>Ga0214474_1001038_pt1 | contig 13020 bp, 26 predicted proteins | sample RVTome_2_FD_187335 | JGI IMG/M metagenome (GOLD analysis project Ga0214474, IMG submission 187335) | Soil microbial communities from uranium-contaminated site in the Upper Colorado River Basin, Wyoming, United States - RVT95D214 HiSeq ...
TGAGTCCCCCCGTTACCCCCCAACCGAGGGCGGCCCTCGGTTGGGGCTTCGGTCGCTTCACTCCCTTCGGGGTTCGGCAAATTTCTTAACCAGAAATTTTTTAACCCTCACCCTGCAACGGGGGGACTCTTGACACTCTCAGGCTGTTTGGCGTGAGAGGAAAATAGGGCGAGGTGACGGGGGTAAAAGCAAACAATTATTGAGCGGAAGCAGGAATATCTAAATCAACATCTAACCTTAAGAGCTCAGGCGGAAGCACGCGTTTGAGCTCTACCTTTACGCCATCTTCTAAAAAAACTTCTTGCACAAGCTCCCAACCTAAAACCACCGCGACGTTCATGAGCCTGTCAATCTCGTGACGCTTAAGCGCACCAGCCATAACCAAACCTCCTAGGGGATCACCCCGGCGAGAGGCCGGGTTGAGGGAGCATCCCGACGGCGTTGCTTCCCTCGATACGCCCATCATCCGGGGCCCATCCCATTAAAGCATTTTATAGACTTTGTAGATCCAAGGATACCAGCGATCAAAATCAAAATCTTCAGCGTCGAAGAAATCCTGGTGGGTATCAACAACCGACATCTTGTTAATCTGAAAGATCCTCCAACCTTCACCCTTCCCACTCCTTGAGTTTCCCTCGAGCTGATACCCACGCAAAAGAGGATTGCCTTCGGCGCTAACTCCGATAACAAAAGGAGCGACGACCCGATCGGATTCCCCGTACAAAAAAATAATAAGGTGCGGCCAATCCATTGCCGCAAGAATCGTACTGACCTTGAGCTGAAGCTCAGGGTCATAAATACCCAGCTCCCACTCCTCGGCAACCCTGGGACCTTCCCAGATCGGCGGATCCTCACGCCGTTTGTTGTACGCTGGATTTGCCATACTAACCATGCCTCACTTTTTTATTACAGTCGGGACAAACCATCACGCTCCTAATCTTACCAATCTCGCACGGATTAAAGCAGACCTCACACGTAAGAAAGACGGGCTTCACTTCAACAGGAGCGTTACCGGACGGACCGCCTCCACCTTCCGTATAGAAAGTACCAGCCTTTGTTTTTAAATAATCATCAACCCACAAACGGCCAACAGTAGAGCTAATCCCGCTCCCAACTGCCATGTCAAAAAAATATTTGAACATCTCCGAGTCTTCGACCTCGGCCAAAATCTCAAGCACATTAAGCGAAACCTCCTTGCGGTCAACCGCGCGGCGAACGTCCTCCGGAAATTTAGAAAACCAAATTAACCGAGCAACGGTCTTCTCGGTTTTTCCGGTACGCCGGCAAACTTCCCTGGTGCTTAAACCACCCTCTTCTTTCAGCGCGACATAAAACGCTCCCTCTTCAGAAGGCGTCAGGTTTTCTCTCTGCAGATTTTCAATACCTCGAACGATTACTGTTTCACGATCATCAAGTTTCCGAACGATAGCCTTTATGTCCTTAAGTCCAAGAAGCTTATGGGCGAGATACCGGCGATCACCAGCAACCATCTCAAAGCGACCGTTTGAGGGTCTTAAGAGAACGGGCTCCAAAAGCCCAACTTCCCGGATGGATTCCGCGAGCTCACGGATTTTCTCCGGGTCAATCGACTCCCGCGCAACCCTAACGGGTCGGTCGATCTGATCCAGTTTGATAACCTCAATTTTTTCAAGAACCATAAGATCACCTCCGAAGAAAACCATACCACGAATTAAAATAAAAAGTCAAATTCCGGACGGCCATCAAAACACAAGGTGGCACAAGACAAAGGTCAGGCCAGACTTCCGCAAAATTGTGCTCATCATCACCGCTTGCGCTCCTCTTCACTAAAGGATCACAAATTTGCTCCCAAAAGTCTGTCATGCCCTTTGAAGCTGTGCTCAATTATAGGCCGTCTATAAGGTAGCAGAGCACGATTAATCTTTTTTTGAACTCCCAGCCACGGGTAAGAAGTTCAAAAAAAGATTTATGGTTTTTTGTGAGGAGGTGGAGTATGATGAGTGTGAAGATTGATTGTCAGGGGTGCTGTAGGGCCTTAAAGGCTGGTGTCGAATTTTATAGGTGTGATCAAACAGGGTGCCCTTTTTGGACGTTCATTTTTGGACGGACTGAGAAAATATTAGACACCTGTTTTACATGAAGTGACTGAAACAGCCTGTCAGTTGACAGGAAAATTTGGCACGTGGTTTGCAGCTCTTAAAGAGAAAGGAGAAATCTATGACGCTATTTGAGATTCAAAAACACGTCCTATCACTAAACGACGGCCAACGCCTCGCCTTTCTGATCGGCATAATAAACCATTACAAGATCTCGGACACCTTATCTAAAGACGGCCTTGAAAGCCTACTTCTAATTCACGAACCCGCTAAAGGGAAAACAGAAAGGAAGTGGCACACCTGAAACCTAAAGTAATATTGTTTGGCCAGAGAGAACAAGGAAGGTGGGGCGAGAGGGGAAAGCGGGCTATGACGTTTGAAGAGGTGGCGCAGCTCATCCACGACCTTCAAGATGGCTTGTTTGAATTAAGGTCCAAGGAACGTACCACTGGAGGCACATATTATTTGACCCTTGTTGATTGAAAGGAGCTAAGATAAAATGATCGTCACAAGTATAGTCGCCGTGAATAAAACACCAACCCTCTCCCTCCATCCCCAAATGGTAAAGCTCGACTTTGGGTCAGTCCTTATTGAAATCGACATCGAAGGGTTTAAGGATCTAATAGCGGCCCTGGTGATGCAGGGGGCAGCCCAGGGGATAAACTTTTCAACAAAGTAAAAAGCCGTTAGGAAGGGAACCGCTGGTGAAGTAAGCCAGAGATAAAGAAGTAAAAAGGGGGGATCGACAATGAGGGGGAGTCGGTCAACGGCGGAAAGGAGGAAATATGAAAACGAAAGTTACGATTGAACATGATTCAACGTTCTCAGAAGTAAAAATCGTTTGGAGTGCAGAAGAGACCAATCAGCTCCTAAAACAAGGATGGTTTCTAATGGGAAACGGAATCGCCCACAAAGACGAAACCGGGTATCAAGCAAAACCCGTATTCATTCTCGCAAGAAAATAGCGGCCAAAAGGAGGGACTATGGCAAAACAAAAAGAAACGGAGCACCCATTGAATCCCGGGGAGGCGAAAGTTTTAAAAACAACCATCGAACGCCTAAACGGCCTCGCAGCAAAACAAGCGCTGATGGGAATCGTAAACGTCCTCTCGACAAAAGCAACCCTACATGTAAAACTATTCGAAGAAATCATTGACGACGCCTGGAGGCTCGCGCAGCTCACAAAAGAAAAAGGAACGTCGGCAGTTGAATATGCGCTGATGGTGGCGGGTATAGCCGCCGCTTGCTTGCTGGCTGTGGGACTCCTCGGCGATACCGTAAGGCAAATGTTCGAAACCGCGGCGGGCCTCTTTCGCCCCTTCTAGAAAGGATGGAACAATGGTACGAGCCTGTATGATCTGCAACGAAGTGTTTGGAGAAAAGGAACCCCTGGAAGATAAAAGCATCACAACGGGCATATGCCCCGACTGCTGGCCGGCAGAGGAAGCACGCCTAAAAAAGCTTATTGAGAAACGCCAACAACAACAAACACAAAAAGATCCTACTTCTTAGGCTCGAAGAGACCGGGCTCTTTAAGAAACTCAAGCACCGTCTCAAAGGCCCCAACTACCACGTCATCCCAGGTTTCGGGAGTCTCGGAGGCCTTTTTCTTTAAGGCCACACATATCTTCGTAAGAACCGGGACAACGATCGCGGCCACCAAAAAAATAACGTACGCTGGAATTTTAAACATAATCCCTCCTTTTAAATATTCTTGGGTTGCAGGTGATAATGATCACCTTCAAAAATAGCGTTTAAACCAAGCGACCCCGCGTCTTTCTCAAACACAGTATTTTTAAACATATCGTCTAACACCACGTCACACCCCAGGTAGAGCATATGGAGGGAATTTTCAACACCACCCACATCCTGGTTGTGCTTGGGGGTCCGGCCCCAAGAACAAACGGAACCCCCGTGTTTCGAACAAAGAAATACCACCGACTCAATTAATAAAAAAGGATTCATAATTAATCTCCTTTACTGAACGCCCTGGCCCGAAGGAGAGGCGACAGGCTTCTTCCTTTGGTCAAACCAGGCTCCGGACCAGGTTCGGATTGACTCACCGGCCGCATTATAGGCGGACGCTCGGAAAAAGACAAGGATATTTTCTTCGACGTTTAAATATTTGTACGTGGTCACGTTTCCGACCTCGATCGCCGTCGACCACGTGACCCCAAGATCTACGGACTTCTGAATTTTATAACCTGTGGCGCCAGAGGACGGATCCCACCTAAGGTCAACGTCAGCGGCAAGGGCAATAGACACCATAAAGACAAAGATCAGACTTAAAAAGAGAGTTTTAAACATGGGAGCTCCTTTCTTTTAAAAAAGATTTGGACTTATACTTTAAAAGTGGTCCGTTTCGGACTATAAAACTCCTCTGATGGGCGGAGCAACACCTTTTTTATCGGTTTTCCACAGGATTTCCACATTTTCCGCAATAGTCCCTAAATCTCTTGTTAAGGGTTTAAAAGAATAGTTGGCCAAACTTGGCCGACGGAAGAAGGAGAAGACCTTCCGGACGACCCGCTCAATCTTTTCAAACCACTCAAACAGCTTCCGGGTGAAAAAATAGAGGTTACATTTGAACCTTTTTGTACCATTCTCCTCTGACCAGTTCCTATGCACTATTTTTATGTACCCCTGGTCCTCCAGATCCTTGAGCCTACGCCTCAATGTCCTCTCTGAAACGTTCCAATGCTCAAACTTCTCCAGCAGAAGCTGAAAAGAAGACTGAGCGGTATAACAATAGCCCTTATTGTGCCGCTTCGCAATCGCTAACAGCCCCCTAGCCACCTGTTCCATTTGCCTAGTCATTGTCATCCTCCGGTTGTCTTGCTCTAGGGTGGAATGCTCGAAAATGAGCTATTAAACCTTCCCTTGTAAACCCAAGTCCACATATAAAACAAAAACCATGATTCTTTGGACCATCTCTCTCTTTCGTCAAAAAATCACCACGCCGCCGCCGCCATGTTCTTTCAAGGCTCATCGTTCGACCACCTCCTGAAAGAATTTACCACAAAACAACCCGAAAAGGGGAAAATTGTCAAGAATAATCGACTTCAACTACTTCAATTTAAGTGGGAGAAGTAATTGAGGTTAATATCACTATGCAAAAAGGTAAGAGATGGTATGTAAAAAGGTAAAGAAAAGACTTGACAAGTGACAAAATGTCTGATATGTAGAGACAAAATGTCGCTATAACCACTAGATCTAAAGGGGCGCGGCCCCATTTAGTAGGGCCCGGGGGGGCAAACATGATGAAATGACTGCTCCCCTGGGCTACACAAACCAAAAGGAGGTAACAGATATGGCCGAGATCAAGAGTATTGCGGCAATTCAGGAAAAGTGGGGAAGGGTAACTCCGGGACGAACGGAGGACTATACCATTGGAATCAGAAACCCTAAGCGGGACTGGGCGCAAGCAGCTACCGCTGCGAAGGAGTCACATAAGGCGGCCATGACCCAGGCGGCACAGAACGACTCCTACTCCAAGGGGGTCAATAAGGCAGGAACCGCAAGATGGCAGGACAAGGCCACAAAGAAGGGGCCTTCAAGATTCGCCGAAGGCGTGGCAATCGGAGCTCCGGATTATGGAAGCGGATTCGCTCCATACGCGGACGTGATCAAGGCAACGACCTTGACACCTCGATTCCCGAAGGGGGATCTCAGAAACCTCGACAGGGTAAAGGTCATCTCCCAGGCGCTCAGAAAAAAGAAGGTTGGATAATAACCCCAACCACTGTATAAAAATACAGTGCCACCCATAACCCCAAATGAAGAAAGGAGGGGAAGTAAAATGAACTACAGATTAGCGCAAGTACTAGCTGAGGAGGCAGCCAACACGGCCGCGACAAAAACCATCGATCTTAATATGTCGGACCCTGTCTCTGCTCTCAGCATTTTCTTCCGCGGACAAAACAACGGCGATACCCCGACCGCCCACCCGGCAAAGATGGTATCAAAAATTGAGGTGGTGGACGGCAGTGATGTCTTGATGAGCCTTTCCGGAATGCAGGCCCAGGCCCTCGACTTCTACCACAACAGCCGACCCCTGGGGAATAAGCCCATGTACACAGACGACGACTGGACAAGGCAGGTGTTCACCCTGTTTTTCGGGCGGTCCATAAATGACCCGGTATTTGCCTTCGATCCAAAAAAATTCAAAAACCCCCAACTCAAAATCACACACAACAAGGCCCTTGGGGGTTCTGCCTGCGATGCGGGCTACCTTCAGGTTTGGGCTCACTGTTTTGATGAGAAGCTAATATCCCCTGTGGGGTTCCTCATGGCAAAGGACGTATACTCCTATGCTCTGGGAAATGGCACCTACGAGCATATCGACCTACCAACCGACCACCCATACCGGATGATGCTGATACGCTCACTCAAGGCGACAGCGGCTATCTGGGAGCTGTTTGACCAGGTCAAGCTTTCATCCGACCAGGACAAGCACGTCATTATTGACGGCGGTGTCGAAGAGCTGCTCAAGCTGCTAGATACGAAATTCGGCCCGTACACCGAGACCATCCAGGGCAGGGTCGGCGGGGGTGCCGTAGGGCATTACCTAACCCCAACCTCAAACTGCAACGCCACAATCATTGGTTACGGCGGAACCCGCGACTACTTCGCCGGTTACCAGCCCTGGGGCGGCTACATAGAAACATACGGCTCAGCAGCCCTGGCAAGGTTCCAGTGCATCATGCACGGATATGCCCCGCATGGAGCCCTGTGTATTCCCTTTGGCGACCTAAATGACCCGGACGACTGGTTTGACGTAGCCGCGGTAGGCTCACTCAGGTTAAGAATTTTATCCGAGAGCGGCCTGACCACCGGCGATACGTGTGACGTAGTGCTTCAACAGCTCCGTAATTACTAACACGGACAGAAAGGAGCACTGCCCATGAAATTACGACAGATCATTACGGATGAGGTCTTAAAGACCTCATCCGCTGCTGATTATGATGACCTTGAGTCCCGCCTGGTAGAACCGGGGACGATTCTTGAGGTCCGACACGTCGCAGTCGAAAACCGAACGACCGCGTACACCCGCCTAACAGTCGGCGTTGCAGACAGCTTCTCTTTCTATGAGAAAGAAGAAGAGGACAGCCCAGCGGCCGATAACATCTACTGGACAAGAAGCAAATTCCTTATACCTGCAGGGAAAAAGTTGCGCGCCCGCTTAACGGGGTGCACCTCCGGGGACGATCTTCACATGACTTACGAAGGATTCTTATGGGAGAGTGAATAAAAGATGCCACAAATCGGAGGCGGCGGAAATTCCGTCACAATCGAAGATACCCCGGTAGACGGACACACCGCTGAAGGGATCTCTTCTAATTGGGCGTATGACCACACGGCCGACGCCGAGGCGCACCATCCTGCAGTTGATCCCGGAGAAGGATTTGTTTCTATCAACGCGTGGGATTACACCGCCATAATCAGCGGCACGTGGTTATTTTCACAGGATGCGAGTGACATTGCCGGAATGGCTGCATACGTTTCTTCCCCAGCCATAAACGATCAAATCGACTACACCGCCTTTTTGGCTGCGGGAACATATACGATAAACATGATAGGTAGACACGCCACCAACAAGGGTATCGCAACGATATTAATTGATGGAGTATCGGTCGGAACTATGGACTGGTACGATGCCGGTGGACAAGCCTACCATGAAAAAAGAACAATAACCGGTGTAGTGGTCGCAACCTCAGGTATTAAAACAATTTCAGTGAAAATGGCAAGTAAAAATCCCGCTTCGTCTGATTACCAAATAATATTTAATCCCATCACGTTTATTAGAACGGCGTAGTACAAAACGAAAGGCATAAATGGTCTGGAAAACTTTCCACGGTAAGGGTAAGGTTGAACGTCGACAGCTTACACAGCCTGAAATAGAGCACTTTTGGAAAGATCTCCAAGATGAGGAGTGCCGAATTGAGCTTTTAAGGCAGGCATACCAGGGGGCTGTTAGCGTCCCTGAACAAATAGAGATCCTTGCTCAGACACAAAACCTAATCCCTACAAAAATATGACAGCGCCAGATATATGACCTATGAAGGATTTTCATGGGAGGTTGATTGATGTCTGAAATCGGAGCCACAGAAATCGTTAACACACCAGCAGACGGAGAAACAACAAAGGGGGTCTCTTCAAATTGGGCGTATGACCATGCTGCAAACAAAGACGCCCATCATGCTCTATACGCAGACAGGGGGGATCCGGAGGATTATGATTTTACCGAGGTGGGGTTGACGTTTGATGGGGACTGGTACAATTTGAGCCTTGCTTCCGTCATTCCCGTCGGCACAAAAGCGGTACATTTAGCCATTGCGGCGGGAGGTGAGAGTGCTTTTGATACGTTTTCCGTTCGTAAAAATGGGAACGTTAATGCAATAAACGCAGGAACGCTTATCATCCAGGTACCGGGCGTATATGTGTCGGGAGATTTTATCGTTTGTGCTGACGCAAATCGCTTAATTGGATATAGTGGAACGTCTGGAATCACCGCTGTCCAGGGGAAAGTCAGGGGTTGGTGGATATAAAAAATAAAACATAAACTTATCTTCTATGCTTTCTCACACACACCAGACGCAGACAAAACGGCTCCGGATCCGCAATTCATAGTATGAATAATGGCAGACCAACCAACCACAACCACCCAAAAACCAGAAACACCCAAACCATACATCCCAACAATAAAGGATTTCGAAAAATGGGTTGAAGGACGTACCGGACTTACTCAAAACGAATTCTTCGATATCTGGGTAAGCTTCTATAACCTCACCCCCAAAGAGATCGAAGCACTCCGAACACAAATTAAGAAAGAACCAACAAAGCCACCCACACCTAAACCAACAGCGCCAATCCCCGCGCCACCCCAAAAACAGCCAGAGATAAAACCCACACTAATAATAGAAAGAACACCCTACCCAAAATGGTGGAAAGAGAACTTAACCGCACCCATCAATATCCTTGGACCCGCAACCCAGGTGATCGTAAGCGGGAAGGCAGATACAAGGATATGGGTGGCAACGATCGCTTTAACCGTTAACGGAGAAACAGAGATCTCTTTCTCCTTCGGAACAATGGGCATAAGTGGCTCGATGAACTTTGGAGGAGAAAACCAACCAATGGGAATGGTGATCGCTATGGGAAATTCACCGGCTTCTTGCGGCACGGGAGGGTTTAGTATCTACTCAAGCGGCGACGGCATAAGCGTTGGAGGCTTCGTTACCTTCTTTCAGGAAAGCACAAAAGAGACTTAAATGCCAGAGCGAATCCAACCGGAAAATAACAGAACCTTTACGACCGGCGCGGGCGACTGGACGGGGGACTTTGTCTGGCACGGAGACACGCTCCAGGGCAAACAAGGATACATCACGTGCCAGGTGGACGAAGATAACCCAACAAAAACCATCATCCTTGCATACCCCGCGATACAGCCAGTGCCTAATAAAAATCACCGCTTCAAAATGTCGCTATGCCTTCCCGAATTTTCAGCTAACCCGCCACACCTTGACTGGCACATAATAGACGACAGCGGTTTCTCTTATGGTGAGGTCGGCATATATCCAACCGCGCCGGAATGGGCACTAACAGACATCATGTTCCCTTTTACCGCAGACTTCAACGTCCCTGGCACACAGCTCGTTATTGAGGTCTATGCCCTGTCAGGTAACTACGGACAGATGGCGCTCGACGAATTTTCATTAAAACCCATCGGCAAAATCGACTACCTACCAATTATGGGAATGGGATAAAAAACCATGACACCTGAACACTGGGCGATTATCGTGGCAATCTCAGGAGTAAACCTTTCAACCCTTGTCGTCGGCATCGTACACCTTACGAGCCGACTTACAAGAATCGAAACAGACATTAAGTGGATTAAGCAAGGGTGCCCTAAATGTCAACAGACAGAACAATAAAAATAAGGAGGTAAAGCCAATGGCAGAATCAAGATACACATGGGAAAGGGGTGTACGGGCCGATTATGCACAAAGAAAACGGGAGGCCTATGCGCAAAGAGACGAGAGAACCCATGATATCTCTCTTGCGTGGAAGGAGGGCTTTGCAAGGCTTAAACAAGAAAATGATCGGATGCAATTAGAACGAGATCAAGAATTTAAAACGACCTTAGCGAGCCTTGAAGCGTCGCTTCGTCAAACGCTTGCAACGGGTTATACACAGTACTAAGGAAATATAAAAGGCCAAATGCCAACAGACCTCGGAGAACCTTTCGAAATAACCTGGCGCGGGGATCCCCAGCAGATGCTCCCCTCAGATGTGCCCCTGTGGCACAGATACCTTGACGCCCACGCAAAGGAGTTCCTAAGGTTTTATTACAACGTCCGGGTCGGTGGACCGGACATTTCAAAAATCGAAGGCGACGAAACCCTAAAAAGAATGTGGTATCTAAACACAGCAAAGAGGATTGATGTCATAGCCGAAAGAGAAACGGATCTCTGGATCATTGAGGTAGCGTCATCGCCCTATTTAAGGGCTGTAGGACAGTGTTTAAGCTACCTTTACCTCTGGAACTTGGATCCAGCGATCGCCAAACCAGCAAAAATGGTACTGCTCTGTTATTACCTCGATTCAGATTTGGAGAAAGTCCTAACCCACCACGGCGTTTCGGTGATAGCCATCGACCGAGAGAAGCTAAAGACCTGGTAAAAAGGGATCCGGAAACGCAGATCAACCCCACACAAAACTATTGATTTCGATTTTTCGCCGGCAGCAGGATCCAGCTCGGCTGCCCGCTCCCCCGGGGAAAACCAAATCAATAGTTCAAAAACCCAAAAAACCCCCATACTGGACCATGGACCAAGGGGAGATCTCTTGCCCTAAGTGATCCTAGCAACAGCCACCCATTGATTTTCACTCCGATCGGTGGTAAGTTGAGCTCAATCAGGAGAAGGGGGCCAAAGATGAGCCTAAGAGAAGACATCCTAAGGCAGCTGGAGTATGGAAAAGACGAGTACTACAAGGCAATCCAACAAACGCCAGCCTACCGGCGCGAAGCAGACAAGATCTACACCGACCATGAATCCGGGCTCTGGATAGCCCTCGAAAAATTCCTTCCCAAGTTCAGCACCGCAGAGTTTAAACAGCTCCGAGAAAAGTACCAGGCCAAATACGGGACCAAAGTAAACGTCCCAGGATTCGAAGACATCATTCACATAGGAACACTCGCAAAGATCTCTGATAGCGAAATGGCGGCACATAGAGCAGCACAAAAACTCAAAGTACCATCACCGCTGAGCTCGGAACAGCTCAGGACGCTTGCGGTAAAGAAGGCGCGATTCCTTCGCGCCCTGGCATCTCCAACGCCGGGTTGGATGAACAACGTCGCGTCGGTCGCCCTGGCGCTTGACAACATCGAAGACGGCCTGGTCACACTCTCGGTATTCGGCCGTTTAGGATCCTACGCAACTAAAAAGCTATGGCAAAGAGAAATACCGGGGGTCGGTTGGGTGATGCTCGGCGCAGATATTTTAAACTTCTTCAATATGATTTCATGGGCAACCTTCGCGGCCTCCGGAGGTAAACGAAAACTCGAAGACCTAGCGGAAAGAAACCCATTCCATAAAAAAGCTAAAGCGAGACGCGCCATGAAACTGAAAAGAACGTGGCCCACGTTTGGCGAAGCCCTCGAGATAGCCCAAACCGCCGATCAGCTCTTTGGATATGGACTCTGTTTGGGCGGGATCCTCGGAATGTTAACAGACATTCTAACCAGGGCATCAAAATACGTTGACTTCAAATTCAACCCGACCGGGTACGGCTACATACCACAAAACCCATACGACCCAAAATCAATCGCCGCTCTCGAGAAGCTCCGCAACGACCTTTACAACAACTTGGCAACAGACTTCACCGCCCTTGCGGGCTACATGAAAGACGTAGCCTACGGTCTCAAAACCCAGGACGAATACTTAAGACGACTCATGGGGCAAGAAGTGGGTAAAGCGACCACATGGATAAAAGACTCCGCGGTCTACCTCTGGAATAAGTTCCTTCAATACCCAGCAAGCGCCTACGACGTTTACTGTTCCGGACTCATGGGATCCATGATCGCGGGAACGGGGACAGAAAACCTATCGTACGACGATCAAATAAAAACCTATATGTCAGCGTCAGCAGCCATGACGCCCCTGCAGCAGCTGTGGCAAGAAGCGGATCCACTCTCCGCATTTAAAAATCTAAGAAATTACAAATTCACACCACCACGACCAAAAGACGCAGGCACGATCGCGACGCTCGAAGAGCTAACCGAGAACTGGATAGAAACGCTTCGCTGGCCTTTTATAGACGCCAAGGAGGCAACAGCAGAAGAGATCTATTTCAACTACGCATACAGAATAAAAAACCAGTTCCAAACCTTTGCGCTAACCCACAAGAACGACTATGCCGCCGCGATCGCGGCGGGCGAAGTAACCGACTTCGTAGAGAAGGTACTCCGCACCTTCTCAGACGATGGGACCATAGAAAGCGGAAGGGACGAATACGTAAACACCGCGATCAATATGGCCAGGGATCATCTTTTGATACCACCAGACACGCCACAGGCAACCGTACGGGCCTTTAATGAGTGGGTTAGATCCTATGCCCTGGCACACGCGACGGCTCCGCCGTCGACGGAGATCCGGAGGCAGGGAAATAAACTTGGAATTACGTGGATGGAAACCTTCCCTCGAAGAACATTCACGGAGGCATATAAGCTATTCCCTCAGTGGCAAGCACTTCAGGACCAGCTCGGAGATCTCTTTGTACCGGATTAGGCCTGGTCGACCAAAGTCCTCGATTCTTCGTCTGGCCAGACCAAGTTGCACTAAAAAAGAAACAATACCTACCTTTCTTATTTTTTTTATTGAACTTTCCCGTCACCTCTTTTTATGTTCTCTTTCCTTTAAAATGGGGTGAGAGTGTCAAGAGA
>Ga0214474_1001039_pt1 | contig 13020 bp, 11 predicted proteins | sample RVTome_2_FD_187335 | JGI IMG/M metagenome (GOLD analysis project Ga0214474, IMG submission 187335) | Soil microbial communities from uranium-contaminated site in the Upper Colorado River Basin, Wyoming, United States - RVT95D214 HiSeq ...
TGTTTTGGGAAACGGGTTCAACTTGATCTATCCACCGGAAAATCTTTCGCTCTCCGAGGAGATAACCAAAAACGGCGCCATAATCAGCGAATACGGCCCAGATGTGCGGGTTAACATTGGTCAACTTATGGCCAGGAATCGCATAGTGGTTGGTCTTTCCCAGGCAGTGATAATGGTGGAGATGGAAGAGGGAAGCATTGGAACGGAGGATGCCATATTGCGGGCAGTGGAGCAGGGGAAGCCGCTCTTTGTGTGCCAAAAGGATGGAAATCCAAATGCAGATTTTCTGATTAAGGAAGGGGCTATTCCCATATCAGGCGAAGAGGATTTGGATTTGGTTTTAAACTATATGTTTTAGAGGAATACTCAGATGAATTTGGAAAGAGCGGATAAGATAGAGGCGCTTAAGGGCTCAGTGGATGAGCTTTGCCACAAAATAATAAATCAAGAGGTAACTTCGGAACAGGCCACGCTTGAGATGGATAGAGTCAGGGTAGAAGCTGAAAACTTAGTTCCAGATGAGATGGATAAATTCGATATGATTTACGAGAATAGATTCAAAAGATTAATCCAGCAATTCCTTTCCAATGCCTGACATTGCGGATAGCTTCTCAAGTATAAGACGGTTCAACCAAAGCCAGCTTAGAGTCAAGGGCTCCAAATTCATCGCCTCTGCCTTTCCAGTAGAAAATGAAAAAGAAGTGCAAGATTCGATTGGAAAGATAAGAAAAGAATTCTATGATGCCACCCATCACAGTTTTGCTTATCGAATAAAACTAAAAGAAAAGGATATATTCAGGGCCAGCGATGCTGGGGAGCCGAAGGGAACTGCGGGAGAGCCAATTCTTTTGACTATAAGGTCAAGGAATCTATATAACATTCTAGTTGTGGTTACGCGTTATTTTGGTGGCACGAAATTGGGAAAGGGAGGGCTTTCGAGGGCTTATCAGCAAGCGGCAAGCGAAGTTCTGGAAACCTCTAAAATAGTTGAAAGATTAATAACGAGAGAGCTTGAATTTATTTTTCCTTTGAATATGATTGGAAAAGTCACCCAGGTTTTAAATAAATATGGCGCGAGAATTTTAGAGAAAGATTTTCAAACAGAAGGGAAACTAAACATAGAAGTTAGAACAAGCCAAAAAGAAAACCTGGTCAAGGCGTTAATTGGGGTTACGGCTGGGCAAGTCAAATTCCAAAAATGAGCTATGGAAACTATAACCAATCTTGATACACAGCTTTTCTATTTTTTGAACCTAAAGTTTGAAAATCATATCTTTGATTTGGTAATGCCCATATTGACCAATCTGGCTTATTGGAGAATACCTTTGCTTTTGGCTTGGATTGGTTTGATGATATTTGGCAAGAGAAAGGGAAGAATTGTTGGAATCTTGGTGATATTAGTTGTCACTATCGGAGATCAGGTATGTAATCAGATAATCAAGCCCTGGGTGGGAAGAATTCGTCCCTGCAATGTCTTGGAGGGGGTGCATCTATTGATTAATTGCACAAAATCTTTTTCTTTTCCCTCCTCTCATGCTACCAATCTGTTCTCCAGCTCTTTTCTTTTTAGTTATTTCTATAGAAGGTGGACTAGCATCTTTTTGATGATTGCCCTTTTAGTATCTTATTCCCGCATCTATGTTGGAGTTCATTATCCTTTGGATGTTTTGGGAGGAATGGTTTTGGGATTTTTGGTTACTCTCTTGGTCTTAATAGCGTATAAGAGTTTAGAGAAATATTTTTTAGAAAAAAGATAAAAGTACAAAACAAATTGTTTTTTTAATACGTAGGGGAAACCTTCAAATTTGTGCGACGGACAGGTCGCGACCTGTCCCTACGTTAAAAATTAAATCCAAAAATCAAAAATCTAGGAGGAATTATGTCAAAATCCAAAAAAATCAAAGATGTGGTGAAGAAAAAATATGGTTCAATTGCCAAATCCACAGGCAAATGCTGCTGTTCAACTGCTAATTTGGAAACTTGCACCCCAAAGGTAACCGATATCTCCCATGGTTACAATAAAGAAGAGTTAGAGGCTCTGCCCGAAGGGGCAAATTTGGGTCTGGGTTGTGGAAATCCATTGGCTTTAACAGAAATAAAATCCGGGGAGACAGTTTTGGATTTGGGAAGTGGAGCTGGCATTGACGTTTTTTTAGCTGCCAAAAAGGTTGGTCCCAAAGGAAAAATTATCGGTTTAGATATGACCGATGAGATGCTAATCAAAGCAAGACAAAATGCCAAAAAAGTCGGAATAAAAAATGTCGAGTTCAAGAAGGGTGAAATTGAAGATATGCCCATCCCGTCAAACTCAATTGATTTAGTCATTTCAAACTGCGTTATAAATTTAGTGCCGGATAAGAAAAAAGCTTATCAGGAGATTTATCGGGTATTAAAACCAAAGGGAAGATTTTCCGTGTCTGATATGGTAACTCGGGGGAATATACCTGAAGAAATCAAGGAAGATATGGAGGCTTGGGCGGGTTGTGTGGCTGGAGCATTGGATAAGGATGAATATCTAAGTATAGTGAAGGAATGCGGTTTTAAAGATTTGAAAGTCAAATCCGAAGTTGAATATGATTACAAAAGGACAGATGAGTTCGGACTGGTCAGCATGGGACTGGTTGGATTTAAAAAATAGGAACTTGTAATGATAGATGACGCGTATACTTCAAGATTCTTTGTATTTTCAGTTTGCAGGCGAGATAGACAAGAAAGTTTATAGCGATATTTTAGTCAGCCCGGATAGAAATGCAGTTGTGTTCAGAAGCATAGTCAAGAAGATGACGTGATGATATGTTCTTGATGATTAAGTCTTGACACCGTCATCTAAACCTTTATATTTATATTTTAGAAAACAGAAAAAACCTCATACTCCCGCGTAGCTCAGTCGGCAGAGCAGGTGGCTGTTAACCACCGTGTCGCTGGTTCGATTCCGGCCGCGGGAGCGGATTCGACTCACCTTCGGTTCGCTCACCACTTTCCAGCAGTGGTTAGTTAATAGAAGGTGATTTTGTAAGTGAGGAGAATCCATGGTGAGTGAACGTAGTGAATCGAACCAGTTGGTGAGTGAACATAGAGAATCGAACCAGTTGGTGAGTGAACATAGAGAATCGAACCAGTGGTTCGTTTATATTATTGAATGCAGGAATAAAACACTGTATACAGGTATTACCAACAATATTGAAAGAAGAATCAAAGAGCATAACTTGGGGAAGGGCGGACATTACACAAAGATACACATCCCAGTTGAACTTCTATGGAAAGAAATACATCCAAGTAGATCTTCAGCACTCCAAAGAGAATTTCAAATAAAGCGTTGGACGAAGAAAAAGAAAAAAGCTTTAATAAGGGGAGACTTTAAGCTTTTAAAGAAGTTGTAAGTGAGCTTGGCTCCTGAGACTACATACCTGTCAGGTGCGCACGGTACCTGACCTGCTACGAAATCACTCAATCAACAATCCCCAAAAATAGCTTGCCCAATATTTGTTTGTACGGGAATTGTCGTCCCTGGTGGGATCCTCGACAAGACCCGTGCTGGGCATTTCCCGCGTAAACTATCAATTTAGGTTCTTTCCTAAATTTTTCGTGGAGCATTTTCTATAGGTCATTAGTGGAAAAGGAGAAGAAAGCATCAATTAGCGAAGTAAAACCTGATATAGTTAGGTTGAGAAGACCAACTAGATCAGGAAGCACCCCAGGCAAGCAGGTAGTAGCACAATGGGGTAATATGAATGGGAAGAATCCGCAAGCCCAAAAAACCGACAACCCACCACAAAATCCCCCTATTTTCCCCCTTTGCCAAAGGGGGATTTCTTCTCCCCCTCTTCACCAAAGGAAGATTTTCTGTTCCCCTCTTTGCAAAAGAGGCCCGCTTCGCCCGTCTCGCCGATGGCTCGCCGAGGCGGGCCGAATCGAGGCGAGGGTCAGGGGAGATTCTAGAGCGGCACATCTTTGGAGCGATTCCACAAGTCAGATATAAGTGCAATCACACTGGTAATAGAGTATAAGTCAAGAAGGGGATTGGATACCCCAAAAATCCCTTGCCTGACTTTAGCAATTCCACTATAATGGCAGAAGCCCAAATAAACAAAAACGCAATCAGTTTAACATCATCAACTCAAACCCTCAAAATATGGAGTTCAAAGTGAAAAGGCAAAATCGAGCCATTTGGGTATTGTTAGCAGGAATTATTATGGTTCTGTCTATCTCAGCTGTTTTTGCTCAAACCCCTGCCAAGGGAATTCCTCAAAGAAGCGATATTCCGGGAAAATACAAATGGAAACTGGAAGATATTTATGCCACCAGCCAATTATGGGAAGCCGATTATGCAAGATTGGAATCCTCGCTTTCACGGTTCGCTACTTTTAAAGGTAAGTTAGGTAAATCGCCTAAGATTCTGTTGAACTGCCTGCAATTGCAGGATAGTTTGGGAATCATTATGGAACAACTCTGGGTTTATGCTAATATGCGTTTGGATGAAGACACTCGAATTTCGTTCCATCAGGCAATGGCTGACCGCGTTTCGAACTTAAGCACCCAGTTCAGTCAAGCCGTGTCTTTTATTGAGCCGGACATTTTGGCTCTTTCTAAAGGAAAGCTTGAAGGCTTTGTTAAGAAAAACAGAGAACTTTTAGTTTATCAGCATTATTTTGATAACCTAATGAGAACCAAAGCCCACATTTTGCCTCCGGAACAGGAAGAGCTTTTGGCTTTGGCTGGCAAGTTTGCCGGAACTCCCCGAAAGACGTTTTCTATGTTAGATTATGCGGATATAAAATATCCCTCTATAAAAGACGAGAATGGAGCGGAAGTCGAGCTTACTAAGGAACGATATTCGAAGTTCCTCGAATCAACAGACAGGAGAGTAAGAAAAGATGCAAGCAACGCCTACAACTCTGCCTATTTAAACTACATCAATACTCTGGCGGCGAATTTAAGCGCCGAGCTTTCCAAGGATATTTTCTTTGCTAAAGCCAGAAAATACAATTCCTCTTTGGAGGTGACGCTGGATGGATCTAATATTCCCGCTTCGGTTTATGATAATTTGGTCCAAACCGTAGATGCCAACTTGGCTCCGCTTCACCGTTATATTTCCTTGCGCAAAAAAGTCTTAGAGCTGGATACTTTATATACCTTTGACCTCTGGTTCCCTTTGGTCCCCAAAGCCAAAATGGATATTCCCTACGACCAGGCAGTTGGAACCATAATAGAAGCATTGTCTCCTTTGGGAGAAAAGTACGTTAATGATTTGAAAATGGGATTTAGTTCCGGCTGGGTAGATGTTTATGAGACCCAGGGAAAGAGAAGCGGGGCCTACTCCTTGGGTGTTTATACTGCCCATCCTTATGTGCTAGTCAATTACAACAACACCCTGGAGAATATGTTCACCATAGCTCATGAAATGGGTCACTCTCTAAACGCATATTATACTTACAAAAGACAACCCTACATTTATTCTGACAGCCCGACTTTTGTGGCGGAAGTTGCCTCCGCCTGCAATGAAGCCATTATGATTGATTATTTGATAAAACACACTCAAGATAAAGACAAGAAAGCTTATCTTTTGGAATATTACATTCAGCAAATCATAGGGACTTTCTACGGTCAGGTGTTTTACTCCGAGTTTGAAAAAGAGATTCACGACCAGATGGAAAGCGGACAAGGACTGACCGCCGAGTCAATGAGAAAGACCTACCGGGATATTTACCAAAAGTTCTATGGTCCGGAAGTGGTGATAGGTCCAATCAACGATTTGGGCTGGGCAAGGATTGAGCATTTTTATAAAAACTTCTATGTTTTTCAATATTCCACCGGCTATGCTGCTTCCATAGCTTTATCCCGAAAGATCCTAGAAGGTAAAAAAGAAAGCGTTGATGGCTACTTAACCTTCTTAGAGCAAGGGAATTCAGATTATCCGATTGAGCTTTTGAAAAGAGCTGGAGTGGATATGACCTCTCCTGGACCGATCCAGGAAACTGTTAAGCTTTTCGATGACTTAGTTTCACAATTAGAAAAACTATTGCTGGAATAGCAGTAAGTCAGGAACTCTAAACTTCTTAGCAGAGCAGGCCTGACAATAAGACAACAATTTCAGATCCTCTTCATTAACCCCTCTTAATCTCCCCTTATCAGGGGAGAAATGACCGGTGTCCCCCTGACAAGGGGGACAATAGGGGGTTGGTTGGTAGGAGGTCAGAAGCACAGGGCTTCTGACCTCCATTGCTATTGCTGGAGTAGATTCTCCGGACAGACTGTCGCAATTTTCTGCAAGAGAATGAAAATCTCGAAACAGACAGAAGTGTAATTCCGTATACTCAAACTGAGATGCTGTAGAAATCATAAAAATCAAGGAAGGTGGCTTATGATGAAAAAGTATATCGTGTGTGTGCTCGTTTCTCTTATCTTTTGTGGAGTTGTGTTTGCGCAGGAGAAAAATCCGGCAACCCAAGCAGAAAAGCTATACGAAGAAGCCAATAATGCCTACACCAACAAAGAATACGCAAAGGCAATTCCGCTCTATTTGGAGGCTATGGCTTGTCCAGAAGCATCAGAGTGGCGAGCAACTATTCTCTATAATGTAAGCTGTTGTTATTCCTTATTAGGCATTGCCGACAGTGCATTCGAATATCTGGACCAGAGCATAAGGGCTGGTAATACAGATTATCGTTGGATCAAAAAAGATACGGATTTCAGCTCTCTGGGGAAAAATCATCCAAAAGAATTCGAGGAGATGATCCTTCGGGCGCGAGCCGCAAGAAAGAATGAGATACTGACAAAAAGTCCGATAGCAGTGGTGGAGTGCAGTAATTATAATGGGTCTACAGAGATTACAGAATACTTCAATGACAGTCTGGATAGTCCTGAAATGGATTCTCTTCGAAACAGATATCAGCTTCGCAGGGTTGTTGAGAGCGGAAAGACCGAATTTGAAAAAATGAAGCTTTTGCTTGACTGGGTAGCTAATAGGTGGAAGCATAATGGGGATAATATGGCAATAGATCGGAGTGCTTTGGCTATCCTTAAAGCGGCAGAAAAAGGAGAGCGATTCTGCTGTGCCAATTACGCCGATGTTCTTGTCGGCTGCATGAAAGCCCTTGGATACCCTGCGCATTTTGTAGGATTAAGAAGAGACGACGCGGCCTACTATATGGGTGGGGGGCACGGGTGTATAGAAGTGTGGAGCAACCAGTACCAAAAATGGATCCTGCTTGACGGTCAGAATAACGCCTGGTGGGAGTCTGGCGGTCTGCCATTGAGCGCTTATGAATGCCACCAGCTACTTGTGAGCGGTAAAGAGGACGAGATGAAGTTCGTCGGACAGCACAAACAGGTCGACTACGATCACATTAAACCGGATTGGAGTGTCCACTTTTATCGGGTAGTATGTTACTGGCGGGGAGTTGGTTTCGAACTTGTCTCAGACACCATTGCACCAGATTTATTCTTACAGGGAAGTCCCGTTGATTACGAAATAACGGATGATTACACAACTGTCTATCCCCGACTGAACCAAACCAAGATCACCTTGAAGCACACTAATCTGAAAGCTCCATCGGACACTTTGGATGTTGTGCTTACCCACACTATGCCCTGCTTCGATAAGTTCATGGTTCGCATTAACGGATCGGACTGGAAAGAGTCAAAAGACACATTTAGATGGGTCTTGGACAAAGGAGATAATATAATTGAAGCCAAAGCCGTGAATTTGGCGGGCATCGAAGGCAGGCCGAGCAGCATTGTATTGAGAAACAACATTGAAACTTCAGGGGAGTGACGCCCAATCTTTAGAGAGAAAATAGTAGTAGCTTAAGGAGCCCAGTGCTCCTGAGAAGGTGCTTTGCATCTCTCCAGTCGTTCAATCAAGGGAGGTGCAATAACATTCCCTTCAACACCTTATCTTCTTTTATTCTTCATCTAAATCTTTTCCTTGCCAAATTTTAAATAGCGATTATATTTGGGCAAAGTCTGATTTATCCCAGCGCAAAAGTATGTAAAGAATCATAAAACGGAGGAAATACGGCAATGAAGTTACCGCGATTCATACCCAGAGAAGAAAAGTTTTTTGACCTTTTTAAGGATTCGGCCAAAAATGTGTTAGTAGGGGCAGAGGCATTAAGGGATTTAGTTAATAATTATCAGGATATTGAAACCAAGGTGAGAAGGATTAAAGATATAGAGCATCGCGGGGATGCGATTACCCATGAAATCATAAATAAGCTGAACAAAACCTTCGTCACCCCTCTGGATAGGGAAGACATACATCAGATAGCTTCAAAGTTGGATGATGTCTTAGATGCCATAGAGGGGATTTCCAGTCGGCTTTTGATTTTCAAGATTAAACAACTAACCCCAGCTTGCATTAAGTTAGTGGACATCGTCTATAAGGGGGCAGTGCAGATAGAAAAGGTAATTTCGGATTTAGAGCATTTCGACAACTTACATCCCTTCTGCATAGAGATTAACCGTTTGGAGAACGATGCGGATGCGATTTCCCAGAATATGATAGCTCAGGTTCTGGATGAGGAGTCAGACTGGAGATTGGCTATCAAATGGAAAGAAATTTATGGTCGCCTGGAGACTGCGGCTGACCATTGTGAAGATATTGCCAACGCCATAGAAAGCATAGTCGTAAAAAATGCTTAGTTTAATCTTCATTATCTTCATTATTCTGATTGCCTTAGCTTTTGATTTCACCAATGGTCTGCACGATGCGGCTAATTCCATCGCCACGGTTGTTTCTACCCGTGTTTTATCCCCCCGCCAAGCTGTGGTCTGGGCGGCTTTTTTCAATTTCGTGGCTTTTTTGATTTTTGGCACGGCTGTGGCCACCACGATTGGCAAAGGCTTGATTAACATTAGCGTGGTAACTCCGTGGGTGATATTTGCTGCTCTGATTGGCGCTATCAGCTGGAATATTTTTACCTGGTATTTAGGCTTGCCCACCAGCTCTTCGCACGCTTTAATTGGCGGCTATGCTGGAGCGGCGATTGTCAAGGCTGGCTTTGGCGTAATTATTGCCAGTGGCTGGATTAAGACTCTGGTTTTTATGGTTTTGGCACCGGTAATTGGTTTGGTCTTAGGATTGGTTTTCATCATCATTACAACCTGGATAGTGCACAAGAAACACCCCACCCTTATTAACAAATGGTCCCGCCGTTTCCAACTTTTTTCCGCGGCTTTGTATAGTCTGGGCCATGGTGGCAATGATGCACAGAAAACTATGGGTATTATTACCAGTTTATTGGTTTCCGCTGGTTTGCTCAAAAGCTTTCATGTACCTCTTTGGGTCGTGCTGAGTGCTCACGCTGCCATTGCTTTTGGTACTCTGTCTGGCGGCTGGCGTATTGTGAAGACCATGGGTCAGAAAATTACCAAGTTGAGACCGATTGATGGTTTTAGTGCGGAAACCGCCAGCGCCATCAGTATTTTCTTAGCCACCCATTTAGGTGTACCGGTCAGCACCACACATGTCATTACCGGCGCTATCTCAGGCGTGGGTGGGGTCAAACGGCTCTCTGCGGTACGCTGGGGTATTACTCTGAAAATTGTCTGGGCATGGCTTCTGACTATCCCCGGTGCCGCTTTGACAGCTGGTGTTTTCTACTTTTTGCTTGAAACAGGGATTAAGATATTTTCGTAAGAAATTAAATTAAGAAAGCCCTCATCCATTTTAATGGACGAGGGCTTTTTATTTGAGAACAAATTCCATTCTAAATAAAAAAATCGGATCTTTCTTAAATATTGGGGAGTATTTTGTGTAACCTATTGACAAAAGGATAGATTTTGTCATGCTGAACCCTGAAAGTGTCATGCTGAACTTGGTTCAGCATCTCTTCAGGGCAGGCTTGTTTCAGCATCTCTTGAGACCCTGAAATCGCAGACCCTGAATTTGTTTCAGGGTATGGTTCAGGGTGACAATCACCAAGGGAGGGGTGAAGTCCGAAGAGTGCGGGTGGAGATGCGGTTCGACCTTGCTCACCGTCCTGAGCAAAGTCGAAGGAAACTCCACCCCTATCGCGAGTACAACATGTATTACCCCGTGGAGGACAACTAAAGAAAATCGTAGCCAAACACAATTTCCACATTAAATAGGAAAGAACCAATACTTATGAACTGGTATCTGGTCATAATTGCCTTAATCCTTTCCAGTATTTTATTTGTAGTACTCACTTTAATTGCCGTTCTTTTGGGCAATTGGCTCAAAGTTCACGAGGATTTTGGGCTGAAGAAGATTTTAAAATCTTTATCCACCAGCTACCTGTTTGAGTTTTTCATTCCCTTTCTTGTTTTTGTGATGTTGCTTTTCTTTTCACCATTTAAAGGGTTTCGCTTTGGGATACTCTTTGCCTGCTTGGTCTTTATTTTTAATTCCCTCGAGTTTTTTCTTTTCTCTTCACAGGGAATGACAAGTTTAAGATTTGATTTTACGGTTTATACCCTTTTCTGGAAGTTGGTCAAATATCTGGTCAGCTTTGGAATTGCTGGATTGATACTGGGTCTTATATAATGGAGCTACCTGTATGGATTGGGATTATCCCAAATTAAGAGATGATTTAATCATCACTCTACAAATATTTCAGGATGTTACCTATTATGTCATAAAGGACCCTCTCACTAACAAATACTTCCGGGTAAAAGAGCCGGAACATTTCATCTTGAGGAAATTGGACGGAAAGACCACTTTCAAAGAAATAGTTTTTGACTTCGAAGCCAAATTCGGCATCCCCTTAAAAGAAGAGGTTTTCAAAGGATTTGTATCCCGCTCAGCGAATCTGGGATTTTTTGAAATGGGGGAAACCCAAAGGGAATTCACCCATTTGCAATACCAGATGAGCCAGAAGAAAAACCTCCTGCAAAGAATCATCTTTATCAAACTCAAAGCCTTTGACCCGGACAAGTTTTTAGAGTGGCTTTTGAAAAAATTTAGATTTGTATTTTCTCGAAAGTTCTTATTTATCTCGCTGGTTTTAGTCTTTTTAGCAATAGTTATAATTCTGACCAATTGGGATGGATTAAAGAGAAGCTTCGCGGATATGATTAATTTAGGTCTGGTCATTAAACTCTGGCTTGCTATTTTGTTGATAAGCGGCTTGCACGAAATCGCCCACGGCCTCACCTGTAAGTATTTTGGAGGGGAAGTGCGTGAGATGGGGTTCTTGTTGCTTTATTTTCAACCTTGTTTTTACTGCAATGTGAGCGATGCCTGGCTTTTCCCTGATAAGAAGAAAAAGATATTAGTTACCTTTGCCGGAGCTTATTTGAATATACTTTTATGGGCAACTGCCACAATTTTCTGGAGAGTATTGGATTTTGATACCTGGCTGGGGGGCTTTCTGTTTGTGGTCCTATTTCTCTCCAGCATTACTACCATTTTCAACTTTAACCCCTTGATAAAGTTAGATGGATACTATCTATTGAGCGATTACTTGGAGATTCCGAATCTGCGCAAAAAGGCATTTGATTTTCTAGCCAATTGGTTCAGGAAAATCATATTGGGCTTCAAGGAGATTAAGCTAACCCTTTCTGGGTATGAGAAGAAAGTTTATTTCTCTTATGGCATTTTAGCTTTAAGTTATACCATTCTTTTAGTGGCCATATTCTTTTTCAGGGTGGAAAACTTCCTGGTCTCCCGTTATCAGGGACTGGGATTTGTCTTGTTTTTGATTCTTACGTTTGTTATCTTTAAAACACCAATCAAAGTCGCACTTGCCGGGATTTTCAGTTTGTTTTTAAGCAAAAGGGGAATCTGGATGAAACCGAAAAGGGTAATAATCTATGCCGCTATTATAGTAGTTGTACTGATTTTGTTGTTTCTGGTTAAGTTGGAGCTAAAGATTTCTGCGGAGTGCGAGATTCAACCTTTAGAGTCTTATGCTATCAGTGTAAGTGCGGACGGATATGTAGAGGAAAAGATTTACAAGGAGGGAGGTCAAGAAAAAAGATCAGTTAATCTTTCTAAGCTAATGTCCGGAGATTATGCTCTGGTCAATATGGAGTCTATGGTAAAGGAAGGGGACAAAGTGAAGCCCGGAGACCTAATCGCCTCCTTTGCCTCCAGTCAGAACCTCTCTGACCTTTCCAGCACACAAGCTAAATTGGAAAGTGCGATTGCCAGTTACCAGCTTTTAAAGAAGGGTGCTCAACCCGAGGAGATATCCCAGGCTGAAGATAAGGTTAAGCAGAGTGAAGCCAGCTTAAAGTTAAAACAAAAAGACCTGGAGAGGCTACGCAATCTGCATAAAGGCAAGCTGATAAGCGATGAGGAATTGGAAAGGGGAGAGGCAAACTTTTCCATAGCTCAAAACGGATTGGAAATCGAACGTAACCAATTGAAACTTATGCAGAGAGGAGCAAGACCAGAGGAACTCAAGATGGCTCGCTCGGAAGTTGACCAGCTGGAAAGCAGGGTTAAGTTCTTGGAGGAACAGATGGCTTCCTCTCAAATAAAAAGCCCCATTTCGGGAATGGTGACGAGCATTCAACAGCAAACTAACCTCATCTCTATTGCCAATCTGGATACGGTCAGGGTCTCGATTAAAGTTTCAGAAAAGGATCTAGATGCAATTTATGTTGGACAGAAAACAAAACTCAAGGTGAGAAGTTATCCCTGGATTTCTTTTTATGGAAAGGTTACTAAAATCAGTAATCAAGCTCAAGAGGGCAGCTCAAAAAACATATTTCTGATAACCAGCAAAGTTCCGAATTTGGAACTTCAACTTAAGCCCGGAATGAGTGGCCAGGCAAAAATCTACTGCGGGAAAAGAAGCATATCTAATTTACTCACCCGCAGAATTGTGCGTTATCTTAGAGTTGAAGTTTGGTCGTGGTGGTGATAAAAGCAGTTTAGAAGTTTACTCCGCACCATACGGCGCAGGGTTTAGGAGTTTATAAGTTTAGAGATTTGTGTAGGGGTTCGATTGATCGAACCCATTTTTTTATCTTTCGGGTTGGATGAATCACCACCCCTCATAATAATGCACAATAACGCAGCGGATACTACGGAATGCCGCCTATAAATAA
>Ga0214474_1001040_pt1 | contig 13014 bp, 9 predicted proteins | sample RVTome_2_FD_187335 | JGI IMG/M metagenome (GOLD analysis project Ga0214474, IMG submission 187335) | Soil microbial communities from uranium-contaminated site in the Upper Colorado River Basin, Wyoming, United States - RVT95D214 HiSeq ...
AGCTTCACGCCAGAGACCTCGGGGAAGCCTGGATAGTTCTCGATGCTCGGGCTCGTGATGACCTGGCCTCCGGGCACGCCTTTCTCAAGTATGACGCATTCCAGCCCGGCCCTCTTGGCATATATGCCCGCGGCGAGGCCAGCGGGGCCAGCGCCTATGATGATGACATCAAAGTCGCCCAGAAGGCTCTCAGCTGAAGTCGATGCAATGCCCTCGATCGTCATCAAGAGAGTGAATCCGCTATGGGCGTATATTAGATTCGCCCGTCGGTCGTCCCTCGGTGCGCCCATTGACGCGTGAAAATCGACCCAATAGAATAAAATACCGTGCTTGGCCTTTCTTGATGAGAAGGTAGTGACCGCCAAGGGATGGGATAGCGAGCGGGCGGGCCATGGCCGTTGTAGTGTGAAGTTCGATGGAAGCAGGCACTATCACCGCGTTTCTGGCAATTGGCGCCGTCATATTCATCGGATTCTTCGGCAACGCGATATTCAATAAGTACCGCATACCGGACGTGCTGATACTCGTCTTTCTCGGTATGCTCATAGGACCCGATATCCTTGGAGAGCGGTTCGGATTAATCACTTATGAGACTCTCGGAAATATCGACGAATTCAGGGACATCCTTCTGTCCGCTGCTCTGGTCATCATACTCTTCGACGGCGGCCTTACGCTTGACATTCGCTCGGTCATCGAATCGATGAGGCTCTCGGCCTTCATGTCAATTCTGACTTTCGTTCTGGAAATGCTTGCAGTGGCCGCAGCCCTCCATTTCATCATGGGCATGGACCTCCTGCTTGCGGTAACGCTCGGCTCGATCGTCGGCGGCACGAGCGGCGCAATCGTGATACCCATCGCGAACAAGCTTCGCATCAAGCCCCGCACAAAGGCCATCATGATCATGGAGAGCGCAGTCACCGACGTCCTCGTCGTCGTTGGGGCCTTGACGCTCATCCTAGTGGTTCAGCTTGGTGAATTCAACCTTGTCCGGGTGACAGAGGACCTCATAATCAAGTTCCTAATCGGTGGGGCAGTAGGTTTCCTCGCCGGCATCGCATGGCTGTTCGCCCTCCAGAAACTGCACAACCAACCGCTGTCGTATATGATCACGATTGCCGCCCTGTTTCTTGTTGCCGGACTCGTCGAGACGATTGGCAGCTCAGGGGCGGTTGCGGCCCTCGCGTTCGGACTGTCTTTGGGGAACAGGCAATTCGTTCGCAGATGGCTCACTTCGGTCTCTCTAAGAATGGGCACAGATGGACATATCCAGCAATTTCACTTTGAGATTACATTCTTCGTCAGGACCTTCTTCTTCGTGTACCTCGGACTTCTCTTCAGGTTCGACACATTCACCGAAATTCACTTAATCACAGGGATTCTCTTGATCAGTGTAATCGCACTGGTCCGTTGGTTCACAAGCATGGCGACGTGGAAGATTGGAGGGCTCGAGATGGAGGACGCCCTGGCGCTCTGGGGGCTGATGCCGCGTGGTCTCGCGGCGGCCGTCCTTGCAACGCTACCCGCAGTCGCGCTGGCAGGAGTCGCAGTATGGGAGGCCGACTCCGGTCTGCCTTCGCTTTTCCTGAATGTGACTTTGATCGTCATCCTCGGCACGACGGTGCTAGCAACGATACTGAGCGCGGTGACTGAAAGAGTCATCGATCGCAGACACCGCCAAGTGAGCAGACTCAAAATGGACCAGGACGATGTGGAATCAATCTAGACGACGTATCACTTCGTCTGCGAATCGTTTGGTGCCGACTGATTTGAGGTCGTTCCCCAATCTGACGAGGTCTTGTGTGGCAATGCCCTCAGCGAGAGTGGCCGCAATCCCTCCGACAAGGGTCTCAGCAGCGTCCGCATAGCCCAAGTATTCGAGCATCATCGCACCGGACAGCATCAGAGAGCATGGGTTCGCCATGTCCTTGCCAGCGTATTTTGGGGCGGTGCCGTGCACTGCTTCGAACACGGCCACTCGATCGCCGATGTTCGCCCCAGGTGCGAGTCCGAGCCCCCCGATCTGCGCCGCACACGCATCCGCGAGATAGTCTCCATTCAAGTTGGGGGCCGCGAGCACAGAGTATTCCTCCGGCCTCGTCAGGATCTGCTGGAACATGTTGTCTGCTATCCTGTCGTTCATAAGCACCTTGCCGTTTGAGATGCTCTCCTTCGCGGACGCCAGTCCGGATTCGGTGACGACGACTCCCCGGAACTCCTGTTGCGCGAGCTCGTATCCCCAGTCCCTGAAGGCGCCTTCTGTGAACTTCATTATGTTGCCCTTGTGGACCAAGGTCACGGACCTGAGCTTCTTCTTCAACGCGTATTTGACCGCGGCCCTGATCAAGCGTTTAGATGCATACTCGGACATCGGTTTCAACCCCAACCCACTGTCCGGAGGGACCTCGATTGAGAACTTCGATCTCAGGAATTCGATCACATCGCTCGCCTCCTGCGAGCCCCGGCGCCACTCGATGCCTCTGTAGACGTCCTCGGTGTTCTCCCTGAAGATGACGACGTTCATCTTCTCAGGTGCTTTGACTGGACTGGGTACGCCCTTGAAATACCTGACCGGGCGGACCGATGAGTACAGGTCGAGGGCCTGCCTGAGCGCGACGTTCAGACTTCTTATCCCACCGCCCACAGGGGTGGTAAGTGGGCCCTTGAGAGCAACACCTCTGGCCTTGATCTGCTCGAGGGTCGCCTTTGGCAGCCATTCGCCAGTGGCCTTGAAAGATGCTTCGCCGGCAAGGATCGTCTCCCATTGCACCGAGACGGAACCGTCCGTGGCCTTAGTGAGGGCGGCCTCGATCGACGATCTCGCAGCAGAGGCTATCTCCGGGCCGATTCCGTCTCCGTGGATTATCGGGATTGTTATTCTCTCCATATTCATTCCTCAAGTGACTGTTTCCTTCACCGAAGGGCAAATCCTCCATGCTTCTTCAGATGCGGGATCAACCCTCCGTCTTCAAGCAGGATCTGCATCGTCTTGGGGATGGGTGAGAACCTCGCTTTCTGGCCCGATGTAGGGTTGAGGACCTCGCCGGAATCGATGGCGATGACTATCACATCCCCGTCTTTGATCCACTCGTTGTCACACTCTATCAAAGGGAGCCCGACATTGAACGCGCTCCTGTAGAATATGCGCGCATACGACTTCGCCACAATCGCCGCTACTCCTGCGGCCTTCAACGCCCTTGGTGCCTGCTCTCTGCTCGAACCGCACCCGAAGTTCGTGCCCGCGACGATGATATCGCCGGGCTTGACCTTCATCGCGAACCCTGGTGAGATGTCCTCCATCACATGCTTGGCCAGCTCATTCATGTCATCTATCTTGAACTTGTACCGGCCCGAGATGATGTAGTCAGTGTTGATGTCGTCGTTCGGCGTGAACCTGTGCGCCTTTCCTTCAAGCCTCATCGTGAGACCTCCCGCGGATCTGTTATCTCTCCCGCGAGCGCAGATGCAGCCACCGTCTCCGGAGAGGCCAGGTAGATTCCGACCTCTTTGCTGTTCCCCATGCGCCCCTTGAAGTTCCTGTTCGCGGTCGATATGACGTTCTCGCCATCCGACGGGACACCGGCGTGGGTCCCGACGCAGGGACCGCAACCGGGGGCAACAAAGACCGCCCCAGCCTTGAGAAGCGTCGAGACGATGCCTTTGTCCATTGCCTCGATCATGACTGACCTCGACGCGGGCGCGACGAGCAGCCGGACATTCTTGCTGATGTGCCTTCCCTCGAGGACCCGCGCGGCCGCAGCGAGGTCCGAGAGCCGCCCGTTCGTGCACGTCCCGAGGAATGCCTGCTGGACTGGCACTCCCTTCAGTTCTGACGCGTCTACCACATTGTCGACAGAGTGGGGCTTCGCGACCTTGGGGACAATGTCTGAGGCGTCGAACCGGAACGTCTTCTCGATAACGGCGTCGGGGTCGCTGGCAACGTGGTTACCGGCCCGGAGGCCGCGGGAGGAGAGCCAGCCCGCGGTCTTCGGGTCGAATCCAAATGGACAGAATTTCGCGCCCATCTCGACGGCCATGTTCGCAATGGTGAACCGACCGTCCATGTCGAGCGAGTCAATCGCTTGGCCTGTGAATTCGACGGACCTGTATGTGGCACCGTCCGCTGTGATCTTGCCAATCACATGGAGGATGAGGTCCTTGGCGGAGACATGAGGTGAGAGAGTCCCGTCAACGACAATCGAGAAAGTGCTTGGAACCTTGAACCAGAGCTTTCCCGTGAATGCTGCCGCGGCCACATCTGCAGAGCCCAGGCCAGTCGAGCATGAGTTCAGCGCACCGTAGGTGCATGTGTGAGAATCGGCGCCAACGACGAGGTCCCCCGGCAGGACCTTGCCGCTCTCCGGCACGAGCTGGTGGCACACGCCCTCGCCGACATCGTGCAACGGGATTCCTCTGTCACGCGCAAACAATCTCATCTTGGAATGGATCCTGGCCACATCTACAGAGGGACAAGGCGAGTTGTGGTCGATCACCATGGCCATGCCATTCGCGGTCCGAGGCCGCTCGAACCCCAACGATTCAAGCTCCCTCATCATCATCGTCGAGGTCCCGTCCTGGGACATGCAGAAATCGACCGATGCTACTACGATGTCTCCTACCCTGCAGTCGATTTCAGAGTGAGCGCTCAGTACCTTCTCGGCAATCGATTTCCCCATCACTCACCTCTTCCTCAAACCTGACAAGATGGCTACATCGATCGCGGCGACGGATTTTCTGCTCGAACTCAGAGCAGATTTGTAGATGGCCATGAACTCGTCGTCCGTGAGATTGCCCTTCTTGATCTCGCCAATCCTGTTGACCTCCAGCCTCATCGTCTCCATCGACTCAGACGAGGCGCTCAGCCCGAGCTGCTCCAGCTTGTGCTTGATCGAGGCTTTGCCCGAGTGCTTCCCAAGGGCGAACTTGCGCGTCATACCCAGCTTGTTTGGGTCGAAAGCCTCGTAGAGCCTCGGGTTCTTCAGGATCCCGTCGACGTGAATCCCCGACTTGTGGGTGAACATGTTCTCCCCAACTATCGGGTAGTTGACCGGAATGCCCAGCCCGGAGGCCTTCTCGACGTGCTTGCACAGAGGCAGGATGTGTTCGGTCCCGTATTTGTCCACACCATAGTGGCTGTGCAGATTCATCACGAAGACCTCGAGCGATACGTTCCCTGCCCTCTCCCCGAGACCGTTCACAGTCGTTGACACCCAGAGCTTCCTCCCCTCGAACTTCGCCGCCGCCTCAGAGGCCGCCAGTGCGTTGGCCACGGCCAGCCCGAAATCGTTGTGAGCGTGGAACTCGAGGTCGATGTCGACTGCCCCCATCACCGCTTCGATTATCCGCTTCGAAGAGGCGGGCGTGAGGACGCCGATAGTGTCGCATATCCTGAATCGGTCCCCGCCTGCGGCCTTGCCGACCTTCGCGAACTCGATCAAGTAGTCAATGGAGGTGCGCGTAGCATCTCCCGCGTTGAAGCAGCAGTAGACCCCGTGGTCCTTCGCGTATGATACGCATTCAGTGAGTTTCTCGAGCTGCTTCTCCTTCGTCATCTTGAGCTTCTGCTCGAGGGCCATGTCCGATGTGTCGGTGGATACGGAGACCGCGTCCACGCCGCTCGAGATCGAGTCGGCGATGTCCGCCACGACCATCCTGTTCCAGGCCATGATCGATATGTCGCTCGCGACATCATTCAACATCCGGGCGGACCTCTTGTCACTGTCATTGTATGTTGCGAATGTCTCGAGCTGCTCTACCCCCATTTGCTCGAGCTTCCTGGCGATTTCGAGCTTCTCATCCAGATTGAAGGATACCCCTGGCATCTGCTCGCCGTCCCTGCATGTCGTGTCGCAGATGCAGATGTTCCCTATCCCCGGGTTGTGCACGTCCAGATGCGTAGCGAAAGCGTGCGCTGCAGATCCGGCCGCGGAACAACCAGCCATCTTCTTCCCGGTCACATTCTTCGTGCTCACTGACATCACAACCTCCAAACCGTCCCTTTCAACCCAGCCCAAGCTTGAGAATTGCTGAGTTGCTATCACGGCTCTCTATGCCCCGGGCTCGACCCGTGCCGGGGGCATTCGTTCAGGATGGAGGAGAGAGGTCTCCAGGTCATCCAGGGCTCCGAAGTGTTTCCGGATTCTCTGCGGACCAACATCCCACTCACTTCCTAGGACGGCAGATGGCGTGGAAGTATATTCATCATTGTGTCGATTATTGGACTACAATATGTCTATTTGTCTGACTTCAGACTCTCATTATGGACGATTGACCATCTGAAGACGATAAATGTGCACAAATGGCCTCGTCCGATGGGCGTGCACAGAACGGGGCGGAACATCGCATTGCCTGGACCAGAGGTTTTCCCGAGAAGTGGTTCAGACCGTCGTCGATGTCACCGAGAAAACGCCTTCCGACCTGGGTAGGACGCTTTACGCCCAAGCTCCTCCTCAATCCTGAGGAGCCTGTTGTACTTGGCAGTCCGCTCCCCCCTGGACGGGGCGCCAGTCTTTATCTGGCCTGCGTTGGTCGCCACGCTGATGTCGCTTATGGAAGTATCCTCGGTCTCTCCGGATCTGTGGGAAACGACGCACCTGTAGTGGGACTTCGCGGCGAAACTCATTGTCTCCATCGTCTCCGTCAGGGTGCCTATCTGGTTGACCTTGATCAGCACCGCATTGGCCAGCCCCTCTTTCACTCCCTGGGCGAGTATCTTCTTGTTGGTGACGAAGAGGTCGTCTCCGACGAGCTGGACCTTCTTCCCCAACCTCGACGTGATGCCTTTCCAGCCCACCCAGTCGTCTTCAGACATGGCGTCCTCTATCGAGACAATGGGGTAGCTCTTGCACATGTCCGAATAAAGGTCCACCATCGCGTCCGGCCCCAAGCTCTCCATCGTGCTCTTCCTGAAGACGTACTTGCCGTCCTTGTAGAACTCGCTGGCCGCTGGGTCCAAGGCGAGGAAGACATCCTTTCCAGGGCTCAGGCCAGCATGTTCTGCCGACCCGACAATCAGCTCCAACGCCTTCTCGTGCGAGCCGAGCCTGGGAGCGAAGCCCCCCTCATCCCCGACCGCGGTGCTGAGGCTCTGTTTCTTCAGGTTGGCCTTGAGCGAGTGGAAGACCTCCGTGCCCATCCTGAGTGACTCTCTGAAGGTCTTCCCGACTGGGACGACCATGAACTCCTGGAAGTCGAGGTTGTTGTCCGCGTGCGCGCCCCCGTTGAGTATGTTCATCATCGGAACTGGCAGCACCCTCGCCTCCGGCCCTCCGAGATATCGGTAGAGGGGGATTCCAGCGTCGTTCGCCGCTGCATGCGCGACAGCCAGAGAAACACCCAGGATGGCGTTCGCGCCGAGCTTCGACTTGTTCGCAGTGCCGTCAAGTGCCACCATGAGCTTGTCGATAGCCTTCTGGGCAGCAGGATCCATCCCCAAGATCTTGGGCGCGATGGTTCTGTTGACGTTGCCGACAGCCTTCTGAACGCCTTTCCCCATGAACCTGGCCTTGTTCCCATCACGGAGCTCAACGGCCTCTCTCGATCCAGTGGACGCACCAGAAGGGACGGAGGCCCTGCCGACGATCCCGTTGGTGAGCGAGACGTCTACTTCGATTGTGGGGTTGCCTCTCGAATCCAGTATCTCGCGGGCCTTGACCGCCTTGATCCTCGCCATCTTATCTGTTCGATGGAATGGCAATCTGGCATTAAAGGGATTGCGAGGAAAAATGGTAGAGGCCGAGATGGCCTGGGAACATGGCCGGGAAGCATGCTGAAGCCATCTCGACCTTTCTGGTCAACTCCCGACTGGCATGGCTCCCCGGGTCTGCCAGCCGGCTAATAGGTTTCTGATCGCTCAGGTCTCCTCTTCAGTGTCCTCGGTGTATGCCATCGAGAAGGCCAGTATGAACTCGTCCCAAAGAGTATCAGAGGCGAAGTCCAGGCCGTAGTAGGGCAGAGCCCCCGCGTCTTCCGACTCCTCGTAAGTCTCGAAGCCGTAGTCCTCGTAAGTGTAGTAGTATGCCACTGGGAAGTACAGTGTCAGGCCGTTCGTGTTGATCGTCGGACCGGACATCTCCCCTGAGACGTATCTCACGTAGAGAACGGCGGGCTCAAGCAGGTCTGCAACATCTGACGTGATGTTTGACAGCGCCGGGATCTTCTCGCCCAGCAACGACAGGAACACGCCGATGTCAATGTACGCGAACTGCTGGCCGTACGTTTGAATCAAGGGCGTCACTGACTGCAGGCTCTGGATGATTAGGCCGCGATAGCTGTAGTTGGTCGTGTATGGCATCAGAGCCTCGGCCAAGGCGTTCAAGCCGCCGTCTCCCTCTGGCCCGAGTGCCAGGTCCGGTATCTTCGAAAGGTCCAGAAGCGACAGGCCGGCCCAGTTCATTCCCTTCAGGCCGTTGCCGCTGCACATCGAGTAGAACTCGACATATGAATCCACTACGACGGTACCGAGCTCGACCGCGTCCATGTCGGGGTCTGCGGTCAGGTTCTCCAGGATTGGAGTGTAGTCCCAACCGGCATTAGGTATGCTGGTGACCGATGCAAGCATGTAGTCTGCCAGATGCCTGTTCTCGTATGCGATCTCGACCATTGACATCAGGCACGCGTCGAAGCCGATTATGCTGAGCTTCTCGCCCTCCGGGCCAAGCCCAGCAGCATAGAGCGCGTTGGCGGCTTCGTCTATCGTGAGCCTGTCTACGCGGCCGGAATCTGGAAACATCTCGGAGCTGTCGTCCCAGCAGACTCCGTACCAGCCCCCGCCGTGGTCCCAGAGGACCAGCATGTAGTTCTCAGCTGGAGCGAAGGTCATGGCTGTCTCAGTGAAGTAGGTGAGCGTCGGTCCATCACCCATGTTGAGCTCTCCAGGGCATTCCGTGCCCGTCACGAGCTCGCAATCGCAGTGGTGGAAACCGGCCTCCATGTCGACATGCGTGTTGCCCTCGCCGAGGAAGTACCAGTGCGTACCACCGAGGAGAGTCAGCGTATCCATGAGAACGACTACGTTGACCCCGTTCTTGGAGCCAACCGCTTCCATCTCTCTTAGATCGGCAAGTGCATCCGTTTCGAGGTTGTTGTCCCCGTCCAGATACACCATGATAGTCCACTTCGCATCTGTCTCCGCCGCCTCAGGCAGATGCACGGGAGACGCAGGCTCGGCAGGCGCCGGCTCCGCGTTCGCCTTGAATCCGCCAGCGATCGCACCTGCGCCAACAACGGAGATTGCCGCAGCCAATAGCAGCCCGGCGATAGCCAAGGACATTACAGTTTTGTTCAAGCTCTAGCCCCCCAACTGGCGAGTCCATCCGAGGTTGCGCTAAATAGCCGTTTTGGAACAAGAGTCGAACAATCGGAAAGTGCGTTCAATAAAGGTCTTCTACCACTGACGCGGAAGCATGCTCTTCCTCTCTGGCCATGCATCTGGCTGCAATTCCAGACTGCCGTTGGCAAGGTTTAATACGAAGTCCCGCCCGTCAGAACCGGGCCATGAACGCGTTCTCCTTACTCGACGCCAGGCTCCAGGGGCTACTGGCCAAAAGGGGGATCTCGGAGCCAACCGAGCCGCAGAGCAAGGCTATCCCCGCCATCCTTTCGGGGCAGCATATCCTGCTCGTCGCTCCTACTGGCATAGGCAAGACGGAGGCGGCCATGCTCCCGGTACTACACAGACTAGCCGAGAAGGACAGGGCCGGAATCAGGTGCGTGTACGTGACCCCACTCAGGGCCCTCAACCGCGACCTGCTCAAGAGGCTCAAGGAGTTCGGGGAGGCAGTCGGCCTCGAGGTCGCAGTCAGGCACGGAGACACACCACAGTCAGAACGCACCGCACAGGCCAAGCGTCCTCCCGATGTCCTGATAACCACTCCGGAGACGCTCCAGCTTCTGTTCACGGGACGGGTCCTGAGGACCCATCTCGCACACGTCAAGTTCGTCATAGTCGACGAGATCCATGAGCTCGCAGAGGACGAACGAGGAGCGCAGCTGTCGGTCGCGCTTGAGCGGCTCGCCGGTATCGCGGGAGAATTCCAGAGGATAGGGCTGTCGGCCACGGTTGGCTCTGTGGGGGAGGTCTCGAACTTCCTCGCCGGGGTCGGCAGGACCGTGACCACGCTCAAAGTCTCCGCCGTCAAGGACATGCGGATCTCTGTCGAGAGCCCTGCGCCAGTCGAGGACGACAAGGCTCTGGCCAGCAGGCTCCAGACCGACCTCAAGCACATGGCATGCATGAGGAGGTGCAGGGAGCTCATCGAGCAGCACAGGTCCACGCTCTTCTTCGTCAACACGAGAGACCATGCTGAGGCCCTCGGGATACGCTACCATGTCTGGGATGACGCGTTCAAAGTCGGAGTCCATCACGGTTCCTTGTCCAAAGGCATCCGCGTGCAGATGGAGGACGACTTCAAGTCGGAGAGGCTGAAGGCGCTCATCTGCACATCCTCCCTCGAACTCGGGATAGATGTGGGCTCGGCCGACTTCGCGATCCAGTTCGACTCGCCCCGGCAGGTGACGAGGCTGATACAACGGATCGGCAGATCCGGTCACAAGATCGGGGAGATATCCCACGGGGCAATCGTAGCGACCACCCCGCTTGAGATCGCCGAGAGCCTCGTCATCGCAAGGCGAGCGATGATCGAGGAGCTGGAGAAGTTCAGGATAAGGGGGAACCCTCTCAGTGTGCTCGCCAACCAGCTAGTGGCCATGACCCTGACGGAGGGCAGGGTGGACAAGGACTGGGCGTTCCAGACAGTGAAGAAGGCGTACCCATTCAGAGATCTTCTCAGGAAGGACTTCGACGACGTGCTGAGGTTGCTGGCCGAGCTGCACATCCTATGGAACGACGACTCCGGATTCAGAAGGAAGACCTCGGGCATGAGGCACTTCTTCGACAACATATCGATGATCCCAGACGAGAAGACCTACAGGATTAGGGACGTCTCATCGAGGAGCGTCATAGGCACGCTCGACGAGAGCTTCGTGGCCACATATGCCGAACCTTATGCGACCTTCGTCACCCGCGGGAGGACCTGGCGAGTGGTCGAGGTTGGCGAGGAAGAGGTGATTGTCGAGCAGGTCAAGGAGATCGCTGCGACACCATCCTGGGTCGGAGAGGAGATCCCGGTCCCATTCGAAGTCGCCCAGGAAGTCGGAACCATCCGGAGGCTCCAGGCCATGGAGATATACCCCGGGGATGAGGACGCCAAGAACTTCCTCGCGTCATGGGTCAAGTCTCAAGGGAAACACCCTCTACCGACGGACAAGCTCGTCACAGTCGAGCAGGGCGACGGGGTCATCGTGATCAACTGCTGCTTCGGCAGCAAGGTCAACGAAACGGTGTCCAAACTCGTCGCTGGCCTTCTGACCGCCCGGCTCGGCGAGAGCATAGGCGTCCAGACCGAGGTCTACTCTATCGTGCTCGAGACCCCGAGGAATGTCAAAGCTTCGGATGTCGTGAAGGTCCTGAAGGAGACCGACCCCGCCTCGCTGGGGCAGTTGATGAGGCTGCTGGTCAGGAACTCCTCCTATCTCAGATGGCAGTTCGTCCATGTCGCAAAGAAGTTCGGCGCCATCTCGAAGGGCGCGGACTACAAGATGTTGAACCTCTCGAAGCTTGTCGATGTCTTCGAGCACACGCCCATCTTCGAAGAGGCGTTGCAGAAAACGATGTGGGAGAATCTGGACATCGACACCACCGAGCAGGTACTGAGAAGGATCCAGGACGGGAGCATAGAGATCGTCACTGGACCTCTGTCGCACATCGGAACGGAGGCCATCGGTACTCGCAAGGAGCTGATGCAGCCCCAGAGGGCGGACAAGGCCGTACTGAACGCCCTCAAGGACAGGCTGCTCCAGGAGGACGTGGTCCTGGTCTGCATGAACTGCAGGACCCAGAAGCGGTCCTCGGTCGCCCAGCTCCAAGACAAGATGAAGTGCAGCAAGTGCGGCGGAGTGCTCTTGGCGGCGATCCAACCATACGCCAAAGCGCAGCTCAGGGTGCTCAAGAAGGGCGCCTCCGACGAGGAGGAGAAGAAGGAGCTGAAGCGCCTCTACAAGAACGCCAACCTCGTGATGGCGCACGGGAGAAAGGCCGTCCTGGCGCTAGTTGGCCGTGGAGTCGGCCCGGACACGGCCGCGAGGATCCTGGCCCGGTACCAGACGGAGGAGGACGAGTTCCTCAGGGACATACTCGCGGCGGAGATCACCTACGCGCGTACGAAGAGATTCTGGGACTAGGACTCTCACCGTATGAAGTCCAGTCCGACCACATAGACTTCCGAACTCGCCGATCGAGAGGCTTTCGGGTGATCGATGTGCACCTCGCCGAATTCTCTCTTGACCTTGGCGACGAAGCCTTTGCTCATGTCGCCGTAGAACATCTTGCAGAGGAAGTTGCCCCCGTCCTTCAGGACCTTTTTGGAAAAACCGAGTGCGTGCTCGCAGAGCTCGACCGAGCGGGCGTGGTCGTACGGGTAGTTGCCGCTGATGTCAGGGGACATGTCCGATATCACAACGTCCACTCCCTCGGGTACTAGTTCGAGGAGGCGCTCAACCACACTATCCTTCCTGATGTCCCCTCGGATGAAGCTGACTCCAGTGATAGGGATCATCCTGTCGATGTCCATCGCGACGACTTTCCCGGTCGGGCCAACGAGTTCCGCGGCGACCTGGGACCAGCCGCCCGGGGACGCGCCAAGGTCAACGACGGTGCACCCCAGCGCAATCAAATCGAATTTGTAATCGATCTGCTTCAGCTTGTAGACGGCCCTGCTCCTGTAATGCTCCTTCTTCGCCTTCCGGTAGTATTTGTCCCTCCGGCGAGCGGACCTCCACTGCTTGGTCACATCCGTCACTATCCTTCTTCAGACAGATATTGTTTGCCTCCGCCGGAGGCAAAAGGTTTAGGCAGAAGACGCAATCGCCTACGCGCACTGGGGGGACGAAAACGCCCAAGAGGATGACTTACGCGAAAGCCGGAGTGAACATAGACAAGAAGTCCAGCAGCATCTCCGC
>Ga0214474_1001043_pt1 | contig 12985 bp, 12 predicted proteins | sample RVTome_2_FD_187335 | JGI IMG/M metagenome (GOLD analysis project Ga0214474, IMG submission 187335) | Soil microbial communities from uranium-contaminated site in the Upper Colorado River Basin, Wyoming, United States - RVT95D214 HiSeq ...
AGCCTGCTCCCAGTTAAATCCCATTTGTACCTCTTTAAAACTCTTGATACGTTCCTCTGTAGGAAGCATCGGCATCTTTTGTCTCACTGCTTTAATGATTAAACTGACAATCCTTTCATCAAGCGGTCTGAGGACTACAGGTTCAACAATCTCTTTAGGCGGAAGATTTCGGAGATACCGGTGTATTGCATCGGCAGCCTTTTTCCCGGATGCTATCGCATGAATCACGCTTTGAGGGCCGCTGACAACATCTCCTCCGGCGAAAACACCTTTAATATTCGTAGTGCCGAGCTCGTCTTTTACAACGATTGTTCCTTTTTTCCCTGAAATTATCTCTACTTCTTCAATTGAATCCGTTTTCGGGTTATAGCCGATTGCCAGGATAACAGCATCAGTATTAATATCGAATTCAGAGTCTTTGACAGGAACAAAAGATTGCCGTTTTGAACCGCTTGCATGACTCAATTGCATCTTGACACAGCGCACTTTTTCTACTTTTCCATTCCCTATGAATTCAACCGGTGCTGTAAGAAATTTAAACTTCACTCCTTCATGCTCAGCTTCTTCAACCTCGCCCTTCCCGGCAGGCATCTCCTTTGCAGTTCTCCGATAAATAACAGTGACATCATGCGACCCCAGGCGGATACAGGTGCGTGCTGCATCAATTGCAGTGTGCCCTCCGCCAACAACGACAACACTTTCACCTAAATATGGCCTATGTCCCTCACTGACTTGTTTTAGGAATTCAACAGCTGTAATGATTCCAGGCATTTCTATTCCTTTACATTTTGGGAATACACTCCTTTCACTCCCTAAGGCCAGGAAAACAGCCTGATAATCTTTAAGAAGCTCATCAATAGAAAAATCACGGCCGAGTACCATTCCTGTTTTAACCTCAATGCCCATCGATAGGATGAAATCAATATCAGATTTAACAGCACTTTTGGGTAGTCTATATTCCGGTATTCCCCTGCTGAGCATTCCTCCGAGCTCTTTGTGCGCTTCAAAGACTGTTACATTGTAACCCAGTAACGTCAGGTCATGGGCAGCGGTAAGGCCTGAAGGTCCTCCTCCTATAATAGCTACCTTTTCGTGGAAGAAAGGTACTCGTTTATAAGAAGATTTAAAGTCTTTGGTTTGGTCTGCTGCAAAGCGTTTCAGCGCTGCAATTGAAATAGGTTCGTCTATTTGTGCACGTCTGCAAACGGATTCACATGCCCGTATGCAAATTCTTCCGCATACTGAAGGAAAAGGATTAACCTGACGGATAATCCCGATCGCTGTCTCTACATCACCTCTTGCTATTGCAGAAACATAACCACGTACATCTGTATGTATAGGACATGCACCCTGGCAAGGCGGCATAGCGGTATGCATTGGTATCATCCTCCTTTTTTTAACGTGATTCTTAATTACTGAAAAAAAACTTTTTTATATATTTATTATAATTTATTCTAACTTCTAAAATCCATTACTCCTTACAAACCTGCTATACCTGCCTGCATCTTTGCGGCCTGAACCGTATTAGCCATAAGCATTGTTATTGTCATTGGACCTACACCGCCGGGCACAGGTGTTATTGCCTTTGCCTTTTCCTTAACGGTCTCAAAATCCACGTCACCCACCAGGCCGGTCGGCAGCCTGTTAACACCAACATCGATCACAACAACACCTTCTTTTACCATATCTGCTGTGATCGTTTTCGGTTTTCCGGCGGCCACAATCAGGATATCCGCCCTCCTTGTATGAGAGGCGATGTCTTTTGTACCTGTATGACATATTGTTACAGTTGCATTCCCGCCTTTTCTTTTCTGTATCATCATGTTTGCAATAGGCTTTCCCACTATATTGCTCCTTCCCACAACAACAACGTCAGCACCGCTCGTTTCAACGCCGCTTCTTATCAAGAGTTCAAGTATACCGTGAGGCGTGCACGGGAGAAAACAGGGTTCACCAATTATCATTTTGCCCACGTTCACAGGATGAAAACCGTCAACATCCTTACTCGGATCTATGGCATAAAGGACCTTGGCTGCATTGATATGTTTTGGTAGAGGCAGCTGCACTAAAATACCATTAATCTTGCTGTCCTTATTGAGCCTCTCAATAAGGACAAGCAGGTCAGCCTCGCTCGTATCCGCCGGAATGTCATTCCTTTCAGAATACATGACTAATTCCTTACATGCCTTTTCTTTAGCACCTACATAGACCTTAGAGGCTTCGTCTTGACCCACAAGGACAGTCGTTAGTCCGGGGACAATATTATATTTCTCCTTTAACAAAGCTATTTCTTTTTTCAGCTCTTCTTTTATCTGTTTCGAGATCTCGGACCCTTTAATTAGTGTTGCTGCCATAGTACCCTCCCTTTATAAAGTAATTTTAGTACAGAGTTCTCAGATGATAGCTTGACTACCCTTTAAAGTCATCGGCTGTTTTTACTTTATTCCCTCCTCTTTATAAGCTCCAGCAACTCTGCCCTTGTAGACTGTTTAGTCCTGAATATTCCCCTGACTGCTGACGTTACTGTCCTTGAACCTGGTTTCTTTACACCCCTCATGCTTATGCATAAATGTTCTGCGTCAATAATAACCATTGCACCTTTGGGTTTTAACCTGTTCATTATCAAATCAGCAAGCTGTGTCGTTAAACGCTCCTGTACCTGCAGCCTCTTGGCAAGAACCTCAACTGCCTTAACAAGCTCACTCAGACCTACAATCTTTCCGCCAGATGGGATATATGCAACATGAACCGTTCCTATAAATGGGAGAAGGTGATGCTCACAGAGAGAATAAAATGGGATATCTTTTAACAGCACCATCTCGTCATGGCTTTCACCTTCGATGGTTTTGAGCAACTCTTCGGTAGGAGTCTTCAGGCCAATTAATATCTCCTCATACATCTTGGCAACCCGCTCAGGCGTTTCTCTAAGCCCTGCCCTTTCCGGATCTTCACCGACACCTTCGAGTATGAGCCTTATACCCTTTTCTATCTTCTTTAAATCCATCTTATATGTGATAAAAATCTTTAATTCTGGGCTGTATAATAGCACTTGCGATAATTTTGTGTCAAAGCCCGATTTTCATTATTTATCAATGATTCCTGCAAATACACCCTTTGCTTCAATTAATAGCTTTTCATGGATTGCAGGGTTCCCTGCAACTACATTTCCGGTCAATAAATGATCATGGCCTCCGCCAAAATCTGTTATAACTCCGCCTGCTTCCTTTATTAGAATATCTCCAGCTGCTATATCCCAGGGACTTAAACCTATTTCAAAAAAACCTTCACACCTTCCACATGCAAGATAGGCAAGGTCAAGCGCAGCTGAGCCTGCCCTCCTTAAGTCACTTACCTTATGAAAGACATTTTTGAAGAGTTTAAGATACATATCAATAAACCCTTTACTGCGGAACGGGAAGCCTGTTGTAATGAGACTGTCCTTTAAAGAACTTACTTCAGACACCTTTATAGGTTGTTTATTTAAAAATGCTCCTTTTCCCTTTTCTGCTGTAAAAAGTTCTTCTCTTAAAGGATCATAAATAACACCTAAGATTACCTCACTCTTATATTCCTGTGCTATTGATACAGAAAAAACAGGATACCGATGGATATAATTTGTAGTGCCGTCAAGCGGATCTATAATCCAGCGGTATCCTTCTGTCTTATCTTCTTTAACAGATTCTTCAGCAAGAAAAAAATGATCAGGAAAGCTTTCTTTTATAGTATCTATGATAATCTTTTCTGATTCCCGGTCAATACGTGTAACAAAGTCGGCCGTCTGTTTGCGACCAATTTCCTTTTTTGAGATCCTTCCAAGATTATCAAGGATAACCTCTCCTGCAAGCCTTGCGGCCTTGATAGCCGTGTTCAGAAAATCGTTTCTTTCTCTCAACTCAGATCTTTATCACCCTCTTATCTGTAACAATCATATCCACCTTCACGTCATGCACCTCTGACGGGATTAAATCAACAAGCTGTTCTTCATAAGCAAGGGCAATAATCGGTATCTTTCTCTTGCCTTCCGACAACAGAATATCATAGTAACCTGCACCATATCCAAGCCTGTTGCCTGAATAATCAAATGCTGCACCCGGGATGACAACAAGCTTAATATCATCAAGGTTTACAAGTCTTTCACCTGACAGTGATGGCTCTGGTATTCCCATATACCCGGGAGATAATTCACTTATATCTGTTATCTCATGCAACTTGAGCCTGTGTCTTTCTTTCTCCACTTTTGGAAGTACAATCTTTTTACCCATTTTGAGTGATTCTTTTATCATACTTAATGTCTCGACCTCTGACCTGAATGAGGCATAAAAAAATACAGTCTTTGCAGCAATAAACTCGGGTAGAGAGAAAAGCCTTTCCTTTATAAGCGCGTCCTTCACCGATTTTATATCAGGCGATATATCATCCCGTTTTTTGAGAACTTCTTTTCTAATAGCTCTTTTCATTATATTTTACCGGTAATTAACACAACTACATATATCAAATAAAGTCCTCCGCCGAAAAGCATTGTGAATGGTGAAATGCGCTTTTTAAATACTATCTCGCCTAAAACTATTGATGCTGATGTAAGGGCAATTATTGCCGAGAAGACAGCCATTCCTGTAAGCCTCCACTCGGTAAACAATAATCCTACAGAAACAGGAAAGGTTGACTGAAATACCATAGCACCTGTTATATTCCCGATAGCTAGTGAATCCCTTCCTTTCCAAGTCCATGTAACACTGTTGAATTTTTCCGGAAGCTCTGTTGCAATGGGCGCGAGCATCAGGGCAAAAAGGAGTGGGTTCATCCCGAATTTTACTGAGACATGCTCAAGACTCTCAACAAATCTATGTGCTCCTGCTATCATTAAAAACAAAGCCCCTATGACCTGCAATAATATTAAAATGAGGTGAGGGCTATCTTTATTTGTTAATCTTAATTTTCTGATAAATTTCCAGAGATACATCATCTCAGAATGCTCGATATCTGCACTGTCACACCTGAAAGTACGATACGCATAAAAGATATATCCACAAATAAGAATTATGGCTATAGGTATGGAAAATGACCTTCCCAGAACAATCGGCATTAAGACAGCTGTGGAATACATGGGCAAAAAGAAGATGAGATCTCTCTTCGTAGAATGGGTCTCAACGTTAATCTCGAATCTCCTTCTCTTTTTTATATATGATACTAATACAGTTACACCAACAAGAAAAAATGCTAATGTGGAAAGCATAAATGGCGCGCCAAGTATAGCCCCGATCCCGATATCATTCGCTGATCTGCCACCGTAAAAGAATATTGCAACTATAGGAAGTATGGTCTCCGGTAACGCAGTACCTACTGCGGCAAGTAGACTACCAACAACTGCCTGAGAAAGGCTGAATCTTCTACCAAGGGTTTCTATCCCGTTGGTAAAGCCTTCAGCAGCTATGAGTATCATTATAAGGCCGATTACGAGAAAGAAAACTTCACCGAGCATCAGTGTATCACAAGTACAGGACAGGGAGACGATTTCAACACTGCATCGGTTACACTTCCGATAATCATTCCCTTTATAAAACCTAAACCCCGTGCACCCATAACTATCAGGTCGATATCTTTTTCTTTCGAGAATGAAACTATTCTTTTATCAGGTTTCCCCTCATCTATTATCCCTGCTTTTTCAATATTATAATCACTCAATATTTTTTTAAGGTTTTCCCTTGTATCTTCAAATAATTCTTGAATTATTTTATCTCTATCCTTTAGTTTTTTTATTTTCTTCTTAAGAATATAATTTGGTAGAACATACATCACATCAAGCTCTGCAGAAAAAATATTCTTTAATTCCCTCGCAACTTTCAGGGCTTCTCCCGATGCCTTTGAGAAATCAGTTGGGCAGAGAATTCGCCTGATTTTTATAGAATCCATCCTTACAGACTCTGCCTTTCCTCCTCTCACAACAAGCATAGGCATCTTAAGTCCTTTAATCAACTTCTCTGAACTGCTCCGTCTCAAGGCATGGGGCTTAAAACCGAGAACAAGCATATCCGAATTTACCTTTTTCAGAATTGCATCAAATGATTCGCGAAGCCTTCCAACAACAACCTCTGTTTCTGTTCTAATCCCATTATCCTCAAATCGCTTTTCCAACGTTTCAAATTTTTTCTCAGCGATCTTTTTTTCTTCTTCCATATATGGGGCAAGATAGGCTGGTGGGGTTACAAGGTAATCAATTACATACAGAAGGTTTAAGGATGCTCCCATTGTTTTTGCAAAAAATAATGCGTATGCAGTAACTATCTCTGTAGATGGCCCAAAGTCAATCCCTGCCAGGACTCTATCTATCTTCATTTTTAATAAACTCCTTCTCAATCTTTTCTTTTAACTCTTTAACCTCACTTACTGTCCGAGGTGAATAATTATAAGGGGAAGCCCCCTTAATATCCGCTTCCATTACAGAGTGGTTAAAGTTGATCGATCCAAGAAGTTCCATATCTCCAATGTTATCTTTTATGAAATTTAGATCCTCAGTCCCCCTCACCTTATTTGCAACAACAAATACTTTCCTGACACCGAGTCCCTTTGCCATATCCCTGACTGTCTTGGCTGTCTGCATGCTTCTCTGTCCGGGTTCAACAATGACAATAAATGCATCTACAGAATCTGCAGTCCCCCTTGTGAGATGCTCTATCCCTGCCTCCATATCAACAATAACTACTTCACTTCTTTCAATTACAAGATGTTTGAGAAGCCTTCTCAGAAGCACATTTTCAGGACAGTAACAGCCAGAGGCTGCTGCCTTTGATTTACCCATTATGAGAAGCGTAATTCCATTCAGGTGATAGCCTACACCTTCCGGCAGATCATCGACTCTGGGGTTAAGCTTAAAAATCCCGCCCATACTGCCTGGCTTTGCGCCTGTCCTTTCCTCTATCAGTTCCGCCATGTCTGATATGGGCCTTATCTTTTCAGCTTTGTCCCTTGGGATGCCTAAAGCAGATGCAAGATTTGCGTCAGGATCTGCATCAACCGCAATAACTTTTTTTCCCTCTGCTGCGTAGAGATGGCTTAATAAAGAAGCAAGTGTAGTCTTACCAACTCCGCCCTTACCTGTTATTGCAATTTTCACCTGAATAGACCTTCTTTCTTACCCCCCCTCCCTTGACGGGAGGGGATTAAGGGAATGGTTTATGTTATCCAATTCATGTTAAAAGAACTAAAAACATATTTAAACAATGTCTGCATTATTCAGCCTAAACATTTTTTAGTTGACGGAACCCCTTTCACTCGCGGATCAATTAATACCGCATGCTTTAGTGCCCTACCCAAAGCCTTGAATATCGCCTCGATTATGTGATGAGTATTTCTGCCATAAGGTGATTCAACATGAAGTGTAATACCACTGTTGCTAACAAATGCCTGAAGGAAATCCTCTATAAGGTCAGGGTCGAAATTTTTGATCTTACTTCTTTTCGGGAATTCAACCTTATACACAAGATATGGTCTCCCGCTAATGTCAAGACTTACTGAGGCAATTGCCTCATCCATTGGCACAGACGCCTGGCCATATCTTGATATCCCTTTCATGTTAGCAAGTGCCTGTTTAACTGTTTTTCCAAAAACTATACCAATATCCTCTACTGTATGATGATAGTCAACATCTATATCACCTTTTGCCTTTATCTTCATATCGAAAAGTCCATGTCTGCACATCAAAGAAAGCATGTGGTCAAGGAACGGGATGGAGGTATCTATAGTATATTTGCCTTCACCGTCAAGATTAAGCGTTACCTTTATATCCGTCTCCTTAGTCTTCCTGTCTACCTTAGCTGTTCTCATTTGTTGCCTCCTCATATCCCTCTTATTTTCCTTAATGTCCCATTTTTCTTTCTTCCAAAATTCCACCAATAGGCATGGCTAGCCTGAGCGTCATCAGATAACCTCTTTCATGGCATTAAGAAAAATCCTATTCTCCTCTGGCATTCCTACTGTAACTCTCAGGCAATTATTCACAACACCATTCATATTTCTAACGAGTATACCCCTTTTCAGAAGTCTTTTATATATTTTATCAGGTTCTTTTACTCTGAATAATATGAAATTAGCCTCTGATGGGTATGGTTTTATTCCTTTTATCTTTGCTATCTCACTAAAAAGCCTTCCCCTCTCAGAGATGATCGATTTTGTATATGACTTCAGAGCCTTCTTGTTCTTCAATACCTTGACAGCAACTGCCTGTGAAAGGGAATTGAGATTGAATGGAAGTCTGACCTTATTCACCTCATTAATTATCTCTCCATCCGCTATCAGGAACCCTACCCTTAAGCCTGCAAGTCCTATCTTGCTAAGTGTTCTCATAATAACAAGATTTTTATAATCCTTAAGCATCGGCATAAATCCCTTATCGCTCGCAAAAGGCTGATAAGCCTCATCAACAACAACGATGCCGTTTGATACCTCGATTATCTTTAATATCCTGTCTGAAGAGAAACAGTTGCCCGTGGGATTATTCGGCGAGCTCAGGAATATTAATTTAGGCTTCTCTTTTTTAATTGCTTTAAGAATTTTTTCAAGCTCAAGGTCGAACTCTTTATCCAGAGGAATTGCTATCCTCTTTTCTCCAAGAGCCTGTGAAATAATTCCATACATTGAGAAAGTAGGTATTGGGTAAAGCACGGGTCCGCCAAAAGTCGTAATGAGATAATAAATCAACTCATCCGAACCATTTCCATGCATTATGTTTTCTGTCCTGAGTCTTAATTCCATCGAGACCAGTTTCTTTAACTCTTTTGCAGCTGGGTCAGGATACCTGTTAGTATTTATAGATTTTACAACCTTTAGTGCATCCTTAAAACCATATGGGCTTTCGTTAGCATCGAGCTTTACTTTACAAGGAATATCTTTTGCCTCATAGGCTGATAAAGAACGAATGTTGGGCCGAACGAACTTCTTAATATCCATTGCGAATGAATTATAACATAACTTTCTTTTTAAACTTATCTCTGCCGAATATCATTAGAAAAACAAATGCTGAAGGTCAGGGTATTTTTAGTAATTATTTAGGTTAAAATAAAACATGAAAGATATAGATAAAGCTTTACAATTGGCATCTACAACAAGTAATGAAGAAGAACTCAAGTTTCTTGCACATCACCCATCTTCCAAAGTCATCTCAAAACTTATACTCAACAATAATCTTACAGAAGACCTCGCTCTTATTGTTGCAAGCAGAAAGAATATCAGTCCAGAGATACTCGAATCTCTGTCCAAAGACATAAGATGGATGGAAAGTTATCGCATCATGCTGGCTTTATGCAAAAATCCAAAAACACCGCAGAAAATCTCTCTTTCGCTTATCAAATCATTAAGGATATTTGACATGGCTGATCTGACAAGGAATCAACATGTCCCCATAAACGTGAGGATAAAGGCCGAGGCTAATATTAATGATAAAATCCTGTCAATGCCTTTGGGCATCAAAATAACACTAGCAAAAAGGGCAAGCAGTAACGTCCTCATGAAACTTATTCAAGATGGCATGAAAGAGGTTGTCATTACATGCCTTGACAGCCCATATCTGACCGAAGGAGACATATGTAAAATCATAAGTATGAAGAAAATATCTTCACTTGTTATCCGCCTGATAGCAAATCATCCAAAGTGGTCATGCAGATACCATGTACAATGGGCACTTATTCTTAATAACCACACTCCCCTTTCTTCTGTAGTAAATTTTCTGAAAAATATTAAAACAACTGACCTTAAAGAACTTTATGCTGCCCCTGAAGTGCCATCAAGCACAAAGCCTTTTATTTACAGGGAACTCTCTGAGAGGGACCAAGCTCAATCAGGTTTTACACATTAAACCTAAAATTTACAATATCACCATCCTTCACTTCGTATGCCTTCCCTTCCAGCCTTAAAAGTCCTTTCTCCTTTGCGGCATGCATATCTCCCACGGAGATAAAATCATTAAAAGAGATGACCTCTGCCCTTATAAATCCCCTCTCAATATCAGAGTGTACCTTACCAGCAGCCTTCTGTGCGTTCATCCCTTTTGTTATAGTCCACGCCCTTACTTCATCTCCAACGTATGTAAAAAATGATATAAACCCGAGGATGTCATAGCATACGTGAATAAGCTTATTCAATGCAGGTTCCTCAATTCCCATGTCATCAAGAAATGCCCTTGCTTCATCAGGTGAAAGCTGAGCAATTTCTGCCTCTATCTTTCCGCACAAAGTTATAACAGAAAGCGAGGGGTAACGGATAGACAGTGATGATTGAAGCTCTTTTATATTGTCTGTATTTAAATTTCTTTCTCCTATATTTAAAAGAAAAACCTCAGGTTTTGTTGATAAAAATTGTAATGGGCTCATCGCCTTCTGCTCTGCCTCATTGAATTCTACATTCCTCAACGCTATCTCCTTATTAAAAAAATCTTTACATTTAAGCAATAGCTTTCTTTCTGATTCATCAGGCTTCTTACCACGTTTCGTACCTTGTTCCATCCGGTCAAGACGTTTTTCTATAAACTCAAGATCTCCAAATATCAATTCAAGTTCAATCGTCTCTGTATCTCGTAAAGGATCAATACTCCCTATCGGATGGACAACTGCATCATCTTTAAATGCCCTAACAACGTGAACAACGGCATCAACATCTTTTATCAAATCAAAGACTTTCCTGTTCTGCTCCATGTCACCTTTTGTAAGGCCAATATAATCAATATATTCAATCGTGGCATAAGTAGTCTTTTTAGGTCTGAATATCTCCGAAAGCTTATCAAGTCTTGGGTCAGGTACTTTCACAACACCTGTATTTGGTTCACCGGTAGTTGCTGGATAGATAGGAGTCTCAAGATTCAACCCTGTAAGGGCATTAAAAACTGTAGTCTTCCCTGAATTGGATAATCCGATGATTGCTATTTTCAATCTTCTTTCCTTGCAAGCTATTATAATATAAATATTGTAGAATCTTTTATTTTGAGTTACCCCTCACCCTAACCCTCTCCCTCAAGGGGAGAGGGAACTATATATGCTTATACACTTCCTTCGATGGGAAATATCCCCGTGTTTTCCCCTCCCTAAACGGGAGGGGTTGGGGAGGGTGATAAATATGAACAAAATTTGATATAAGTACTTTCAAAACTAAAATTAAACACATAATGAAACTTGTGTTGACAATAAGTGTTTAATAGATATATAAAAAATAATAATTGCCAAATAGGAGGAAAAATGTTTTCAAAGGGAAAAAGATTATGCACGATTTTGACTTTTATCAGAACATGGTTCATATTAGGACTTATCTTTTCATTTAACTTCGGGGCCTGGTCATATACTTATGCCAGTGACTCGAAAATATCCCAACAGTCTATCGATATCCTTACTCAAATTGGACAGGCTACTGCTGAGATTGCAGAAGCTGTAAAACCTGCCATCGTCAATATATCAACAACAAGGACTATAAAGATACAGGGGAATACTAACCCATTCCTTGACGATCCTTTTTTCAGAAGGTTTTTCGGAGACCAATTCAGGGCACCGAAAGAACGTAAAACTGCAAGCCTCGGTTCAGGTGTGATTGTTGATTCTAAGGGCTATATTTTAACAGCAAATCATGTCATTCAAGGTGCCGAAGAAATAAATGTAACACTTTCTGATAAAAGAGAGTTTAAAGGAAAGATTGTCGGTAATGATGCAATGACTGATATAGGAATTATAAAAATAGATGCTGACAACCTTCCTACAATAAAATGGGGAGACTCTGACAAATTAAAAGTTGCTGAGACAGTGCTTGCAATTGGTAGTCCTTACGGATTAAGCCAAACTGTAACAACAGGCATAGTAAGTGCTGTTGGAAGGGCTAATGTCGGTATTGCTGATTATGAGGACTTTATACAGACAGATGCAGCAATAAATCCCGGGAATTCCGGCGGGGCACTGGTAAATGTAAGAGGAGAGCTTGTCGGCATTAATACTGCAATCTTTAGTACAAGCGGCGGTTATCAAGGCATCGGTTTTGCCATACCTACAAACATGGCAAAGACCGTAATGGATAGTTTAATAAAGAAAGGAAAAGTCATAAGAGGATGGTTTGGAGTAACAATCCAGCCCTTAACACCTGAACTCGCTAAGCAGTTCGACCTAAAAGAGGAAAAAGGGGCACTCGTTGGAGATGTCATCGAAGGAAGCCCTGCTGAAAAAGCAGGTTTACAGAGAGGTGACGTAATCATCGAGTACGATGGCAAAAAAATAGAAGAGCCTTATCAGCTAAGAAATATGGTAGCAAACACTACACCCGGCCAGGAAGTAGAGCTGAAAATCATTAGAGAAAATAAAACAGAAACAAAGAAGGTTACTATAAGCGAGCTACCTGCTGAGAGGCAAAAACCTTCTAAGAGTGAATATAACAACCTCCTGAGAGGAGTAACTGTACAAGACCTTATACCCGAAATCTATAACAAACTTAACCTTCCTAAAAAACTCAACGGAGTTATTGTCTCGGATATTGATGAAGATAGTCCGGCAACTATGGTACTGAAGGAGGGAGATGTGCTACAGGAGATCAACAGACAAAAAATAAACAATGTCAGGGATTACGAAAATACAGCAGCCAAAATAAAACCTGGAGAAAATATACTGCTCCTCGTATTCAGAAGTGGATCGTCTCTCTATGTTACACTTTCAGGTAAGTAGACATTAGTTTATTCCCTACTTAAAACGCGGGAGGGAACTGTCTGTGAGCGGATTTGAATTCTGTCTTTGACAGAATTCACCTCGGAGGTCGTTGCGACCGAGAATGAGCGAAAAGATTGTTCCCTCCTGTATTCAACTAATCATATAAATATTTGGGTTATAAATTTTATTTTATCTTTCGCATAACCTCTATAAGTGGAATATTCAGTCTCTTAGCTATTCTTTTACAATCCTCATATTCAGGAGTTGCCTTAATAATATCGTCTCCAAGCCTTGAGAATTTTACCCTTACTTTTCCAAATTCT
>Ga0214474_1001045_pt1 | contig 12974 bp, 15 predicted proteins | sample RVTome_2_FD_187335 | JGI IMG/M metagenome (GOLD analysis project Ga0214474, IMG submission 187335) | Soil microbial communities from uranium-contaminated site in the Upper Colorado River Basin, Wyoming, United States - RVT95D214 HiSeq ...
CACAAGTGCTGTGATGCCGGCCAGGACGCCTGCTCCCAAAACATAAATTATACTGCCAATGATGAAACGAAATACGGCCATCTCACTTGTAATTTCTCCTGTAGAGACTCTGATAATGGTGCGTACCAGAACATACAAAATAGCGACCACAGCTCCTATCAGGAAGACAATAAGCGGGATACTCAATTTTTTCTTTTGCTTAATGGCTACTACAAGTGCGGTGATGCCGGCAGCGATGCCTCCTACCAAAACACCGATTATACTGCCAATGATGAAACGTGTCACGGCCGTGTCAATTGCAATTTGTCCGATGCAGACTCTTACAATGCTGGCTATTAGAACATATAGAACGCAAACTGCGAGTACTATGAGGAAGACCTTTAGTGGTAGACTCAATTTTTTCATCGTGAACTCCTGTGTGCCTTCTTGGCGTGAACAGGACTGGCAGCCTGTTATAAGTAGGCTAATTATATGCAGTATGGTTCATGGTGTCCAGCATGATAAAAATGCCGAGGGAGGGACTCGAACCCACACCTCCTTGCGGAGAGCGGATTTTAAGTCCGCCGCGTCTGCCATTCCGCCACCTCGGCAAGAAGTGAGTAAAATTGGAGGCGGCGAGCGGAGTTGAACCGCTGAATAGGGGTTTTGCAGACCCCCGCCTTAACCACTTGGCTACGCCGCCTTAGATTCTATGGAGCGGAAGACGAGATTCGAACTCGCGACCTCCTCCTTGGCAAGGAGGCGTTCTACCGCTGAACTACTTCCGCACTGCCTACATTATATATATATTGCAGATATTATAACAAAATGGTGCCGAGGAGGAGATTTGAACTCCTACGGGCTTACGCCCACCACCCCCTCAAGATGGCGTGTCTACCTATTCCACCACCTCGGCATTCACCGTACACCATGGCAGGGGCGGCAGGATTCGAACCCGCGACCTGCGGTTTTGGAGACCGCTGCTCTACCAACTGAGCTACACCCCTACGCTACAGAATTCGAGAACAAATCGAGTTATGTTGTTAATATGCTGACCAATTGCGAAGACATTATAGAGAAAAAAGTGGGGAAATTCAACGTATTTTTGAGCGTGTTGATGTTTCCAGGCGAGTCACCCCGATGGTGCTATCGCATAATTCACTGGCTGTTCCGGCTGGTGAATTTTAGCTTAAAAGTACCCCTGGGGCGATTCGAACGCCCGACACGCGGTTTAGGAAACCGCTGCTCTATCCATCTGAGCTACAGGGGCAGCAAACTCGGCTTAGTACCGTACCTTCTTGATTACGTACCCCTCTGGCGTAATTACCCTTTGCAGTTGCATTCCCTGTCCAGGCGTTGTCTCCTCCGGTTCTTCTATCTCCTCTGCCTCTTCTTCAGGTTCCTTTGCAATAACAGCTCTTTTTGTTGAAGGTGAAGCTAAGGCTAAAGCCTCCGGCTTAGCAGGCAAGCCTTTGTTTGACCTTTTTCTAAGCTCGCCTAACGTACTATCTAAATTCTTGAGTAACTCGGCGATTTGGCCTTCAGCCAGAGCGTTCTCTTCTTCTGTTGCCATGTTTTCAATCTGAGCAACATATTTTTGGAGTCTAGAGCTTTGCTCCCCCAACTCTTTAATCTGCTCAGCCAGGTTATTGGCCATAGCTTGTATCTCAGGTATCTCTGAATCGAGTAGGTTCTTGATGATATGCCGGACGACAGCTCTCCGAGGCTTTCTTGCCATCTTCGTAACCTTCCTCCATATTCTGGCGGACCTAAACTTACGCACGGGCGTAATTTGCCACTCGCCGTCTAGTTTCCTCTTACTGAGTACTACCCCGCCTGTCAAATAATTATAACAATGGCGCATTGTTAATGCAACAGCCCCCTTTTACAGGGGTGTTGTATGCCTCATAAAACTTCCTTGACTTTTGCTAGGGCTTTTTCTATACTAACACCCCGTGGTTTGTTTGGGTGGGGTTGGCCGAAAGGTTTGTTCAATTGCCCGAGTGGCGCAATGGTAGCGCAACCGACTTGTAATCGGTAGGTTAGTGGGTTCGACTCCCCTCTCGGGCTTTGACTTTAGGTTTAGGTCGGGAGGGGTGCCGGAGTGGACAATCGGAGCAGACTGTAAATCTGCCGCCTGTAGGCTACGTAGGTTCGAATCCTACCCCCTCCACCATCCCAGAGAGTTTGCGACTTTAATAAAATAGTGTATAATTTAAGGCTATATTGTATAATATTGGAAAGTTTGCCCACATAGCTCAGTAGGTAGAGCACGTTCTTGGTAAGAACGGGGTCACCAGTTCGAATCTGGTTGTGGGCTGTGTAAAGAAGGAGGTTTCTTAAAATGGCAAAGAAGGTCTTTCAGCGTACTAAACCGCATCTCAATGTGGGAACGATAGGCCACGTTGATCACGGTAAGACGACTTTGACTTCGGCGATTACTCTATGCCTATCTAAGCAAGGGGGTACTGAATTTCGTGCCTTCGATTCCATAGATAATGCACCTGAGGAGAAGGCTCGTGGCTTGACAATCGCTATTGCTCATATTGAATATGAGACTGAAAAACGGCACTACGCTCACGTAGATTGCCCGGGGCATGCTGACTATATTAAGAATATGATTACTGGTGCAGCTCAGATGGATGGGGCAATACTGGTAGTTAGCGCTCCCGATGGGCCTATGCCTCAGACACGTGAGCATATTCTTCTGGCTCGACAGGTAGAGGTGCCCAGCATACTGGTGGCATTGAATAAAGTAGATATGATGGATGACCCCGAGTTGCTGGACCTTGTTGAACTTGAAGTTAGAGACCTTCTGTCCAAACAGAAATTTCCAGGAGATAAAACTCCTATCGTTCGGGTAAGTGCTCTTAAGGCGCTGGAATGTGGTTGTGGCAAGCGAGAGTGCGAGTGGTGCGGTAAAATTTTGCAGTTGGCGGATACTGTAGATGAATGGGTGCCGCTGCCGGTAAGACCTAAAGACAAGCCTTTCTTGATGCCGGTAGAGGATGTATTTGGTATCAAGGGGCGTGGCACTGTAGTCACTGGTAGGGTGGAGCGAGGTATAGTTAAGACAGGTGACGAGATCGAAATAGTGGGCATAAAGGACACACGGAAGACTGTGGTAACTGGAGTGGAGATGTTCCACAAGACCCTGGAGTCAGGAGAACCTGGGGACGCTGTGGGCTGCTTGCTCAGGGGCATAGAGCGTGAGGATGTGGAGAGAGGTCAGGTTCTAGCAGCACCGGGCTCGATTACACCACATACCCACTTCGAGGCTGAGGTCTATGTATTAACAAAGGAAGAAGGTGGCCGGCATACCCCGTTCTTTAATGGCTATAAGCCTCAGTTCTACATTAGAACTCTTGATATTACCGGGATTGCGGAGTTGCCTAAAGGGGTAGAGATGGTCATGCCCGGCGATAACATAAAAATGACCATAAAGCTTATTTATCCGGTAGCTTTGGAAACAGGACTACGTTTTGCCATTCGAGAGGGTGGCAGGACCGTCGGAGCTGGTGTCATCGGTAAGATTATTGAATAATCATGGCTAAAAAAGGTGAGTCGCGTGGTGTCATTCATCTGGCGTGCACTCAGTGCCAGGAGAGAACATATACCACTGATAAGAATAAGAAGAATGACCCTCAGCGGTTGGAATTGAGTAGATACTGCCCTCGTTGCCGTATTCACACGCTCCATCGGGAGACTAAGTAATCCTTGACCAAGAAGAGTCAGCCTCAAATCGTCGCCAAGAAAAGGTCTCGTTTTGCCTTTATTGGTGAAATTATAGGTGAGTTGAGGAAGGTAACCTGGCCGTCAAGGCGAGACACTGTGCGCCTGACGATCATGGTTATCATTGTATGTGTTTTGGTTGGGCTCTTTCTGGGGGCGCTTGATTATGGTTTTTCCGAGTTGGTTGCTAAAGTGCTCTTAGGTGGGAGTTAGGGTTGTGAAGAACGGCAATAAACGGTGGTATATTGTGCACACCTACTCTGGCTATGAAGATCGTGTCCAGAGGGCTCTGGAACAGCGAATTAAGTTTATGGATGCTGAGGACAAGATATTCAAGATAGAAATACCTAAAGAAGAGGAAATTGAGATCAGAGGTGGACAGCGGCGCACGGTGTCCAAGAAGGTCTTCCCCGGCTATGTTTTAGTGCAGATGCAGATGGATGATGACAGTTGGAATGTGGTGCGTAATACACCTGGTATAACCGGCTTTGTCGGTAGCGGTAACAAACCAACGCCTCTGTCTGAAGATGAGGTGCATGCTATCTTAAAGAGAGCTGAAGGTTCCCCTCAGGTCAAAGTGGGTTTTAGAAAAGGTGAAAGCGTCCGAGTGGTTGACGGCCCCTTTAATGACTTCGTTGGGGTGGTTGATGAGATAAACGTGGCGAAAGGGAAGGTAAAAGTAATGTTGACTCTTTTCGGGCGAGAGACATCTGTGGAACTTGATTTTTTGCAGGTGCAGAGGTTGTAAATGGCGAAAAAGGTTAAAGCTATCATTAAACTTCAGATTGAGGCAGGCAAGGCTACCCCGGCCCCGCCGGTTGGTCCGGCTTTGGGTCAGCATGGCGTCAATATTATGGCTTTCTGCAAGGACTATAACGAACAGACTAGCTCACAGGCAGGGTCTATTGTCCCTGTGGAGATAACTGTATATGAGGACAGGTCATTCACTTTCATTACTAAAACGCCGCCGGCATCCGACCTATTGAAAAAAGCCTTAAGTATTGAGAAAGCTAGCAGCACTGCCGGGCAGCAAAAAGTGGGTGTACTGCCTCGCGAGAAGATTAATGAAATTGCCCGGGTTAAAATGAAAGACTTAAATGCGGTAGACCTTGAAGGAGCAGCACGGATTATCGAAGGCACCGCTCGAAGCATGGGAATTGACGTGGAGTAAACTATGGTAACAAAAGGAAAGAAATACAAAGAAGCAACCAAGCTGGTCAGTAGAGAGAATGCATATACGCCTGGTGAGGCTGTCGAACTGGCTAAGAAAGCTGCCTTTGCAGGCTTTGATGAGACTGTAGAGATGCACTTAAGGATGGGAGTTGACCCTAGAAGTGCTGACCAGCAAGTGCGAGGAATAGCTCTTTTACCTAACGGCTTAGGTAAGAAAGTTCGTATTCTCGTCTTTGTTCAGGGTGAAGGAGCCAGAGCCGCTGAAGAGGCGGGGGCTGATTATGTTGGCAGTGATGACTTTGTTAAGAAGATTGAAGATGGCTGGCTTGATTTTGATGTGAGTATAGCTACTCCGGATATGATGGGTAAGGTTGGTAAGCTGGGTAAAATACTGGGGCGCAAAGGCTTGATGCCTAATCCTAAGTCAGGTACAGTGGTAGCGGCTGAAGATTTGCCTAGAGCTATTGCCGAAGCTCGCAAAGGCCGGGTGGAATTCCGGCTGGATAGGACGGCGATTATTCACGTGCCTATAGGTAAAGCCAGCTTTGATGAGGCCAAACTACTGGAGAACTTAACCGCGCTGGTGGAAGCTGTAGTGAAGGCTAAACCCAGTGGGGCTAAGGGGCAATATATCAAAAGTGCTTTTCTGACAACTACCATGGGGCCTGGTATCAAGCTTGACCTTAGGCCCCTGTTGGCGTGATTTTGGCCTGAGCTCTTTAGGAATTGAATATTAGACTTCTGTTGTGCCCATGATAGCAGGTGCCGTAGGGCTTAAAAGTGTGCCTGCCGAGGTGCGTTGCGACGAGTTTTCGGAACTCGGTCTAATGTCCTTGTGTCGTGGCACAAGGATTTTTTATTTTTTAGGAGTGTGACAATGTTAAAAGAGAAAAAAGAACAAATGATAGACGAGCTAGCTGGTAGCCTGTCTCGATGTACCATTGCTGTAGCTACGGATTATCGTGGGCTCACGGCGAAAGAAATGGTACAGTTGCGTCGGCGTTTGACCGATATGGGTGTAGAGTATCGGGTGATAAAAAATACTCTAACGCGGTTTGCTGCCGAGAAAGCTGGCAAAAAACAGTTAGAGATATTGCTGACTGGTCCTGTGGCTATGGCTTTTGGCTACGATGATGTGGTTAAGCCAGCTCAGGTTTTGAGGGAGCATATTCGCTCTGCGAGCTCGGTGTTGCAAATCAAGGGCGGTATTATGGGCGATAAGCTGCTTACCGCTGAGGATATCGCTAATCTGGCTACTATGCCGCCGAAGGATGTCATGATTGCTAGATTAGTGTGGCAGTTGAATGCCCCGCTGCAAGCTTTGCATAATGTTTTAAGTGCACCTTTACACGGTCTTTTAAATGTTATGCAGGCAAGAATGAAACAAGTTGAAGGAGGATAAAATGTCAGAGGAAAAAGTTCAGTCCGAACAGCCAGAGGAAGAGAAGGTCGAACAACCAGAGGGAGAGAAGGTTGAAGAACCAAAGGCGAAGAAGCAATCTAAGGCTAAGGAAACTTCGTCGGCAGGAGCTAAAGCTATGGCAAATGAAGAAATTATAGCTGCAGTAAGGAGCATGACCGTCTTGGAGCTAGCCAATTTAGTGAAAGCGTTGGAGGAGGAGTTTGGGGTGACTGCGGCAGCACCAGTGGCGGTGGCAGCATCAGCGGGTGCCGGTGCGCAAGCCGCAGCGGCCGAGGAGGAGAAAACGGAGTTCACTGTAATCCTTAAAGAAATCGGTGAGAATAAAATCAATGTAATCAAGGCGGTGCGAGAGGTAACCACTCTTGGTCTAAAAGAGGCCAAAGATTTGGTGGAAGGCGCTCCTAAACCAGTCAAAGAAGGCGTCAATAAAGATGAAGCGGACGCTGTTAAGAAGAAGCTGGAGGAGGCCGGGGCTAAGGTGGAAATCAAGTAGCGTTTCCTGGTTAGTTTTGAGTTTGATATTCCTAAGACCTCATTTGTATTGCAAATAACAAGAGAAGTCAAATAGCTCGCCAAAGGTTATTTGGAGGCAAGAGAACAAGTGGCCTTTGGCGGGTTTTTCATTGCAGTTGGTCAGCGCCACGTTTATTGTCTGGTGTGTCAGCACTTCCCGCTTGCGTTGGTTGTGTCGCCTTTTCGTAGTGTGCCTGTCGGCCTGTAAACATTATGCCTATGGCTGCGATTATGACCGTGATAAGAATAATGGCCACGATAATGTCAGGATAAGCTGAAGCGCCATGAATGCCGGAACTGAGCACTATCTGGGCCATCACGGCAGCAGATAGCCCTCTGGGTAACATGGTTGTTAGCAAGCCTGAATTGGCTGATAAGATTTTGTTACCTAAGCAGCTGAACAACACGGCGAAATACCTGATGAATAGAAGCAGCAAAGACAGGATAAGGGAAATAAGGATGAGGACTGGTTGATTAAAGGTGATAATCACTCCCAGGTAGATGAAAAAGAATGTCTTTATGAAGAAGGACATTTGGGAGTGAAATTTTTTCATTATCTCTGTTGTCTCAATTGTCCGCCTGACTGTTAATAGTCTTGGTATTCGGATGCCGTTTCCTAGTACCAGCCCGAATGTCAGGGCAAAGATGACCCCGCTGCCGTCTATACTCTCTACGGCGAAATAAAGAATAAAGAGGATGCCAAGTGTTAGGATATCGTCGTAAATCTCATGCTTCAGTTTGGTGAGTAGCCAAAGCCAAGGGATCCCTGTTGCGATTCCTAATACAGCTCCCAGAGAGAATTTTATACTGATGGCTTTCGCTGCCGTAGTAAATGCGTTGCTGTCGACTGTGCCAATAGTCATTATCTCCAAAATGACCAGAGCGATGACGATAACAAGTGCACCGTTTAGAGCTGATTCCAAGTTAAGGAGTGAACAGACTTCACTTGGAGCTCTGATACGCCTGACTAATGGTATGACTATCGAAGGGCTGTTGCCGCTCACGATAGCACCAAGCAGCAAGCTGTTCAGAAATCCCCAGTCCAGGACGTAGTAAGCAAAGGCTGTTGTTGCTGCCATGCTGAATCCGATGCCCAGGAAAACAAGGAGCAGCGCTCTGTGTGCAGTGCGCAGGATTGTACCAGGGTGGAGATTGAGGCCACCGTCAAACAAAATGATGGCTATTGCTAGAGTGGCAATAAACTGTGATGCTGGAGCTAGTTGGGAAGGGTTGACGATGTAAAGAACTGGGCCTATTAAAAAGCCTAGTGCAATTAGTATCAGTATATCGGGAATGCTGGTTTTTCGGAAGAGGTAATCAGCTAGGAATCCGATAATTAAGAGAATACCGATTAGCCCAAGAATCTGTACTGCCGTCATATTCGAAATCTCTTGTACACTAATGTCCGGCTATGTGATGTATTTGCGGGTTGTAAGATTTGTGCCAGGTACTGCCAAGCATTTGGGAAAGCATAATAGAAAAAGATGACTTTGACAAGTCTAGTTATAGTCGGAATTATATCATGAAGACCAGAAGTTATATATACTTAGGCTGTCACGTCTTGTAGCCGTTCTCGACTTGTGGCGCTTTTCTGCCGAATATAAGGATGCCCAAAGCTGATGTGATGACAGTAGTTACTATGATTGCCATTATCAGGTCGGGGTAAACGGCGGCATTATGGATATTTGCAGCGACTACTATCTGAACCAGCACAGCGGCGGCTTCACCTCTGGCTAACATCGTGGTTAGTATACCCATATTACTTAGCAAAGTCCTGTTCCCTATGGAAGTGAGAATTACTGCGATGTACCTCGTAAACAGGAGTATAATAGCGAGAATGACCCCGATTACAACGAGTGTAGGATTGCTAAAAGTTATCATCAGTCCCAAGTAGATAAAGAAGAAGGTTTTTATGAAGAAATATATTTGCGAGTGAAACCTCTTCATTATTTCGGTGGTCTCGACTGTCCGTTTTATTCTCAACAGTCTAGCTAAACTAACGCCGTTTCCTAATATGAGACCGAAGACTAAGACAAATATGACTCCGCTGCCATCTACGGTTTCTACAAAGAAATAGAAGAGAAAAACGACAGCTAGGGTCAAGATGTCGCTATAGCTCTCCTTTTCCAGTAGTGTCAGCATCCAGAGCCAGAAAAATCCGACAACTGTTCCAGATGCAAGCCCAATCGCAAACTGTATACCAATAGCCTGGGCAACTACTGAAACCTCAATCCCAGTTTTTCCGCTACATATAACTTCTAAGATGACTAAGGCCATAACTATTATTACGGGACTATTTAGAACAGATTCCATGGACAACAAAGATGTGACTTGAGCAGGAACTCTGGCTCGGGTTATCAATGGTATTACTATGGCGGAACTGGTACCGCCGACAATGGTTCCGAGTAATAAACTGTCCATCAGTTCCCACTGGAACAGGTAATAGGCAGAGGCTGCTATCGAGGCTATGCTGACTCCAACTCCCACTAAGACCAGTAATATTGCTCTAGGCGTGCTTGATAGGACCCTTGAAAATTCAAATTCTAGCCCACTGCAAAATAGAATAACGACTAAAGCCAGGCTGGCGATCATTTGCGAAGCTGGGGCTAGTTGAGACGGGTCGATAATTTTAAAGACAGGCCCCATCAAGTAGCCTAATGCCAGTAATATTAGTATGTCAGGGAAATTTGTCTTCTTGAAAAGATAGTCTGCCAGGAAGCCAATAATGAGGAGAATACCAATTAATCCGAATACTGCTGTAGCTGTCATCTCAGGTTTCTCATTCGGCTGTAAACTTTTACCTGCACAAGCCCCCTATATTTTTGGAGCTTATATAGTCTTATCGTGCGTTTAGCAAGCCTGCGGCGAATCTACTATTGGTCTGAAATTATATATTAACAGCAGCAATAGACGCAATGGTTTTCTCTCTCCGCGAGACTGTCATGAATCATGATACGGAGAAAGTTTAATAACTGCCCATAACGGATGGCTTGAAATAAGAAGATTTTAATAGCGTGATATATGCATTGCATAAAGACCGGTGAAATTATTTTGGCCGAATTTTATGTATGATCACCTGCTGTATATTTACTGGCTAGTTTAACCTAAATGGTGTAAGATTGATTACCAGATAAAATAAGGGGAGAGATAAGTATGGCTGAAGCGGAATTATACGAAGTGGCTGCTGATGTAATATCTCAAAAAGGCACTTGTGTTTTAGGTCACAAGGTTGGTGACAAGTTTCTCATTGCGGATAAGACTCCACCTGGGATGTGTGCTTGGGCGTTTTACACGCTTTTCCCCTTTATTTCAGTCCTGCAGTTCGGTGGCTCTTTCCCTTGGGAAGAGGACCGGGATAAGGCTACAGTCGCTTGCCCGGACCCAGCTAATCCAGTCGTCTTCGAGTTGAAACGTTTACGAAAATAAATTGTTGTCCGTTCAACTCAAGTCAATGTTGCCATGGGCGAACTGCTGTCTATAAGCATCAGCGCAAAAGATGTTTGTAATTTCCGACCTAATAAATACAAAGCTTGACAAACCTCCGCGTTTACATATACGCTTTAAGCTTAAGTAGCAATTCCTTCATTTGTTGAGCATCTGGTTATAGCAGTCGGGTATCAGTGGTAATTGGGCAGATGGAAACAGGACAGCGCTATAAAATACTCTATGATATAGCACAGAAACTCAACTCCAAGCTGGAACCTCAAGAGGTGCTGCGGACTATCGTGGAGAGCATCCGTGATGCCGCAGATGCTAAAGGGTGCTCGTTGATGTTGTTAACCCCAGACCGTCAAGAATTAATACATAGTGTGGCTTGTGGGCTGAGTGATTGGTATGTACGAAAAGGGCCGGTAAAAGTAGATGCGGCCATAGCACAGGCTCTTGAGGCTAAGCCGGTGGCAATACTTGATGCCACGACTGACCGGCGGGTGCAGTACAAGGAACAGGCGAAAAAAGAGGGTGTGGTGTCTTTGCTTTCCCTGCCTCTAAAGCGGCGTGGGCAGGTCATTGGTATTGTGCGTGTTTATACTGCAAAACCCCGCCAATTTCCAGATAATGAGATAGATTTCTTTAGCGCCCTGGCTAACCTTGGGGCTGTTGCTTTAGAAAGAGCAGAGTTGCTGGAGGAAGAAAAAAGGCAGTTTCTTCGCTTTGTCAGCACTGCTGCTCATGACTTGAAAGCTCCTCTTGCGGCTATACAGACTTTCTTGGGAGTGATACTGGATGGTTTTGCTGGTGAGTTAAATGAGAAACAAAAGCACATGATGCAAAGAGCCAGCCAGAGGATTAATGAACTTCTCAATCTTATAAGCAATTTGCTGGATATTCCTCGGATTCAGATGGGCCAATTAGTTCAAGAGATGACTGAGGTATCGTTAGCTCAAGTTATAGATAATTTTGTTGAAGAGGGCTCAGCCCTGGCGGAGCAGAAAGGGTTAAGACTCTCGGTGCATATACCGCCAAATTTACCTTGTGTCTATGGTGCTTCTACTAGGCTTCAACAAGTGATAACTAATCTACTGAATAATGCCATTAATTATACCGACGAAGGTGAAGTGGTGATGCGAGTGGTGGAGATGGACAGCGAAATCTTAGTGGAAGTGGCCGATACTGGTTGCGGCATCTCCCCTGATGACATGCCAAGGCTATTTGAAGATTTCTTCCGGGGCGGCAATGCTGGATCTAAAGGGACAGGCTTGGGTTTATCTATCTCGAGGAGAATTGTAGAAGCTCATGCTGGCAAGATATGGGCAGAGAGTCCCTGCACTGAAACCGGCAAGGGCAGCAAATTTTGCTTTACGCTTCCCAAAAAAGCGAAAGTGGCTGCGTAACTATTGCCTGTATATGTAGTTGTAGAGCTTTGTTTTGTAATATAGATTGTTGTTATGCTATTTGGTATAATTTCGCAGCGCGAATGAGATGATAGGTAAGATTCTGGTAGTTGATGATGACCCTGATATTCTAGATGCGGTAAGCATGATTTTAGAGACTCAGGGTTATGAGTTGGTTTTTGCCCAGGATGGTGCGGAGTGTCTGGATAAGCTTGCATCGGAGAAACCGGATTTATTGATACTTGATCTTTTGATGCCTAAGACGGATGGCTTTGCCGTCTATAGGGAACTTCAATCTCCAAAATGGTCTGAATATCGTGATATGCCAATCCTTATTTTAAGCTCGGTGCGGGAAGAGGCCAGCAGGCGTCGCTATGAACTGGAGACCGGCCAGGCGCTTAAGCCAGATGAGTACATAGAGAAGCCGATAACGCCCGGGGTTCTATTAAACTATGTCGAAAAGCTGCTTAAACGAGAACAACAAGTCTAGACTGCAGTGAAATGTTTTGAGGAGGTTTCAGGATAATGGAAAGCAAAACCAAGATTCTTCTTGTTGATGATGACAAAGACTTTGTGGAAGCAACTAAGCTTGTCTTAGAGAGTAAGCCTTATGAAGTGGTAGTTGCTCACGATGGAGATGAAGGACTGGCAAAGGCGAGAAAAGAGAAGCCTGATTTAATCATACTGGACGTAATAATGCCAGTCAAAGATGGGTTTAGTGCTGCAGAACAGCTTAAGAAAGACCCTGAACTTAAAAATATACCTGTTATAATGCTGACAAGCTTCTCGGAGAAGGGTGGTGAGACTTCACTGAGTGTAAGCCAAGGACTCACTCTGGATACCGAGGATTATGTGGACAAACCCGTGTCTCCTCACGAGTTGTTGAAAAGGGTGGAGCGGTTAATTAAAAAATAGTTATTCTGTGCGTTTTTCTTTTTGCGGCGACAGTTTTTCTTCGCGAACGAGCTCGTCTTGAAAGTCTCTTAGCCTCCTGGCTATAACTCGCACCAGACTTTTCATTACCTCGTAACCGAGTGAGTGATTACAATCCATTAGCTCGTTAAGCTCAGCGCCTGATACCGCTACCACAGTAGAACGCTTGACACAAACGGCAGACATATTTCGAGAATGTGGGGCTACTAAAGACGACCAACCGAACACATCCCCTCTGGTAACGGTATCAACAGGAACTTGGATCAGTTCTTTTGTTTCTCCTTTACGTGATGCAACCAGGAGGCTTATTTCCCCCTCTTCCAAAACGTAGAAATCTTTTGACACAGCGCCTTCGCGGAATATGAAGTCGCCTGTACTGTATACGTTCC
>Ga0214474_1001046_pt1 | contig 12969 bp, 11 predicted proteins | sample RVTome_2_FD_187335 | JGI IMG/M metagenome (GOLD analysis project Ga0214474, IMG submission 187335) | Soil microbial communities from uranium-contaminated site in the Upper Colorado River Basin, Wyoming, United States - RVT95D214 HiSeq ...
AAGGTCGCCCGAGACCCCGTCATCGAGGCCTTTTATGAGAAGGCCCGCCTGATAATGACCGGCGAGGAAAATAAAATTTGGAAATCCCTCCCCGACAACGCCTCTAAAGAGGAGTTCATCGAGGAATTCTGGCAGATCCGCGACCCCGACCCCGGGACCGAAGAGAATGAGGCTAAACTGGAGTTCGAAGAGCGGGTCCGGTATGCCAATATGTGGTTCGGAACATTTAATCCGCGGCGCGGATATGAGTCCCGAGGAGAGGATGAAGATAAATCCCGCACCGGCTGGAACGAGGAACGCGGCCGGGTGTACATCGTGCTGGGCCCTCCGGACGTTATCTACTTCATGTCGCCCGACAATGAGACCGTGAGCCACGACGGGTCCCGCTACAGGCCGCAGGCTGAAGATTGGACGATGGAGCAGTGGATCTACGATCGCTATCGCGCCTATGTGGCGTTCAGCAAGTCGGGCGGCGGGAGCTGGCGGATGGAAAACTTCGATCCGCACTTCTTCGAGGTCCTGGAATGGGCCAAGCTCAACTGGGTCTCGGAAGATTTCAAGGAGGACATCGAGCGGCGGTTCCGGTTCAAACCCGAGTTCTCCGCTGCCGGATTGCGGATCATCGTTCCCGTCAACCGGATCAGCTTTAATGAGAACTTCAGGGCGGAGTTTGCCTTCAAAGTCAACGTCTACCTCGATCGCAAGAGGATCGATACTATCGAAGAATCCAAGGTTCTCGAGGAGACCGAGGAAGAGCTCCTCGACAAGAAGAACGTCGAGTTCGAGATCCCCTACCGGACAGTGGAGAAGGGAGAGTATCTCTTTGACATCGTCATCCAGGACAGGATGGCGCCCTCCCTCTCCAAGTACCGCTCCTTCCTCAAGCGCAAAGTGTAGTTATTTGCCAGCTGCCTTGTTACCTGACGGACAGTGTGGTCAATGGATTTTTTGAATTTTTTCTGGCGGTCGCGTAAGATAACCCATCACAGGAAGGAATCATCATCGTGGAGGACCCAATGATCAATGCCGCGTATTTTATCGGTGCTCTCATCATTCTTCTCTTCTTCGGCGGGATCCGGATCGTCCGGCCGACCCACCGGGGGTTGATCGAACGGCTCGGGAAGTATCAGAGATTCGGGAGGCCCGGTTTTCACTGGGTCATCCCGGGGATCGAGAAGATGTACCGGGTGAACATCACCGAGGTCATGGTCGACGCCCAGCCCCAGGAGATCATCACCAACGACAACCTCAACGCCCGGGTCGACGCCCAGGTGTATTTCAAGGTTAAGGACGAAGAGGAGAACGTCAAGAATTCCCTGTACAACGTCTACAATTACCAGTGGCAGATCGTCAACCTGGCGCGGACGACCCTGCGCAACATCATCGGCACCCTGACCCTGAAATCGGCCAACAGCGAGCGCGGCAAGATCAACTCCGAGCTGCAGAAAACTCTGCGGGAGGAAACCAAGAGCTGGGGAATCGACATCGTCCGGACCGAATTGAAGGAGATCGACCCGCCCAAGGACGTCCAGGAGACAATGAACAAGGTGGTCAAGGCCGAGAACGAAAAAATCGCCGCTATCGATTTTGCCACGGCGACGGAGACTGTGGCCGACGGAGCGCGGCGGGCCGAGATCAAAAAGGCCGACGGCGTCAAGCAGGCCAGGGTCCTGGAGGCCGAGGGTGAGGCCCAGGCCATCAAGCTGGTCAACGAAGCGGCCCAGCAATACTTCGTCGGCAACGCCCAGCTCCTGAGGCGCCTGGAGACCGTCGAAAAGGCCCTGATGCACAACGCCAAGATCGTCGTCCCCTCGAACGCGGAGCTCATCAACGTCATCAGCGAGATGGCTGGCGTCCTGCCTCTGCCGCGAAAAGAGCCGGCCAAGTCCTAATCTTTCTTTCTCCGCGGCTGTGCTATAATGGCCGCTCATTAAAAGAAGGAGGTCGGACGTGGCCGGGTCATTGACGGTTGAGGGCTCGAGCTGGAGGCGGTTCTGGAGCTTCCTCGCCGGGGCCGGGATGATCGCCGCCTCGGTCCTGACCATCCAGCACTTCTTCAACGCCAATTTCCCGGAGTCGATCTTCCGGGGGTCCTTCTGCGACATCAGCGCCTTCTTCAACTGCGACAGCTCGGCCTATTCGCCGATCGCCCATTTCCGCGGCGTCCCGATGGGCTACTTCGGCCTGTGCGCGGGCCTGCTGGTCGTCCTGGGCGCCCTGTTCCCTTCAGCGGCCTTCGAGCGGACAAACAAGTTCCTGTCCTTTTTCAATGCGCTGGGGGTTATCGGGCTCTTCATCTATTCCGTCTTATTCCTCAAGAGCCTCTGCCTCCTCTGCGGCGGCTATTATGTCTTTTCGCTACTCAGCTTCTTCCTCTTCTGGAGATACGGCTTAGCCCGGAATTTTCCCTCGGTCAAGTTTCTCGCCGTCTCCGCCGTCCTGGCGCTGGCCGGAGCCTACGGGTTCCAGCTTTTCTATGAGGCCAAGAGAGAGGCCCAGTTCGGAGGCGTGGCCATGAAGGTCGTCAGGGAATATTACAGTCTAACCGAGGTCCAGAACCCGAGCTTCATCTCTCCGTTCTGGACGGCCCGGGCCGGCGAACAGTTCGAGGATGCGCCCATCCGGGTCATCCAGTACGTGGATTTCCTCTGCCCCGATTGCCTTTTCCTCTACAAGCAGCTCAAACAGCTCGAAAAGGAATACGACGGCAAGGTCAACATCGCTTTCCAGTTCTTCCCCCTCGAGGCCAAGTGCAACACGGTGGTCGAAAAGGATCTGCACCCGGGGGCCTGCGATCTCTCCCTCATGGCCGCCTATGACCCGGCCAAGTTCAAGGCCATCCATGACGAGATATTCGAAAATTTTGAACAGGCAAAAAGCCCCGAGTGGCGGGCCTGGCTGGCCGGGAAATATGGAGTCGAAGCGGCCCTCACCGATCCGGCGACCCGGGAGCTTCTGCAGCGGATCATCAATACGGGGGCCGAGTACGAGAAGACCTCGGACAAATTTGCCCACGGCGTCCGCTCGACGCCGACCATGATCGTCAACAACCGGATGATCATCGGCACCTTGCCCTATGCCCATCTCAAGGCGATTTTCGAGTCGCTTCTCTCCGAGGGCGGCCGGGCCGGAGACAAGGGGCGGTTTATGGAGAATTGGGTGGACACTCGTTCCAAGAAAAAACCGACTCCGCCTCCCTATCCGAAGAAGTAGGACCGCGGCGAGGTTTTTTATGTCATTGCAAGGACGCGGGGCATCCGTGAAGCCGACTATTTCCTGAGCGTCATCCTGCCCAGCCTGCCGACCATGGTCCTCGAAAACTCTATCGATGATGTCAACGGGGCTTTGGAGAGCAGGGATGTGTCGGGGGAAACGTCCGCGGGGCCAGATGGGCTTGAGAGCCGCCGTCATCCCATTTGCAGAAACTTCCGGCGTTCGGCGAGATGAGAGGCGAGGTCGACGAGCGTCTTGAGGACCACCATAAGGATGAGGGCCGGGACAGGCGATCCGATGGCCTGGGCCAAGGCCCCGCCCAAGATGATCGTCAGGTGCATGACGATGACCCGGCTATAGGGCTGCCAAAAGAGCGCGGCGAAGGAAACTTTCTGGTATTCCCCCTGACCGATGAAATTCTCGCGGTAGGAGATCCCATGGCTGACGGCGAGACCGAGGACGGCTGTTCCTAGATCCCGCAGGGACCCTTCGAATCGGGGCCCGAAAATCGTCAGGACGAATACCCCGTGGCCTAAGGTGAAGAACCCGTAGTGGACGATGAAGAAAAGAATCAGGGCGGTGCGGTTGGCCTCGGTCACGGGCCGGCCGTTGAGCGTCATCCGGATGGATCCCAGGGAGCCCTGGGCGTGTTTCATCCTCAGGATGTTGAAAAAGCCGACGATCAGGTTCTCCGCCCAATAGAAAACAACGATCGCGGCGGCGTTCCAGCCCAGGGCCACGACTCCGAAAAGAGGAACGAGATTGGCAAGTATGAGCGCCAGCGCCGAGGTCTGAAACCGTCCGAGCAAGGGCACCAGCTTGTCTGGGGGAGGAGCGATGGGGGATCCAGCGTCGGGCTTCATAGCCGGATAATCTTGTGCGCTCCCTTCGATGGGAATCGATTAATAGCCCAGTCCTATGGCCTAGCGGATGATATCTCTAGTTGTGGGCGCCGGTCAAGAGCCCCAACAACACCCGCAATGGGATTATGACATCCTCTCCTTCATATTTCCCGCTCTCCTCGGCCGTCATTAGGGCCACCCGCCCGAAGGCAAGTGGGGGCGGCGGCCAAGATGTTCGTTTTACCAGCGCCCGAGAAATCCTTTACATTTATGAGGCGGCCGTGGTAAATCCAGGCGACGGCCAAACCCGAGGCGGTCGGGAAAAACATGACAATGATCAAGGAGTCGCCCATGAAAGCATTCCTAGACAGCCGCCGGTTTCTGATGGTCTATTCCGGCGTCCTTACTGCGGTTATTGCGCTGACCGTGTTCACGGGGACGGCGAAGAGCCGCAAGACGAGCTTCGAGGAAATCGACGTGCAGCGAATCAACGTCGTCGAGCCGGACGGGACGATCCGGCTGGTTCTCTCCAGCAAGGCCCTTTTCCCCGGCATCTTGTTCAAGGGGAAGGAGTATCCCCATCCCAACCGGAAGACGGCGGGCATCCTTTTCTTCAATGACGAGGGCACCGAGAACGGCGGACTGACTTTCGGTGGCGCGAAGGACGCGAGCGGCAAGGTGAGCGCCTACGGACACCTGAGCTTCGACCAGTACAACCAGGATCAGGTTTTCACGCTTGATGCTTCCGAGGACGGCGGGAACCGCAAGGTGGGGGTTTCCGTGTGGGACAGGCCCGATTACTCGATCGAGGAGCTCATCGTGCTCACCGAGCGCGTGAAGAACCTGCCCGAAAGCGAGCAGAAGGCCGAGATCTCGAAATTCTTTGCCGGACGGGAATCGGCGTATCCGCGCCTTTATCTCGGGAAAAGCCACAACGGATCGGTCTCTCTCCGGCTGAACGACAGGCAGGGCCGCGAACGCCTGGTCATGGAAGTGGCGCCCGACGGAGCTCCGGCCGTCCGCTTTCTCGATCAGGACGGGAAGGAAGTTGCCCGCTTCCCGGCTCCCCAATAAGAGAGGGAGTCGGTGATAAATAGGCGAGTTTCCAGTTTTCGCGTACCCAGCCCGGAGATTATTTCGCAGGCTCTTTCAGAGTGTCAAGGAGCTTTTTGATCTCGGGTTGGGAGAGCGAACTTGTCCCCTTTTTCAGGAATTCGCCGAAAGCGGCGATCTCCTGGTCGGTGGCCGGGAAGCCGATATTGTTTCCTTGGAACGAGCTGTCGACGAGGACCTTTCCGTCGGGGTTGAGCACGGCGTACCAGGGAATGCCTCCCTTCTCGGAGCCGGGGAAGCGGACTTTGATCTCCTTCCCGCCGACCATCCGATCTTGATCGATCTTGACCTCGACGAACTCCTTGGAAAGGGGGGGAGCGACGTCCGGCCGGGCCATCCAGGCTTCGAGTCTCTTGCACCAGCCGCACCAGGGCGCGCCGAAATGGAGGAAAACGCGTCGGCCCGAAGCACCGGCTTTTTCAAGGCCCTTCCGGAGCACTTCCTCGGCCTGGAAATAAGCCGCTTGGTTTTTGGTCAGGAAATCGAGGATCTTGTTCGGGTCGTAAGTTTTCCCCGTCTCGAAGACAGAGGTGTCCTGGTTAGCTAAGTCACGGCCGTCGCCGTCAAGGACCGTGAGATAGGGGACCCCCGCTTTCTTGAAACCGTTGGTGAAGGCGTCATGGCTTTCCGCGAGGTCGGTGTTCTTATCGAACTTGCCGATGTCCACGAGGACGACTTCGTATTCATAGAGGAGTTTCCTGGCGATGCTCTTATCGTCATGAAAGAGTTTATGGAGGAGCCTGCACCAGCCGCACCAATTGGCGCCCCACTGAACAAGGATCCGACGGTTTTCTTTTCCGGCCCGGACGATGGCAGCGTTAATATCGGCCTTGGCGTCGGCGGATTCATCATAGATCGGGGCTTGTTCGGCTTTGGTCGCTTTCTGCTCATCCTTGGTCTGAGCTGTTACAGGACTGCCTTGTCCTCCGGGAGCAGTCTGGGCAAAGGCAGGGGAGACGAGATTCCAGAGAAATCCCGCGGCGAATACAAGGATAGCCGTTTTTTTCATTTCCCTATCATAGCGGAAGGCGGTCGCGGACTCAACAGCGGGCTGCTAGAAAGGACAGCGTCTATTTCGCAAGTTCTTTCGCCCAACCTGTACAGACTTTGTGGGTTTGAAACCCTGGGTCGGCGAACCGATGATGAGGAAGTCAATAGATTCCAGTTTGGCAAGGTTCGCCTCACTTATGGGAAGCACCTTGACATCATCGACAATAGCATGCCCGATGGCTTTGGCGATTTTCTCTGTATTCCCATACATTGAGTCATATACTATTAGAGCCTTCATTGCAGACTCCCCATGAGAAGCAATCGGAGACAGGCATACTGTAGCATAATGCAAAAAAAAGGTGGAGCGGGGACTCCATCGAATGATCCGAAAGCTCCCGGCCTTTTTCCACGCCGGCCATATACTTCTCGCAAGCGGCGGCGTTCGTTTGTCGCTTATTTCTTATGATAATCGGGGTAAGCGGGACGCTTCGGCTTGGTCAGCGGATTCTTGGCCAAAGCATCCATGACAATCTCGATGGCCCTATCCAGTTGTGGGTCCTTTCCCAGCCTCACGAGCTCAGGATCATGCTCCACTTCCACGTCCGGAATGACACCAATGTTCTCGGCAATCCAATGGCCGTCCGGGCTCCAGACCCCGGAACTCGGAGCCGTCACATAGCCTCCATCCATTAGACTTGGAGATCCGGCCCGGCCAACGAGACCTCCCCACGTGCGCTTGCCCACCAGGGGCCCCACCTTCGCCCGTTGGAAGTACCAGGGCATGGCATCCCCGCCCGACCCGGCGAACTCGTTGATGAGCATGACTTTGGGTCCGAAGATGGCTCCTTGGGGCTGCACCTCGTCTTCCCCGTCGCGGGTGGCGACGAGGCTCATCATCTTCCGCCCGAAGCGTTCGATGATATCCGTGGCCAGCATGCCTCCGCCGTTGAAACGCTCATCCACGATGAGAGCCTCACGGCCGACCTGGGCATAGAAATACCGGTTGAAGTAGGTGTACCCTCCAAAGGCCGTGTCCGGCATGTAGACATAGGCCGCCTTTCCCCTGGTGGCCCGTTCCACATAGCGCCGGTTATCCTCGATCCAGGCGAAATTACGGAGGGCCGTCTCGCTGCTTATCGGGACAACCGTTATCTCCCGCGAGCCTTCCATCTTCGGCTCCGGCCCGACGGTGAGTACGACCTGTTTTCCCGCTTTGGCCTCGAAGAATTTGAATACATTGTCCGTACCCGTGATCTCCCGGCCGTCTACGGCCAGCAAGTACTCGCCGCTCTTGACGTTCACTCCGGGTTGGGTCAAGGGAGCCAGGAACTGAGGATTCCAGTTTTCCCCGCTGTAGACACGGGCGAATCGGTAGCGGCCGTTTTCGATGGCATAGTCCGCTCCCAGGAGGCCGGTGGAAACCCGTTGGGCGCGGGGCATGTCGCCGCCCCCGACACCCAGATGCCCCACCGTGATCTCCCCCAGCATCTCGGCAAAGAGGTAGTTCAGGTCCATCCTCGAAGCCACGGCGTCCACATAGGGGGCGTATTTCTTTTGCGCCCAATCCAGGTCCAGCCCATGGAGGTTGGGGTCGTAGAAAAATTCCCGTTCGATGCGCCAGGCCTCCCGGTACATCTGGCGCCACTCCTCGAGCGGCTTTGCCCCGAGCTGGATATTCTGCGTGGGCATGGTTTTATCAGAAGGTCCCCCGGCTGAAGGAGGTGGAGCGGGGGCGCCCGATGGAGGCATGGGCTTAAGCGTTCCGATGCGCCAACTTCCTTTCTGACTGTACAGGTATTTCTTTCCGCTTCGGGCCATCTCGAAGGCATCGACGCTGCTTACAACCATGTCGGCCCGGCGTTCCTTAAGGTCGAAACGATGAACGGAGGAGCCCTGCGGAAAGGGTGATCCCGGCAGCGGGGCTTCGGTTGCGATGGCCAGGAGCGTTCCGGACTCCCCGGTCTGGAGATCGATGTAGTTACGGCCCGGCAGGGGAACAGCCAGGATGCGCTGGAGGATGCCCTCGAGGTCGACCTTGACGGTGACATCCTTGTCGGGTTTCTTGTCCTTTTCGGACTTCTCTGCAGCCTGACTGTCCGCTTTTCCGCTCTTTTCCTCTCCTTTTTTCTCGGGTTCTTCAGGCGTCTTCTTAGACTTATCGTCAGGCTTCTCCTCATCGCTCTGCGGAACAAAGGGCGTGGGCTCTGCTTTATCGAGCACAGCCAGATAGACGGTGCTTGTCACATCCCGGAAGATGCTGTGGATATCCGGCTGAAGAGAAGCGCCCGAATCGGTGCTGGCCGTAAAATAGAGATATTTTCCCCCGGGGTCGAACACGGGCAGGCCGGCATCGCTCATGCCGTCGGTGACCGGGGTGCTCTGCCCGGTTTCCAGGGAATAGAGGAAGACTGTTCCCAAGTAGTTGGGCAGCCGCTTGACATAGGCCAGCCAGTTGGAGTCGGGCGACCAGTTGGGAACAAGACCGCCCCGGCCGGTAAGGAAGCGGTCCTTATCCACCTTGACCGGGTTTTTCTTTTCAATATCCACGTACCAGAGACTCAGGTGGCAATCCACATAGGCTATTTTCTTATTGTCCGGTGACCAGCGGAGGGCATAATAGAAGGAAGGATTTTTTTCGAGTTCGATGCGGACAACATCCCCACTTCCTTTCTGGTCCCGGATATGGAGCTTGTATTCGCCCGATTCATCCGAAAAGTAGGCGATCTTCTGCCCGTCGGGAGACCAGGACGGATAGCGCTCCATGACTCCCGGAGTGTTCGTGAGGTTGCGGAAGTCGCCCTTTTCTTCAGGAACCGTTATGATCTCCCCCCGGGCTTCAAAAACGGCCCGGGCGGCGGAGGGAGAAAGGCTGGGCGAGGAAAGGCTGTCACCGACATTCACGAACTTGTCGCGGACTTCGAGCATATCTCCGGCGATGGAGACGGATAGGGGGTTCGTTTTGCCCGAGGCCAAATCATAGAGATTGAGGGAGCCGAACTGTTCGTAGACGATCGCTCCCGGTCCGGCCGAGGCCGATTTGAGGTCAAGACCATCGTTTTGGATCGCCCGGCTCACTGCCTTTGTCTTGATGTCATAAGAAAAGAGGGTGACAGGCCCCTCTCTGTCCGAGAGAAAATAGACCTTGTCCCCGACCCACATGGGCTCAAAATCGTTCGAATCTTTCCGGGGGATTTTCTCGACCTTCGAATCGGATAGGTCGGCGATCCAGATCAGGGTGGCCAGCCCTCCCCGGTAGCGCTTCCAAGCGCTGAAAGCCCGGCGCAGAGGGACATAAGCGAGGCGCTTTCCGTCTGAAGAAAAGCTTCCCTCGTATCCCATGGGCAGGGGCAACCTCTTCGGAAACCCGCCCTCTAGACCGACGGTAAAGAGCTCGCTGAACCTGGAGTAAGCCGTGCGGCCGGAGGTGAAGAGAACTTCCTTTCCTTCCGGTGTCCACCCCAGAGCGATGTCCGGAGAGGGATGCCAGGTCAGCCGCCGGGGCTCCCCGCCTTCCGCGGGCACGACGAAGACATCCACGTTGCCGTCATATTCGCCGGTGAAGGTGATCAAAGAACCGTCCGGAGAGAAGACGGGATTGGTCTCCACTCCCGGTCCGGAGGTCAATCTCTGGGCAGCTCCTCCGTCGCGGGAGACTTTCCAGAGGTCACCCGCGTAGGCAAAGACGACGTGCGTCCGGCTGAGGGCAGGCTTCTGCGCCAAAATCGGCGTATCTTTAGATGCGGCAATTAGAGGAACAAAGAACAATGAAGTCAAGAAGAGTAAAAAAATCCGTTTCATAAAAAACCTCCTTTTGGTTTTATTCATCTATAACAAGCTGTGATGGCCAGGAGCGAAGCGACACGGCAGCGTCATAATATGAAATACGGCTTCCTCATGGAGACGGTTCAATTTTACACAACTCGGGATGAATTGTGGAAACATATTCGACTAACGGCCATATATTCCGGTGAATGACCTGGCTCTGCTAGCGGCCACCGTCTTCCCTCAAGGGCGAGGGGAATCCTCCCTCATCTGCTCCAGATGAAGCATGCCTGGCAACAAGTATCCTCCTGATCAGCCAGTACCCGAACTGGCCGAATCCCAGAGCGCCGACGAAAAACAGCGTCCAGTCTCCGGCGAACAGAGAGTTTGTCATGACCACTAGCCCCAAGCAGGAAGCGATACCGAGGAGGCAGCTGGTTACGAGACTGCCGATGGGCTGTCCTCCTTCGCTGGACGGCCCGGCTTTTGCGCGTATCTTTCTCCAGAGTCCCGGCGGCCGGCATCGTTCGTAGAAACGGACCAGCGTCTCTTCGGACTCGGGCGGGGTCAATAAGGAAACCGTTATCAGAAGCGTGATGCTCAGAAGAAAGAGAAAGCCCGTGCTCTGCCAGAACGGCCGGTGCTCAAAGCCGAGGATGAACCAGAAGAGGATAGACAGGGGAAGTCCCAGGATGATGGCGGCCAACTCGCCCCAGACGTTAAACCGCCACCAGAAAAACCGGAGCCAGGAGAGCGGGAGGATGAAAATGACCATGACCGAATTGATGAACAGAAACCAGCTCACCATCCCCTTGACATAGAAGATCGCGATCAGCGCGGCCAGCAGGAAAAGAAAAAGCGTGGCCAGGCGGCTGACCACGACCTGGCTCTTGGACGAGGCGTCCGGCCGGAGCGGACGGAAGAAGTCATTGATGACGAAGCTCGACCCCCAGTTGATGAGGGCGCTCAACGTGGACATGAAGGCGGCGGCTTCAGCGGCCACCAGGACGCCAGTGAAACCGGCCGGAAGCCGCGATAGTCTGACCAATTCTCCCCAGGCATAGGCCGGGTCCTGGAGAAGCCGGAAACCCGGCGGTGGCCCTCCAACCTGCCTGCCCGCCCGCCGGGTGAAGACCAGCCCGACGGCCAGGGAGATGAGACATAGGACTGCGACGACCAGCCAGTCGGCCAAGGTCATGATGCGACCTCTTTTTTGGGAAAAAATTATCAATTCCAGGCCCAATTGTCAAAGCCTTCTCTACGCAAAACTTTGATTCTGGTTGACTTCAGGGGCGATTTTCGCTATGATTTGTAATCATTTTACAAGGTAGTGGTGTCCAATGCTTAGCATGCGATTGATGCGTTTCGGCGCGACCAAGAAGCCTTTCTATCGGATCGTCGTCATGGATTCGCGGAGCTCCCGGCAGAGCAGGGCCAAGGATTTCATCGGGAACTACAACCCCTTGGGTGATCCCGTCGAGTTTCAGATCGACCTCGAAAAAGCCAAAGCCTGGCTGGCCAAGGGCGCCCGGCCGTCGCAGACGGTCCAATCTCTCTTGGATAGAGCTTCCCGGGGGAAAAAACTTTCCGATTAAACATTCTTTGCCTTTAAGGAGGTCACGGTGAAGGAACTCGTTGAATTGATCGCCAAAGCGCTCGTTGACAACCCGGAGAAGGTGCAGGTTTCCCAGCTGGAAGGTGAACAGACCACCATCCTCGAGCTCAAGGTGGCTCAGGAGGACCTGGGGAAAGTCATCGGAAAACAGGGAAGGACGGCCCGGGCTATTCGGATCATCCTGGGTGCCGCGGGGATGAAATTGAAGAGGAGATTTAACCTCGAGATTATTGAAAAGGGATAGTTGATCACCGTTGCCCGGTTATTAAGAAGCCAAGGTAAAGACGGAGAGCTTAGACTCCGGTTCTCCTATATAGCGCCCACTGATTGCTCGGGGCTGAAGAGCGTTTTCATAGAGAGAGAGGGGGATCTCAGGGAATATGCCATCGAGTCTCTGGTCCCCCATGGAAAAGACTTTGACCTCAAGCTGGAGGGCGTGGATTCGCTCTCCCAGGCCGACTGCCTGGCCGGCCTGGACGTTCTCATTCCCGAGGAGACCCTGAAGGAGCGGGAAAAGGACGAGTTCTTTCTCTTCCAGCTCATCGGCTGCTCGGTCATCGACGGCCTGGGAAAGACGATCGGCCTGGTCAAGGATGTGCTGTCCGCCGGCCGGAGCGACCTTCTCGTGGTCGAACGGGAAGAAAAAGAGATCCTCATCCCGTTCCATGAGTCGATCTGTATCGAAGTGGATGTGCCCGGGAAGCGGATCCGTGTCGACCCGCCGGACGGGCTGCTGGATTTGAATGAGATTTGATATCATCACCATCTTCCCCGAGATGCTGGCCGGATTTTTCTCGGGGGGGGTGGTCAAGAAGGCGTTGGAAAAAGGACTTCTCGAGATCTCTGTCCATGACCTCAGGGATTATACCCATGACAAGCATAAGCAAGTGGACGACCGGCCCTTCGGCGGGGGGGAGGGCATGGTCCTCAAGCCGGAGCCCATCTTCGAGTCGGTCGAGGCCGTCCGCAAGAACAAGCGGAGCCGCGTCTACCTCCTGTCGCCCCAGGGAATCAGGCTCGATTCAGCGCTTGCCCGGAAGCTGTCCCGGGTCCCACAGGTCATCCTGATCTGCGGCCGTTACGAGGGCGTCGATGAACGGGTCGGCCGGCACCTGGTGGACGGTGAGATATCGATCGGTGATTATGTCCTTACCGGCGGAGAGCCGGCCGCCTGGGTGGTTATGGATGCCGTCTCCCGGTTTATCCCCGGTGTAGTGGGCAAGGGGGAATCGGTCCGCCGGGACTCGTTCTTCGACGGCCTTCTCGATTTCCCGCATTACACCCGGCCGCGGGATTTTCAGGGAATGAAGGTCCCCCAGGTGCTTTTCTCGGGAAATCATGCTAAAATTAGCGACTGGCGTCGCCGGAAAGCCCTGGCAAAGACCAGGGATGTCCGGCCCGACCTCCTGGCCAAGAAGAAGCTCGCTCCGGGCG
>Ga0214474_1001047_pt1 | contig 12967 bp, 13 predicted proteins | sample RVTome_2_FD_187335 | JGI IMG/M metagenome (GOLD analysis project Ga0214474, IMG submission 187335) | Soil microbial communities from uranium-contaminated site in the Upper Colorado River Basin, Wyoming, United States - RVT95D214 HiSeq ...
CAGCTCCTCCAAGCTCGTGACCTTCTTGCGGATGCTCGCGTCAATCATCTCCGCCACGACCTCAACATCGCGGGACATGTGCGACCCTCTCTGCGTCGAGGGAAGGTCTACGAAGACATCGATATCAGCAGTCAGGTGGCACTCCTTGCCGTTCCTGTTCACTATGATCGGCTTCTTGACCCCGGTGACCCCGACCCGCGTCAACTTGAAACTGTTCTCGAGCCTTGCAGCCTGGCAGTCGGGAAACTCTTTTGGCTTCAACAAACGGCCGTAAGCCAGGCCCGAATATAAAACGAGAAGAGTTTACTAGCGGGACAGTAAGGGGAGGCGCTTTTTTATTCACTCGTACTGCTGGCACCGGAGGCAGTAGTACCGGTTGTACTCCGCCATGTACTTCATCTCCGCGTCACACCTCGGGCAGGGCCTCCCAGGTATCCGAGGAGCGGGAGGAGGCGATAGCGCCGCCACGGCCACGGGCCCGGACGCCCCGACCCCGCGCAGGCGCCTCTTCATCTCGGCCTCGTCCCTGAGCGCGACCATCTGGAACGCGCCCCCGAAGACCATCACGCCCAGCAGCGAGAGCACCACAACCATCATGTCCAGCTCGAGCCAGAGAGCCCCTATCCCCACCAACAGCCCACCGACGATGGCCGTCACGATGCCGATCGCGGTCTCGATGTACGCGAGCGTCAGCGCGAACGCGACGACCGCCGCGATCAGACCTGCGATCGGACTGCCCAGCACCGCCGCCACCACGATGAAAGCTAGCAGCCCGGCGATCGCACCAAGGCCGATCTTCGCGAGGAAGACCATCACGCCGCTGCCGATGATCGATGCCAAGGTCGCGACGACGAGCCCCATCAGCGGGTCCCCGAGGGATGCTCCGATCGAGTACCCAACAACTCCGCCGACAACCGCGCCGGCGAAGGACATCACCTGCTTCCAGACACGCCGGCCAAGAAAGGCCGTCAGAAGCCCGACCACGACCAGGATGATTGCGATTATGGTCATCCATTGCTGGTCGATCTCGATTCCTAGCCCACCGATATCCTGCATAGCATGGGCGGTCATCGCCCGCCAATATCCAGTCCCGAGCCAATAAGCCTTTTCAAAGGGCTCTCAAAACCTCTATCTAGGAACTCAGGCATGTGACTCGTGTATGATCTGCGGGGTCGACGAAGCAGGCAGAGGGCCGGTCATGGGACCAATGGTCATCTGCGGCGTGTCCGTGCGCTCGGACGAGGAGCTAAGAAGACTCGGCGTCAAGGACTCGAAGAGACTCACCCCGAAGAAGCGAGAGGAGCTAGAGCCGAAGATACGCATGATGGCTGAGGTCGAAGTCGTAGAGATATCTGCGGATCAGATAGACTCCGCCCGAACACACATGACCATGAACGAACTCGAGGCACAGGTCTTCGCGGCCATCATCGAGAAACTCTCGCCAGAGGAGGCCTACGTGGACGCCGCCGACGTCAACGAACGCGAGTTCGAACGAATGATACGATGTGGACTCAAGTGCAAACCACGGATCGTCTCCGAGCACAAGGCGGACGACACCTACCCCGTCGTCATGGCCGCGTCCATCGTCGCGAAAGTGGTCCGCGACGCGAGGGTCCGGGAGATAGAGTTGGAGATCGGCACTCCAATAGGCTCAGGATACCAGACGGACGAGGTCACCATGTCCTTCCTGAACGACTTCGTACGGCGGAACGGAAAGTGCCCCCCACACACGCGCTGCTCATGGGAGCCCGCGAAAAACATTATGATGATGAAGTCCCTAAGGACCCTAGACAAGTTCGAGTGATCTTATGGTCGAGCAACTTTTCAGGGAAATGATCGTCAAGTTCAACCAGAAGGCCGCTGAAGACCCGAAACTGGCCAAGGAACTCGCGGGCGTCAGAAGGATAGTTGAGATCGACGTCACTGACGGCGACTCCTACAATTTCGTGCTAGAGAATGCCCACGTTGGCGAGCTGCTCAAAGGAAAGGTCGAGAAGCCGGACATACTAGTCATCGGGAGCAAAGACACGTTCATCCAGATGAAGAGCGGCGAATTGCGGCCGATGAAAGCCTTGGCACTCAAGAAGATACATGTCAAGGCGACGCTCGAGGATATGCTGAGGCTGAGGAAGTTCTTCTGAACGCCCACGCGCGCTAGTACGGATACTTTTAACTATATCGTTCACGTTAGAGCCGGACAGCGGGGTGGGGTAGCTTGGAAATCCCATCAGGCTCATAACCTGAAGATCGCTAGTTCAAATCTAGCCCCCGCTATTGGAGTCCTAATATAAAAATATTAGAATTTTTATTGTTCTCGACGCAAGGCTGCTCTTTTTGCCTCTTGTCTGATTAGCCCGATCTCCAACATCTTCTGGGAATCCTCCGAATCGAAGTACGTGGTCCAGATGCAGCTCCAATATCCGTCATCTTTGTAGCGAAGGCTGGTCATGTAAGCGCGAGGTTTGAGTGTCAGTCGTCTTGAGAGAACGTTGACGTCATCGAGGATTTCGCTGCGAAACAGAGTCTCACAGTATTGGATTGCTGGCATTCCATAGAGTTGCACTCGTGAGAGATATCCTCTTGCAATCGACCGACCGGATTTTTGAGCCAATGAGAGTGAGATTGTGACGATATCAATGTCTGTGTGTCTAGACTGCGAAACTGAAAAACGTCTTCCAGACACACCTCCTTCCCCGTCACACCAGGGTTGTAGCGAAGAAGTCCATGTCAACTCGTCCTGAGATCTCATGACCCAAGATGGCAGGTGAAGTTCCCTCGCGGATTTGTATCCGGGGAGAACTCCGTTTTCGATCAGCCATTCCGCCACGAACCTTGAGTAGATGAATCCCCTGATTGCTACCGCACCGTTCCCTGGTTGTTGTGGCGGTCCGATATCATAGAGAAACACATCCTTGCAGAGGGATCTGAAATGCTCGTAGAGGTCGGTTTCGTGAGCAGCGAAGGTGATGTTGACGGCGCACTCACCCCACTTCTCCTTCTGCAGCCACACGGACCCCTCAGCCATCACATATGACACAATTGCCGCCGCCTTCCTTCTGAGGTCGTCGTTCTTCTCGAGATCTTCTCTGGTCGGCAGCCTCAACTTATCCCTGCACATCTCACGGTAGACGCTCACCGCGTACTCGTTCGCCCAGGTGCGGTCCTTCTCGATTCCCGTGTTCTTGACCCGTTTCTCAAGGTCTGCGTCTCCCGCGACCTTCAGCATCTGCTCAAGTATCGAGAATGGCATCGTTAGCCGTCCGATCCTGTAGTAGTGCACGGAAGATTTCGGTATGTTCAGGTGCTTTGCCAGCTCCTGGCAGTTGCCGTATCTCGCAGCCGCCTTCTCGACGAGCTCCTTCTGCAATTCGGGTGGGAGCGAGACTCTATCTTCCTTTCTGTACGCGCCTCTGGTGCCTCTGTTCGTCATGTTACCCAGAGGTTCCAGGCCGAGGGGACGTATAACGTCCAGTACTGCAGTTATGCTACGTCCAGCAAGGCGATTGGCGGATTCGTCCCGTGCTAGTGAATCGAAATCGTGATATAGCCGCGATGACACATACGAGGCCCGTGACTTTTCATCAGACCTGCAAGGACGTCAAGAAGCAGCGACTGCTCTGTCCGGTGTGTATTCACTGGGACCCGCGTCCCGAGGACGGCTCCGGCCCCGGTGTGGGGTACTGCATCAAGCGCGATGTCGTGACCCGGATACGTTGCGAGTGCGATGTGTTCGAGGAGGCGACCCAGATGAAGGTCCAGGCGCGGGATCGCGCGTTGTACGGGACCATCAACGAGGAGCAAGAGGAGGAGTGAGGGCTGGTCTGCTCTACACAACTCTTAAATCGGCGCAATCATGTAGCTTGTGAGCTGGTGGGTTTCTCATGAAGGCTGTTGTGCTGGCTGCGGGCGAGGGGATGCGTTTGAGGCCTTTGACTGTATCCGAGCCTAAGGTCATGATCCCCATCGCGAACCGTCCGATACTAGAGTATGTCGTCGACTCGCTCGTGCGGAACGACATCCGGGAGATCGTGATGGTGGTCGGGTACCGCAAGGAGCGCATCATGTCGCATTTCGAGGACGGCAAGAAGTACGGCGCGAAGATCGAATATGTCGTCCAGGAGAAGCAGCTGGGGAACGGGCACGCGTTGTTGAGCGCGAAGGAGCGCTTGTCCGGGGAGTTCGTCGTTTTGCCCGGGGACAATGTCATCGACAGGCGCGCGGTCGGTGACCTGCTCAGATCTGGTTCTTGTCCGAGCGCGCTTGTCGTTGAGAGCGACAACCCGTCGAAGTACGGTGTCGTGACGCTCGAGAAGGGCGCGATCACTAGCGTTCACGAGAAGCCTCAGGAGATGATATCAAACATCATATTGACGGGGCTCTACTGTCTGAGCGACAGGATATTCCCATTCATCGAGCAGTGCATCGCAGAGGGCGAGTACGGGCTAAGCAACGCCGTCCAGGAGAGCCTGGGGAAGCATCCGGTGACGCCGGTGTTCTCGGACGGCCTCTGGATCGATGCCGTCTACCCGTGGGACCTGCTCGAACTGAATGCGGCCGCGCTCGAGAGCCTGGGCGTGAACACCGCAGGGAAGATAGAGCCTCAGGTGATGCTGTCCGGGCCGGTCGGCATCGGCGAGGAGACGGTCATACACGCGGGGACGACCATCTACGGGCCCGTGCTGATCGGGGATGGGTGCGAGATCGGCCCGAACGTGACGATCTTCCCGTCGACAAGCATAGGGAACAGCGTGGCGATCGAGCCTTACACGGTCGTCAAGAACAGCATCCTGATGAGCAACTGCAGCATCGGGGCGCACTCGTACATCTCTCATAGCGTCCTCGGGTACGGCGTGAAGACGCAGTCGCACTTCATGGCGCCTGGCGCGGAGGCCTATGTGAACATCGCGGACGAGTTCTTCAAGGTCCCGCACATAGGCTCGATCATGGGTGAGGACACGAACTTCGGGACTGCTGTCGCGGTCGAGCCCGGGACGATTGTCGGGGCTGGCTGCAAGGTGTCCAGCGGGTCGAAGATAACGCGGAACCTGCCTAACAGGGCGCTTGTCAGCTGAGGGTCACAGGGTGCATCTCTGATGTGCGGCATAGTTGGGTACGCGGGCAGGCGGTGGGCGCAGCCCATCCTGTTGGACTGTCTGAAGCGGCTCGAGTACAGAGGTTATGACTCCGCCGGCATCGCCGTTGTCGGGGAGAAGATGCAGCTGTTCAAGGCGAAGGGGGAGATCGCCGTCCTCGAGGCCAACATGCCGAAGATGGAGGGTTCGCTGGGGATCGCACACACGAGGTGGGCGACCCAGGGGAAGCCGACGACGGAGAACGCGCATCCTCTTGCAGACTGTTCGAACAAGGTCGCAATCGTACACAACGGCATCATCAGCAACTTCATGGCGCTCAAGGAAGCCCTCTCGAAGTCAGGACACACGTTCTCGTCGGAGACGGACACTGAGGTGTTCGCCCACCTGGTAGAGGCCGAGCTGAAGGACGGACTCGTCGACGCGGTGCTGAAGGCGATCGCCAAGGTCGAGGGCACGTACACTTTCGCGGTCGTTAGCGAGGGACACGACGAGATCGTCGCGACCCGGCGCGAGAGCCCCCTGGTCGTGGGGCTGGGGGATGGGGAGAACTTCCTCGCGAGCGACGTGACGGCGCTGCTCAAGTACACGAATCGCATGATCTACATCCAGGATGGCGAGGTGGTCCGCGTGACCGCCGACGCTGTCGAGCTGTTCGACTCGAAGGGGGAGAGGGTCTCACGCAACCCCGAGAAGATCTCATGGAACCTCGAGGACGCCGAGAAGGGCGGGTATCCGCACTTCATGCTCAAGGAGATCTACGAGCAGCCGGAGGCGATACACGACTCGCTGCTCGGGAGGATCGAGAGCGAGTACAGCGAGCCGTTCTTCCAGGACAACCGGTTCTCGAACGTGAAGATAGTCGCATGCGGGACGTCGTATCACGCGGGCCTCGTCGGGAAGTACATCATCGAGGAGCTCGCGAGGATCCCGACCACCGTCCAGATATCGTCAGAGTACAGGTATTCGCCCGTGTCCAGGGAGAATCCCCTGGTGGTGCTCATCACCCAGAGCGGCGAGACCGCGGACACCCTGGGGGCGGCCCGTGAGGCGAGGAAGCGCGGGAACAAGACGATGAGCATCGCGAATGTCGTGGGCTCGGCCATCACGAGGGAGGTGGACTACACGATGTACACTCGGGCGGGCCCTGAGATCGGCGTGGCGGCGACGAAGACCTTCACGACCCAGCTGGTGGCGATGTATCTTCTCGCGATGGAGCTCGGCATCCAGAACAGGGTCCTGACGGCGCAGGCGAGGCGGTCGATGGTCGGCTCTCTCCGGAACTTGCCCCGGGCCGTTCAGGACGTGCTCAACCAGGCGCGTGTGATCGAGGCCCTCGCGAACAAGTACTCGTATGCTAGGGACATGTTCTTCATCGGCAGAAGCATCAACTACCCGATCGCGCTCGAGGGCGCCCTTAAGACGAAGGAGATTTCGTATGTGCATGGGGAGGGCTTTCCCGCAGGCGAGTTGAAGCACGGCCCGTTGGCACTCATATCGAAGGAGTCTCCTGTGATCGCACTCGCGATCAGGGACCACACATACGAGAAGATGCTGGGGAACATCAGCGAGGTCTCGGCGAGGGGGAGCCCGGTCATCGCGATAGGGTTCGACGGGGACACGGAGCTCGCGAAGTACGCGGACGACGTGATCAGGATACGCGAGTTGCCACCGATATTCACTCCCGTGCCGATCATTGTGGTGTTGCAGCTGTGGGCGTACTACCTCGCGAAGGTCAAGGGTTGCCCGATAGACAAGCCCAGGAACATCGCCAAGACGGTCACCGTCGAGTGACGCCTTATGTCAATCTCTCTGGGCAGACGCTTCTCCGGGAGCAGTACTTGCACTTCCCCGGCCTGTTGTGGTTCCTGTGCACGTCGCCCTTCGCGGTCGCCGCGCGCATCTCCGCGAGCTTCTCGAGCAGTATCCTCCTGAGGTCCTCGTTGTACTCGATGTCGTGCTCGTGCTGGGGGTACTTGAGGAGGCCGTACGGGGGCGCCTTCCCTTCGGTGTCCTCTATCAGCAGGCAATAGGCGGCCACTTGGAGGACGTGCGAGAACAACGGTCCCTGGGGTGTTCGCCCAGTCTTCTCCTCCACGGGGATCATGTCGTCCTGGATCTTGATTACATAGTCCGGCCGTCCCGAGAGGCCATACTTCTCTGACTTGAATGCCTTCGATGAGTCGAAGTCGATGTACTCTATCTTGCCTGTGACCCTGTACTCCTTCCTGAGGGATTCGACTATCTCCGTGGATCTGAGTGATCTGTAAAGGAAGAATGAGGCTCCGACGAGCCACACGAGTGCGACCGCCTCGAGGGCCTCGGCCATGCGCACATTGGTGATCAGGAAGGCCATTGCGCTGACCGCAATGATGACCGCGACTATCGCGAACACCAGCATGAGCTTCTCGTACTCCACGGACTTGCCGTGCATCTTGGACCTGGTGGTCTTGTACAGGAAGAAGAGCGATGCCAGAACCCAGATGAGCGAGACGACCCCGAGCACCTGGCTCAGGGTTATCGCATTCTCGAAGGGCATCACCTCGAGGCCTATGACCGCCGTGAGCGTGGCCGCGATCGCCCACCAGAATACCAGTTTCTCGGCATCTCGTGCCGCCTTCTCCTTCGAGTCGATGTCCCAGAGCAGCTTTCCCAGCTTCTCGTGCCCTTTGACGCCGGCGGCGGTGCCCTCGTTCTCCCCGTCGTAATCGGCGCTCAGCCACCAGCTCAGCGGACAGTAGCTGAACTTCTCGACATCGCTAGCCGAGATGTAACGGGTCTGGGTACGAACCATGCAGGAAACCATAAGCTCTGAACGCTAAAAATGTTTGTTGGGGATGTGGTCCCTCGGGTGGCTATCGAAGTAACTGCCTGGCAGCAGCATGACGCCTTCCGGTGGTTCGACGCCCTCCAAAAACCCGAACCAGTACACCACAGCTCCTGTCCCGAACAGGTCGGTGTACGGCTTCAGCTGCCTGCGAGCGTTCTTGCGCAGTTCGATGTCGTCCCCGAAGGATGCCTTCGACTCGATCCAGTGCACCTTAAAGCCATCTATTTGTATCGGCTTGTCCAGGAGACAGTCCGGGGTCTTCGTATGCGTCGCCCTCAGGTCCGGCTCGGTCCTGTACTTGATCTCCCGCTGGTCGAGCCATTCTTGGAGCTTCTTCTCCCCCCAGACGCCCCTCTCCGCCTGTACCTGGGCGCCTTTCGGGGAGTAGATGATGTCCTCATCAGAGAGCTGTATCAGCTCCTTCTTGAGGCGCTTGTCGTGGCAGCTCTCGGGACTCCTGATGTACTTCCAGTACTGCTTCCTCGTGAGCCCTATGTCAGCCGACATCATCAGGCCCAGGAGCACGGGCGGGAAGTTCATGATCCTCGCGAGCTTCGCGATGGACATGCCCCTGTCGTACTCCCGCACGATCTTCTTCATGTCCTTCTTCACGATGTAGAACCTTCTCGTGGCGTCCCTGACTGTCCTCTGAGTGTAGAGCACTAGAAGCAGTTCTCTGTCCGCCCCGAGTCTATGTGCGAGATGGTCTATGTCCGCGGGCTTTCTCAATTGGGAATATATCCTCTTGTAATCGTCAATTCTCATCAATGTCACAGTCTATGATTGGGATGAAACTAACAGTATGCATCCGGTATCTTTGGGAGGCTATTATGATATCACGCTACTTATGCCTTTCCCGTTTACTACCCCAGTCCGAGGGGGGAAGCTGGGTGATCGGCGCACGCCCTGCACAACCTTGAAGTGTCCGAAAGTCATCGTCGTCCTCCCGGGGCAGGCCGGGTTTTGGAGTTGTGCTGAATGTCAGAGGGTGGCGTCAGGAACGTGATCCTTCCATCGAGGTATGTGCAGGGGTCAGGAGTGCTCGGGCAGCTCGGGGCTTTCGTGAAACAATACGGCGAGAGGCCCTATGTCGTGAGCGGGAGGACCGGTTTCTCGAAGGTGAGGGCCCGCGTGCAGGCGAGCCTTCTATCGGCGGGCATCCCCTTGGTCGGGTATGACGACTCCGTCTCCGAATGCACACATGCAAAGATCTCCGAGATCGTCCGGAAGGGCGAGGATTTGGATATTGATGTCATCATAGGCTGCGGGGGCGGGAAGGCGGTGGACACGGCGAAGGCCACGGGCGAGAAGCTCCACGTGCCCGTCATCACGGTCCCCACTCAGTGCGCCACGAACGCGGACGGGATGGCCGATGCCGTCCTGTTCACAGACGATCACAGGTTCGTGGAGGACCTATGGCTCAGCCGAGCACCCGTCCTCGTGTTGGTGGATACCGATGTGGTCGGCAGAGCCCCTCCGCAGTACATCGTTCAGGGTATGGGGGACGCGCTCGCGGCTGCATTTGAGAAGCCGGCGTACGCGGCCTCGCAGCGGGCGAAGAAAGCGAGTGTGCTCGCGACCAACGCTGCTATCGAGGTGAATCTGAAGTGCTTCAGCACGCTCATGGCCAACGGGCTGCAGGCCAAGAAGGATGTCGAGGCTGGGAAGATCACGGACGCCGTCGAGGCGGTGGTCGAGGCGATCAAGCTCCAGAGCGGGTTCGGCTTCGGAGGAGGAGGATGCGCGGCCGCGCATGCGATACACAACGGTCTGACCGTGGTGCCTGGGCTCGCCCGGAAACACGGCGAGATAGTTGCCTTCGGTACCATAGTCCAGATGGTGCTCGAGAAGCGGCCGCTGGGCGAGATCGAGCGTGTCATGAGGTGGTGCAGATCGTTGGGACTGCCCATCAAGATCAGTGAGCTCGGCAAGCTCGACAGGTCTCAGTTGCCGATGGCCGCGGAAAAGGCATGCGACCCTGGCGACTCGATGGCCTTCATGCCGTTCCAAGTGACTCCCAAGATGGTGCTAGACGCGATGGCCGAGGCGGACCGTCTGGGTGAGGCGCTTTTCGAGTCGCCGTGAAGGGTCCGGAAGCGCTCTTTGCCGTGTGCTGGCCCTTCTAGATAAGCCTATATATCGCCACCACGATTCTCAAGTAGTGGCCGCTTCGCGCGGCTAGAGAAGGGATGAGTTAGAGGAGGCATTCGATTATGCAGGGTCCAATGGGCAATATTGTAGCTCCTGGCGCAACGCCACCGTGGCTTCCCAGGGAGGTAGCCGAAGGCAGGAAGTTCGCCTGGTGGGCGCAGATATCGTTCTTCGGAATGGCGTTTCTGTGGTTCCTACTGGCGATAGTCCTTATCGTGTTGTACGCAGTAGACAGCGTGGGCACACGTTCCATGGTGGTAGGTGTGTTCGGGTTCTTCGCGATGGTCATCTGCTTCCTTGCAGGTGTGTTCGTGAAGCGGACCGTCATAGACGCCATAGACCAGGGCAGGTTCCACGACGCGAAGAACGACAGCGTGATATGGATAATCTTCGGGATGATCGGGTTCGTGATCCCCGCGTTGTTCATGATACTCGCGTACGCCAAGCTCGGTGATTCGCTGGCGACACAGGCGCCTACTGGGTACCAGCCATACGCTCCTGGAACGGTGGTCGCGCAGCACCCGGCTCCGTATATGCCTCCGCCCGCACCGATTCAGCAGCCACCGCCGCAGCAGGCGCAGCCCGCGACGGCGCAGGCCGGTCAGCACCACGGGCACCAGACACCGATGCTCAGGTGCAAGAACTGCAATGTGCAGTTCCCGCAGTTCATGCACACTTGCCCGAACTGCGGAGCACCGAAAGAGTAAAACCACTTACTTCTTCTATCCTTTTCAATTTCCGACGGGTTAGTGAACACGATGACCGAACTCATGTACATGAAAGACGTCGAGTCGAACTACATCAAGGAGTTCGATGCCAAGGTCGTTGAGCGTGGTTTTGATTATGTAGTGCTTGACAGGTCCGCATTCTATCCGCTGGGAGGGGGCCAGCCCTCGGACACAGGTTCTCTCACATGGGCAGGCGGGAAAGCCGATGTGAAGGAGGTCACGAAGAAGGAGGGCGTGAGGCATCACCTCGTCCAGAACCCCGAGCTCGTCCCGGACCAAGTGCACGGGGTCCTGAACTGGGAGCGGAGGTACGCCCACATGAAGATGCACACCGCGCAGCACATCGTCTCAGGCGTCGTGTACGACCTCTGGAAGGCGAGGACCGTGGGGAACCAGCTCTACCACGACCGCTCGAGGATCGACTTCGCCCCGGTCAAGTTCACAGACGAGATGGTCTCCGAGCTGGAGAAGAAGACTAACGAGATACTGGCGACTGGCGCGAAAGTTGATATCTGCACCGAGTCGAGGGCAGAGATCGAGAAGAACGTGGACGCCCAGAGGGCCAACCTGGACCTGCTCCCGAAGTCCGTCTCTGAGCTCAGGGTCGTTAAGGTCGAGCAGTATGATCTCTGCCCATGCGCGGGGACACATGTCCGCTCGTTGAGTGAGATAGGCAAGATCAAGATCGTCAAGAAGGAGAACAAGGGCAAGGACCGCGAACGCATAACCTACGAATTGTCCCCGTAGCACGCTAGATGAATGCAACTCCGAAGCCAATGAGCTGGTACTCTACAGTGTATGGCAGAACACGAACTTCTGTCGCGTACTCCCAGACTCCATCGAGTGTTGTGCTGGCGTTCGCGAAGTCGAAGGCGATATCGTGTTTTCCAGGATCGAGGTCCGTCTCAGCCACGAAGTAGAGGGCGAAGTCGCCCGACGTCAGGTGACTGCTCGAGACGAAGCGATGATCTACGTACAATGCCACATCCAGCTCATCACCGTATTCGCTGATGTTGAATAGGGCCTCGACTCGAAGGGTAGACACAGGTTGGGTGAGCGTGTAAGTCGTGAAGCCTGCCAACACAAGCAGCGTCGACGCAATCAATGCAAGAAGCCAGGTTCTCGGTATCGCCGGTTTGTGCATCTTGGCTTGTATGGTTCTTGGCCGCCCTCTCTTCTCAGCGTCTTCCCGTGTGGTCCTCCAAGTCCGATACCATGGTATCAACTGCTCTGGCTCTGTCTCTCTGAACACCTGGACGAAGATCGAGGAGACGGTCAGGACGCATCCAATGAGGCCCACGCTGTATAGGCCAACAACACCAGCGTGAGATAGGTCGAAGTCACTCCTGTACCAGAAAATGATTGGGAATACGACAACTCCAGGCACTTGCAGCAGACTTGCCAAGGGGCTGAATAGCGATAGGAGTGTTCCGATCATGAAGAGGACCGCGAGGCCTCCTTGGAGAGTCTTGAGATATGTATCCAGATCGGTCTCCATGCTCCCAAAGCCATACATGCCGATCCACATCCAGAACCAGAACACCACGATGCTGACTGCTGACACGATGAATCCGCACATACAGAGGAGATTGAATCGGGCCATCGACCACCCTTGAATACAAGCGTCTTCCCGCCTGATTATGATTTGCTCGCGCTCTCGGTGCGGGTGTGACAGGCGGGAGTCCTGGGAAGCGCTTAAGTAGGCTCTTCAGGAGTATTCTCATCTGGGGTAGAATGGTCGAAATGGGAACCGCCACAATGGTGTCAAGGATGGCAATCCAGCTGAGTGCGATCTTCGCAGTCATCGGGATCGGCCTATTGTATCTCGCGATAGCGATATCGGATGCGAGCGAGACGACGAAGATTATCTGGGCCAGCGGGCTGTCTTTGACTGTTGCGACGGTGTTCCTCATAATATGGACGATGGCGAGGGACTCAGCCAGATAGCAGGAGCGAGAGACGAAGCGGAGACCAGTGCAATAGACTGTGATCAGCCCGCCTTCGCATTCTGCTGTCCATTTCCTTTTTCACCGGACTCCACTGCGTCCAGCAACAGCTCCAGCAGGTCTAGCACTCGGACTCCCGGGATCGTTCTCAGCTGGGTCTCACAGAATGGACACGATGTGACAATTGTCGTCGCTCCCGTGGCCTTGGCCTCCGCGACTCGC
>Ga0214474_1001048_pt1 | contig 12967 bp, 12 predicted proteins | sample RVTome_2_FD_187335 | JGI IMG/M metagenome (GOLD analysis project Ga0214474, IMG submission 187335) | Soil microbial communities from uranium-contaminated site in the Upper Colorado River Basin, Wyoming, United States - RVT95D214 HiSeq ...
GGCGGGAACGTATTCCTTGCGCTCCATGGTCTGGAGCGTGGGCCTACCGATCTGGCAGTAGATGCAGTCATAGGTGCAGATCTTCTTCGGTACCAGATCCACCCCCAGGGACAGCCCGAGACGCCGGGAGGGGACAGGGCCGTAGGTATACTTCATCTGCCTCTCCGCTTCCGTATTCTTACCCTCAACGCTTTCCATATGCTTCGTGATAGACGAATTCCTCGATCTCTTTCCTCTTCGGTGGAGCGGGGACCTTCTCCGGGAAGCCGAGGGGGGTAATAATCACCACGGCTTTCCCCTGGGGGACCTGCAGGACCTTTGCCGCCTTGGCGGCGTCGAACAAGCCGACGATCACCGTCCCGAGCCCTTCGGCATGGGCTGCCAGGCAGAGGTTCTGGGTCGCCAAACCGCAATCGAACATGTACCAGTCACCTTTGTCAGTAACAGCCGTCCCCTTATAGAATCCCGCCTTTTTCTCGATGCCGATCAAGGCGAGCGTGAGGGGGGCCTGTACGATCGCCGCACGGGAGGGGTTGCCGGGCGATAAAGTCTCGACCAACTGCTCTTTGGTCCCTTGATCCCTGACCACGATGGCCTCCCAGCACTGGGTATTGGCCCAGGAGGGCGCCCATTGAACAGCCTCCAATACCTTCCGCAGCTTCTCTTCGGGAACGGGATCAGGCTTATACGCCCTCACCGATCGCCTCCCCTTGATGGCTTCCATACTATCCATAATGACCTCCATAAAGAATTATTTGTCCTCTTCGGGGACTATCACCCTGTTCCTGAGATAAGGCTTCACCGAATTATGCGTGTGGTTGTCGCGGCATTCAACCCTTGTATACGAGCTGGGTCACAAGGGTGAGCCGCCCCCGTTGTTCCATCAATGTCTGGCATCGCCGACCGATATCGCGCATTGCGCCGGCAATAACCGATTGGGGAAGGGAGATAATGAACGGTTCCCCGTTATCGCCGCACGCAGCCAGCGCGGGATCGATTGGTATCCTTCCCACAAAGGGTATGTTCAGGTCCTCTGCCACCTTCTCGCCTCCGCTCTTGCCGAAAGGGGCCAAGGGCTTTTCACAGTGGGGGCAGGCAAAGTCCACCATGTTTTCCACGAGCCCGATGATAGGGACATGGTGCTGACGGAAGAAGGCGACTGTCCTGCGGGCCTCCAGCAAGGAGAGGGCTTGCGGCGTCGTGATAATCAGCGCTCCCATCACCCCCTTGAGAAAGTGCACGGCGCTCATGGCCTCATCTCCCGTTCCCGGGGGCAGATCGACGATGAGACAGTCCAATTCCCCCCAGTGGGCATCGGAGATAAACTGTTTGATTACCCCGTGTTTGATGGGGCCGCGCCAGGTTATGGAGATGTCCTGGTTGTGCAGAAAGAGGGCTAAAGAGACTACCTTGAGTCCTTTCATAGGCGAGGCAGGTTCTATCCCCTCCACCAACCCCTCAGTCCCCTGGGGATGAATGCCCAACATACGGGGGATATTGGGGGAGTGGATGTCGGCATCCAGGAGACCCACCTCCCAACGTTCCTGGGCCCAAAGCACCGCCAGATTGACGGCGATGGCGGTCTTCCCCACCCCTCCTTTTCCGGCTACGATCAGTGTCTTCTGTGCCTTCATTTCGCTCCTAGCTCGATGACTGCTCCTGCCGTGCAACAGCGGGAATACCGCCCCCTTTTCCGTTTCCTCTTTAATTTAATCAGGTATACAGACAGGTGTCAAGTAAAGCTCAATTTGACAAGGGGAAAAGGGGTCTGTTATCCTTGTAGCAAGGTCGGCAACGGAGAATACAAGAGGTGCGAGAGATATGCTTAATGCGATAACCGATGTCCAGGGGATCCGCGTAGGTCATGCGGGTAACGTAGATGCCATGACCGGCTGCACGGTGGTGCTCTGTGAAGATGGAGCAGTAGGGGGGGTGGAGATACGGGGATCAGCAACGGGAACACGCCAGCTCGATTCCCTCTATCCCGTGCATGTGGTCCAGCAGGTGCATGCCATCCTTCTCACCGGCGGGAGTTCCTTCGGCCTCGACGCAGTCGGGGGGGTGATGCGTTACTTGGAGGAAAAGGGCAAGGGGTTCGATGTAGGGGTGACCCGCGTCCCTATCGTCCCTGCCGCGGTGATCTTCGACCTTGCCTTCGGCGACTATCGGGTCCGCCCGGATGCCGCAATGGCTTATGAAGCCTGCCTCCATGCTTCAGCCGGAGCAATGGAGGAGGGGAGTATCGGGGTAGGGACCGGGGCGACTGTCGGAAAGCTCTTTGGCTTGGAGAGGGCTTGTAAGGGAGGTGTCGGGACAGCCAGCCTGGAGGGGAAACAAGGGGTGGTGGTGGGCGCCCTCGTTGCGGTGAATGCCCTGGGGGATGTGGTGGACGAAAAGACCGGAGCTATCCTTGCAGGGCTCAGGGATGAAAAGGGGATTGGCTTTGTGAGCACGGCAGAGCAGCTACGGCAAGGGATATGGAGAGAGGGATTCGGCAATTCATACAGGGGAAACACTACCATCGGGGTGATCGCCACCAACGTAGCCCTCAACAGGGAGGATACCATCAAGGTGGCCCAGATGGCGCACAATGGGCTGGCGCGGGTCATCTCGCCGATCAATACTACCCTCGACGGCGATATCGTCTTCGCCCTTTCCCTGGGCCGACAAGCGGGGGATGTGAACCACGTGGGGGCGCTGGCCGAGGTTGCCGTCATGGAGGCGGTGAAGCGGGCAATCATGAAGGCCGACGGCTTCGGCATTATCCCTGCCTATCGGGATTTGCACAATCGCACGGAATCTCCGTAACATGGTTAAGGTGTTGCTTAAACAGGGGAGAGAGGAGGCGCCTTCCCGCGGACACCCCTGGGTTTTCTCCGGCGCTATTGAGCGGGTGGAGGGCAAGGTAGACGCGGGGGGGCTAGTAGATCTCTTTACCCACGCAGGACAATTTCTGGGCAGGGGTTACTACAACCCCTGTTCCCAGATCGCAATAAGGCTGCTCAGCCGCCAACCCGTTGCGATAGATAAGGCCTTTTTCCAAGAGCGGATTGAAGGGGCTCTAGCTATCCGTAAGCCCATCCTCTCTCCTGAGACTACTGCTTGCCGCCTGATCCACTCTGAGGGCGATCTGCTGCCCGGCCTTATCTGCGATAGATATGGCAACTACCTGGTGCTCCAGCTCAATACCGCCGGCATGGAGAGGTTCAGGGATTGGATCATCGCCATCCTCAAGGACCTCCTCTCGCCCCTGATGATATACGACCGCAGTGATGCCGCGAAGCGCGCCCAGGAAGGCCTGCCTGACTCCACAGGCCCAATCGCCGGAGCCGAAGGTGGCCCTTTGGCCAGTGGCTCTGACCAAAGGGTCACCTTCGGCTCCGGTTTAGCCAGAGAGGGCACGGTTCCCGACCATATCGAGATCCGGGAAAACGGCATTAAGTTTTTAGTCGATGTCAAAGGAGGGCAGAAGACCGGTTTCTATCTTGATCAGCGCGATAATCGCTCCCTTATCAGAGGGTTGGCCCACGGGAAAAGGGCGCTCAATTGCTTCTCCTATACCGGCGGGTTGTCCGTCGCTGCCTCCCTCGGAGGGGCTGCAAGCGTAACCTCGGTAGAGGCCTCGGCAGATGCCTTGGAGCTATGCAAGGAGAACCTGGTGCTCAATAACATAGCCTTAGAAGGCCAGCGCTTGGTTAAGGCGGATGTCTTCCAGTTTCTCAGGGATGACCAGGATGACTACGACCTTATCATCCTCGACCCCCCTGCCTTTGCCAAACGCAAGGGGCAGGTTAAGGGGGCCATCAGGGGGTACAAGGACATTAACCTCTATGCCATGAAGCGGGCCAAGAAGGGGGGGATGATCCTGACGTGCTCCTGCTCGCAGCACATCGATGCTACGCTCTTCCAAAAGATATTGTCATATGCCGCTGCCGATGCAGGCCGCCAGCTGCAGGTCCTGGGCCATTGGGGGGCGCCCCAGGATCACCCCACTGCCCTGCATCACCCCGAGGGGGCGTATCTCAAGGCCTTTTTGCTGCGGGTGGTGGAGTAACGACTATCGTCTAGCTATTCGTAGCGCAATGCCTCAATAGGATTGAGCCTGGCTGCCTGGCGGGCCGGCCACAGGCCGAAGCCTACCCCGACAAAGAGGGAAAAGGTTGTGGCAAGCCATATCGCAAATATGGAAACCCTCGTCGCCCAACCTGCCAGGAGGGCGAGCAGAAAGGACATCCCGACGCCGAAGACGATGCCGGCTATACCCCCGCTCATGGTCATCAATACAGCCTCGATGAGGAATTGAACCATGATGTCCATCTTGCGCGCCCCGATGGCCTTGCGAAGTCCTATTTCTCTCGTACGCTCCGATACCGAGACCAGCATGATATTCATGATGCCGATGCCTCCCACCAACAGGGATATGGCTGCGATGGAGCCGAGCAGCCATGTCATGGTCTTCGTGGTGCTCTGGAGGGTTGCCTGGATGTCGGCCATGTTGCGGATGTTGAACGTATCTTGTCTGTCTTTGGTAAGATTGTGGCGTTTTATAACGAGTTTGCTAATAGAGTCTTGGGCCTCATCCATCAAAAGAGGATCTCGCACCTCGGCATCGATGGTATCCACATATTGTTTTCCCATCACCCGGTACATGGCAGTCGTGATGGGCATAATGGCTATGTCATCCTGGTCGCGAAAGGCGGTTGCCCCTTTTTTCGGCATGACGCCGATGACCTTAAAGTTTATGCGATTTATCTTTATTGTGGCGCCGATTGGATTGGCGTCGCCGAAGAGGTTGGCAACGACCGTGGTGCCGAGTACGACAAGCTTATCCCGCTTGCGTAATTCTTCATCGGTAAAGAACCTGCCGATGGCCGGCACCGATGCCCGCATCGGCGCGTAATTAATCCCGGTGCCGAGGACCAGGGTATTCCAGTTTTTGTTGCTGTAGACGAGCTGTCCCCGGCCATTGACCGAGGGGGATACCATCCTGATCTCCGTCAGCTTAGCTATCGCATCTGCGTCCTGTAAGGTAAAGCGGGTAACTGCTCCGGCCTCCAAGGATACCCCGCCCATCTGGCTCGCGCCGGGCCTTATTGCTAGGAGGTTCGATCCCAGCGAGGCCAATTGTTTCGTGATAGACTCCTTCGCCCCTTGCCCCAGGGCCAGCATGGCAATAACCGAGGCAATGCCGATCAGTATGCCGACCATGGAGAGGAAGGAGCGCATCTTGTGCGAAACGATGGCATGGAGTGCCTGTCGGAAATGATCCATAAATGCTGCCTGGGCCAACGTTTGGCGTGATTCGGACAAGATGGCATCGATGGACAGATCCTGCGGCATTGCGACAGGTTTTTTTCGCTTGATCTTCTTTCTCTCATCGGCGACGACCTCTCCATCTCGCATGCGGATGATCCTCTGGGCGCGCGCCGCTATCTCCTGTTCATGGGTGACCATGACGATGGTCTTGCCCTTTTCATTCAGCCCCTCCAACAGGGCGATGATCTCCTCCTCGCTCTTCGTATCGAGATTGCCCGTGGGCTCATCCGCGAAGACGATAAGAGGCTCATTGACCAGGGATCTGGCGATGGCTACCCGTTGTTGCTCGCCGCCTGATAATTCATTGGGCCGATGGGATTCTCTCTCTGAGAGGCCGACTTCTCTCATCTTTTCATGGGCCTTGTCCTTGAGGTGACGCCTTCCGGCGTAGATCAACGGGAGCTCCGCATTTTCTACGGCGCTGACGCGGGGGAGGAGATGGAATTGTTGAAAGACAAAGCCTGCCAGCCGATTTCTCAATATCGCCAATTCGTCGTCGCCGAGCTCGGTTATGTCTCTGCCGCCCAAAAGGTATGCGCCTGAATCAGGTCTATCGAGAAAGCCTACGATATGCATGAGGGTCGATTTTCCGGAGCCGGAAGGTCCCATTATGGCAACAAATTCTCCCTGGGTAATCTTTAAGGAGACATCACGCAACGCTCGCACCTCTACGCTACCCATCTTATAGGTCTTGGTTATATGCCTTAATTCGATCATCTGCCTTTCCTATCGGCTGCCGCGACTCAAAGGCGCAAGAATGTAGTCATGGACGGCGTGATGGTTGCGACGGCCGCCTACTAGGCAAGAAGGGATTCGTACCCCCCCCTGTATCTTTTGAGGGTTGATAGTTCTGGGTTGCAATGACTATTTTGTCCGTAGTTTCCAGCCCCGCAATAACCTCAACATTTTTATCATCCGAGATGCCGAGCTGAACCCTGCGGGTAGCAGGTTTTTCGCTGTTCCCGGGGCTTATAAGGACAAAGCTCCCCTCCGGATCTTGCTTCACCGCCTCAAGTGGTATGAGGAGGACATCTTCCTTGCTTTGTTCGATTATGTCTATGTTGGCGCTCATGCCAGAGCGAAATAATGGTGGTACTTTTTTAGGAAGGATGTCGACTTTATAGATGGTAACATTATTTACGATCGTCGATTCATAGGCTACGTGGTCGACCGTTGCCTCTACTTTTGTGTCAGGATAAGCATCCAAGCTGACAACCGCTGCCTGATTGAGCCTTACCCTGCCGATATCCGTCTCATCGACCTGTGCCTGAACAATGAGGCGATCCGACAACACAATGATTGCATCGCTGGAGGTTACTGTTTGGCCGGGCTCTACGGCCCGCACGATTACTTCACCCTTGATGGGTGCTATAAGCGGGGTGGGCTTATACACCTCCTCCCAATACGCCAACTGCTCCTTGTTTTGTGCCCTGGCTGCATCTAAAAGGGCGGCCCTTTCCGTCGAGCTCATCAATGCCACGGTCTGACCGACCTTTACTCGGTCGCCCTCTTGAACCAAGACCCTTTCAATCCTGCCGCTGATCGGAGGCTTTATCTCTAAACGGTTTTGGGGCTGAACGGTTCCGGTGGTCGATATACCGGTTTGGATCGCGCCGTATGCGGGGCTTATCAGCTTAACGCCATCGGTCGAAGACCGTTTATGTTTTAAGACGATGACAAAGATCACACCCAAACCGACGGCGATCAGTAAGATGAGGACGATTCTCCATTTTTTATTCCGCATACTCCAATGTCCCTCCTTGAGCTTGGATCCACTGGGCTTCCGCAATAACTGCCGCGGACTGGGCGTCCAAAAAGGATTTTTTTGCCCGCACCAAATCATCCTCGATGATGGTCCAGTTATCAAATGAGATAAGGCCGTTTGAATACTGGGCTCGGGCTATCTTCGCACGTTCTTCATACGCATGCAGGAAGTTTTTTTGCACGGTAACCGTATCCATTGCATCCTGCCAATCTGTCCAGGATTGCTCAAGCGTCAGGGTAACGCTGCCTCGATTGCTCTTCTCGTCTGCCTGTGCTTGGTTCAATACGGACCTGGCCTTTGAGACCTCTGCCCATCGACGGCCGCCTTCGAACAGGGGAAACGTGAGGGTTACGCCAACCGACCATTGGTCATTATGGGGCGGCCAGTCCGAATCAGTCCTGCCGGCGCTGGCATTTGCGTAAATCTGAGGGAAGATTTCCGCCTTTGCGGATTTTAAGCTAAACTGTGCCGCCTCTTTCTTGGCGACCAAGGATTCCAGAAAAGGGTTGCTTGTCGCCACGGCCTCAAAATTGGGTCTTTCCCGTTTCGGGTTAATACTCTCAAGAGCCCCTGTTAACCGTATCGGTTTAGATTCCGCTCGCCCCAGTTCCTTACTTAATTGTCTTTGGGCAACGATCATAGCACGCTGCGCCTGCGCCACGTCTGATTCCGCCTGAGCTAAATTTGCCTGGGCGGTTAATAACGAACCCCTATGTTCCCTTCCCCCTTCATAAAGCAATCCTACCAGGTCCGCGTTCTGCTTTCGCCGCTGAAAAATATCTTCTGTGATAATCAAGAGTTCTTGGGCCTTTAAAAGCTCGGCAAAGGCGGTCCGTAATCTCAACCTGATGGCAGATGAGGTTACCCCATAGGTATATTGTGTCGATTTTACATTCTTTGCCGCAGCCGCGATATCATAGGGGGTTTTGAGGCCATCGAAGAGCAATTGTTGAGCCGTGATGCCATATGCAGAGGTATCAGTCGTATTGTTTAGATGTGACTTGGAGGTGCTTTGACTTACTTCAGTGCTTACCTGAGGCAACAGAGCACTAATGGAAATTGCCTTATCTGCTTTAGACTGATTGACGACTTCTTTAGCTGAGATCAAATCAGGATGATTCTGCCGCGCCTCGTTGACGCAGTCTTGCCAGGTAAGAACTTCTTGAGCACCTGCCCCGCTCAGGAAAAAGCAGATACACGAGGACACTATCGTGAGGAAGAGTGTATACCTTCTCATTTTCTCTCCATTCTACCTACTGGCTTCCAACCCTATCCATTCTTAGACACCAAAGAGACAAAAAGGTTGCATCAGTTACCTTTTACTTACCCCTGTGGCCTCGTCTCCACGCAGCACGTCAAAGAGGGGAAATATCCGCACTATCTCCCTCTCCCGCTGGCGGGAGAGGGCAGGGGTGAGGGTGGAGGGTGGATATGATCTCAGGTTTTCCCCCTCACTGCCGCTTTGCGGCATCCCGTATTCCCCGATTTATGCAAAGCGGTGCGGGACTGCATCCTCTCCCCAAAGGGGAGAGGAAATCGAGAGGTTCTACTCTCTGAATAATTCTTACACAAAGCAGGCGAGAAAGACAAGGCAAACTCCTGCCCTGATCGGTATAAAGCTTGACCCTGTGTTTTCATGGGATGAAAGGATGACATAGCAAATGAAATGCCCTTTCCCCAGACGAAGGGGAAAGGGCAGCGGGCAAGTATATGCCGGTACGTTTAATCCCACAAGAGGCAGATGATGCCCATGATGAAGCCCAAGCCGCTCCACGACAGGTATTGGACTACCTCCCAGACAGGAAGGCTTGAGGCGGCGCCGTAGGCCATGCTCATATCGCCGAGGGTGATGCACAACACGCTGAGAGCGCCTGCAGTCCACCGCACGCCGAGGTTGCTTCCCAGGTAGACCTGGACGTTGGCCAGGACCACAAGCATGATAAACAGGGACGTATAGATCAAGATGCTCATCAGCACCGTTGCGCCGGCGTAGAGGGTGTAGAAGAACCAAAGGCCGATTGCAGCCAAAGCGGCAAAGACCACCAGCACTATGATCCAGTCTCCCAAGGAAAGGGTATATCCCTGCTTCATGAGGCCGACGAACATCAGGACCACAGACACAAGGAATATGAACCGCGCGAGGTAGTGCAAGCCGAAGATCTGCCACGGCGTTGTGGATAGCAGACCAACGATTATGGCACCGCAAAAGATCAGGGCCCCTGCACTGAGTATCAAATGGAACCTTCCTCTGAGGGTGTCAAGCCTCAGATACAAAGCCTTGCCCACTCCAGCTACCCCGAAGCACAGCGCAATGATTGCTGCGCCCCACTTCCACATGGGGTCGCCGAGGGCCAATAACGCCAAGCTTCCCACAAGAGAGAGCACCATCACTATCCATATAAGAGCCCGCAATGCCTTCATATCAGCCTCCTTTCTTGGAGAACACCTCGATTAAGGATAACCTTTCAATAACGTCACCATTCCTCTGCAGGAACCCTTGAAGCTGGTTGTCGAGCCAGCGTCTGCCGACGATGACCTCCATTTCTTTAAGAAAGCCGAGAGCCCTTTCCCTGAAGACCTTCAGGGCATCGTTAGCGCCCTGCTTTCCCTCGCCGATCAACTGCAACCTGATCCCCTCCACACGGTAAAAAGCCAGTCCTCCGAAGCTCTTTTGCAGGGATTTCTCTACGGGTTTCTTACCCAGCTTTTTCGCTATCCCCCCTACCAGATCGTTCCACAAAGAGATGAACTCCCCGAAGTCCGTTGAGGAATTCATCGTCACGGCCGCGGAGGCAAAGGATTCTATCTTTCCGGAGAGGTAATAATCCACGTGCTGCGCATCTTCCCAAATCGTGGAGATGTCGACCGGGCTCCAGTGTTTTTCGATGTCGTAAACACCGAGGGGTGTGCCCTGAAAGAAAAAGAAGTAATGTCGGGTGTTATTCCCCTTGTGTATGCACAAGTGGCCGGTGGGATGCTTCTCCATGAGCTTGCCCAGCATCTTGTCCAGATGAAACACCGTGACGGAAAGCCCTTGCCACACCTCCTCGCCCTGGAAAACGGATAAAAAGGCGTGTGCCAGTTCGTCGCCCAGGAGATAGAAGTTCAGCGATGCATCAAGAACGTCCATTATCGCATGGACCTCCCTCATGGTAGGGGTCCTTCTGCCGGCGGCGAGGAGCGGCAGCCCCTGGTAGAAGAGCACCTGGGTACGCCCTTTCGGCGTAGCGATCCTGGCCTCGCCTGAGAACTTCTTCTCCTGGATTTCAGCGAGGAAGGCGTCGAGATCAAGGGATTGCCGTTTGAGGTCGCGGAGCAAGGCTTGTACCTTCACGGAGTGTTCCAATGAGATCGCGGCCTTCGTTTCTTTTTTCACCGCATCGAGTATGACGGGCCTTTGCCATTTTGTTTCGAGGATCTTTCTCTCCTCGGGCGTCAAGTCCTTGATAACACAGGTTCCAATCGCCCAATCGTAGATCCTCTGGATCTCATCATTGCCCGTTCCCCAGGTTGATTCCACGAGGAGGATCTCCCCCTCTATAAAGGTCACGCTTACAAACCCTTCCTGAGGCCCGCGAAACTCGATCTTTCCCTCAGGTATCTCGGCCAGCGACTTCTTGAGGATCTCTACAAAGTTTCCCTGTTCGGTCTTCTCCATGGCTTCCCTGTTGCTTTTGTTCAGAGATAATAAAGAAAAGGTGGTTATCTGTCAAGCATAATTTACATGGTAGTATAGAGAAATTCGGCAGGATACCTCACCCGGAAGGGGTGAGATAGTGAGATCCTTAACCAACTACGATGCCCAGGGCAGACGCGAAGGGAGGTGCACCGTGGCTTGTTTGTCATCGTCGGCTTCTGATTTTTGCCAGCAGCCTGAGTATCTCCAGGTACAGCCAGATCAGAGTCACCATGAGGCCGAAGGCCGCATACCACTCCATAAATTTGGGCGTCCCGGATGCGGCCCCGTTTTCAATGAAATCAAAATCGAGCACCAGATTGAGCGCGGCTATAGTCACCACGAACACGCTAAACCCGATGCCGATAATCCCGCTCTCATGGATATAGGGCATGCGCATGCCGAAGAAGCCCAGCACTATCGTGATAACATAGATTACTGCGATGCCTCCTGTGGCAGCTACCACTCCCAGTCTAAAATTGGCCGTCACCCTGATTATTCCCGATTTATATACCAACAAGAGACACAACAAGGTCCCAAAGGTCAAGGCGACAGCCTGAATGACGATCCCGGGAAATCGCGCCTCAAAAAAGGCTGATATGCCGCCGATGGCAAGCCCCTCCAAGACGGAATAGAGGGGTGCTGTCACCGGGGACCATTGTTTTTTGAATATGGTAATTATCGCAACGATAAAGCCGCCGATGATCCCGACGTACAGCCAGGGCATGATCGCCTGGGGGGTTCCACTGGCGAAGTACTGCCGCCACACCCATGCAGCCGGTATCAGCAGAAGCACCAGCATGAGTAATGTCTTATTCACGGTCCCTTGAATGGTCATTGCCCTGGACGGATCGGCTATGCTGGGGAGATCAGCGAATGTCTTTGCATTTAACGCAGGATTTGCTGTTCGCATGGTATCCTCCTTGTTTTAAACCTCATACGACTGAGTTCAGCCGCCGCGCTGAGCTCGTTTTTACCTGCAAGGAATCGTTAAACGATTTTTATAGAAGTTCCTTAAATTGATCAGGTGTAATTTGCATGTCATCGATAATGCCCTGGAGTGTCTTTGGTTTAATATCGAGACCTGCGTGCATCGGGATAACGATTCGTGCCTTGTCTGAAGAACGATAGAAAATGGCGTGACTTCCCTTTTGACGGTCAAGTTCAAAACCAAGTTTTCTTGCCACACGTACCACGTCCTTGGCTTTGACTTGTGGAAGAATGGGGCTCATGCAGCCACGTGCACAGGTTTGATGATCATATCCTCGGAAGGTATGGGTTCCGAATGAGCCTTGAGGCTTTCAATATACAGTGCGATAGCCTCCTGGATATTCTGGATGGTTTCTTCGTAGGTGTCTCCTTGAGAATGACATCCCCGAAGGGCGGGGCAAAAGGCGTGGTAACCACCATCCTCCTCGCGCTCTATAATCACGGTGTAATTATAGTCGGCCATAGAACTCCTCCTCATACCATTATAGCTTATCATAGATTGATGTGCAATGTCCTTGTCGTCCAACGATTGAGGTTAACGGTGCGGATTACCGTATCCGCTGGGAAGAGTGGTTATGCCGTTAGGCGCACATTAGCAAGATGAAGATTCGATCCTATTCCTTTTTTCGGGGATGATGCCGGCTATCCCCTCTTATACAAGCTGACAACCTGACCTTCGGCAAGGATATGCCCCTTCATGGCCTTTTCCAGGTCCGCTTTTGTCGAGTCCGGGCTTATGCCGAGCATGGTGTCCAAGGCGTATACCTTAAAGAGGTAGCGGTGGGTGCCGGAATGCGGGCATGGGCCCCCATACGAGCGCTTTTTAAAATCATTCATACCCTCTATGGCACCTGCGGGAACGGTATTCTCTTTGATCTCTTTCACGTTCGGGGCGATATTCCAGAGAACCCAATGGACCCATATCCCTGCCATCGAATCGGGGTCATCACAGATTACGGCCATGGACTTTGTCCCCTGTGGGGCATCTTCGATCACGAGGGGGGGATTGATATCTTTGCCGTCACAGGTATACTCTCTGGGGATATACCCGTCATTCTGAAATGCGGGGCTTGTTATTTTTAACGCGGTCATCCTAACCACTTCCTCTATCTTACTACTCGAAAGGCGTTATCTTTCCCCTCTCACGCACCGGACATGGCAAGCGCTCGACTTATTGCTGGCGAGTGTGATGCCAAGACTAAAGGCCCCGAACCATGCTT
>Ga0214474_1001049_pt1 | contig 12965 bp, 13 predicted proteins | sample RVTome_2_FD_187335 | JGI IMG/M metagenome (GOLD analysis project Ga0214474, IMG submission 187335) | Soil microbial communities from uranium-contaminated site in the Upper Colorado River Basin, Wyoming, United States - RVT95D214 HiSeq ...
TACCTAGATTTTTACCCGGAGTTAACTTATTCATCGGAAGCTACCCGTGGGTAGGATGGCTAGCTTTAGCCGTGCTTCTCGGAGCGGCGGCATTTTGGTCTAGCCGATGGAAGGAGGGAGGATATCGTGCCTAAAACAAAGGTCAATGATATAGATATCTACTATGAGATAGACGGAGAAGGGGATGCACTGGCCATGATTATGGGCTTGGGAGGCGGGATTCCGTGGCTGTTCCGGCAGGTTCCGGTACTCTCACGGCAATATCGGGTGATTGCCTTTGACAATAGAGGTACCGGATACAGCGATGCTCCGGATATTCCTTACACCATGGAGATGATGGCGGCTGACCTTGCCGGCCTGCTGGAAACCATCGGTGCCAAAACTGCCCATGTTTTCGGTATTTCCATGGGTGGCATGATAGCCCAGAACTTCGCCCTGCTCTACCCGGAAAAAGTGAAGTCTCTCATCTTAGGGGCTACCACATGCGGCGGAACCCACAGGATAATTCCGGATGCAGAGGCAATAAAGGTCCTTTTCGACATGGAACGTATGCAAAAGATGACTCCTGAAGAGCGTGCCAGGGAAACGCTCCCCTTCGTTTTCAGCCAGGAGTTCATAGATAGCAACCAGGACCTCATCGACCGGCTTATGGCGAAAATGGCGGGGCATATCTCTCCCCCGCACGGCTATATGAGACAGGTGGAAGCAATAGTAGCCCATGATACCTATGAGCGTTTACCGGATATTAAAGTGCCCACTCTGGTAATCGCCGGGGATGCCGACACGCTGGTGCCCGCTGAAAACTCCCGGATTATTGCCTCCAGGATACCCAATGCGGAACTTGTAATACTGAAGGATATGAAGCACGGTTTCAATATCGAGGCTGCCGACGAAGTAAACGATACGGTGTTAGGCTTCCTCAAACGACATAGCCATTGACTGCATCCTGACCCACCAAACTGTCACCCTGAGCGACAGCGAAGGGTCTAAACCATCGAAGGAAATTACACAAGTTGAGCAAAACAATGAAACAATCGCCGTCACCACCAACTGTCATTGCGAGTCCGAGCACAGCGAGGACGTGGCAATCTCAGCATGTGAGGGACATTACCTAAATTGGGCAAAACATGAACATAAGAAGATTATCCTGCCTGGTCTTGTTGATTTTGATACTGGTTATTGCCTTGCAGGGCTTAAGCTGCACGCCAGGCACCAGTGACAATTCCACGAAAGAGACGATTGATGCAAATGAACCCACGGATAATGTCTCTATTTTTCCTAAGCCTGCAAAGCATGATTACCCGGCATCAATCAACAGCGGAGGGCTGGAGCGCACCTACAGGGTACATATCAGCAGCTCCTATGACCCGATCCTACCGACACCGTTAGTCATCGTGCTGCATGGCGGCGGAGGTGCCGGCAAGGGCATGGTCGTACTCACCGGCTTCAACGCTATTTCCGACAGGGAGAATTTCATCGTTGTTTACCCTGACGGTTTCGAAAAACACTGGAACGACGGCAGGGGGGTACAATGGCAGTCCCACGTTGAAAACACTGATGACGTCGGCTTCATATCTGCCCTGATAGACCGCCTTTCAGGCGAGCTAAACATCGATGCCAAAAGGGTTTACGTAACCGGCATATCCAATGGTGGCATGATGTCGCATCGCCTCGGCTGCGAGCTATCTCAGAAAATAGCCGCCATTTCTCCCGTTGCCAGCAACATACCGGTAAGCCAAGCGTTGGTATGGTCGCCCTCACGTCCAATGCCTGTCCTGATAATCAACGGGACCGACGACCCGCTGGAACGCTGGGAAGGTGGCGAAATCCGTCTGGGGAGAAACACATACGGAGTAGTCGTGTCCGTAGCCGATACGGTCAAATTCTGGGTTGACAAGGACGGGTGCTCTTCACCGCCGGTCGTTACACAGTTGCCGGACAAAGCCCCTAACGACGGCACCACGGTGTGGACTGAAGTCTATGGAGGCTGTGAAGGTGGCGCTGAAGTCGTTCTTTACGCCATAGAAGGCGGCGGGCACACCTGGCCCGGCGGCTTACAGTACCTGCCCGAATTCGTGATTGGCAAGACATCCCGGGAATTCAACGCCAGCGAGGTAATCTGGCAGTTCTTCAAGGAACACCCTATGTAGTAACACTACATCATTCAGTTTTCCTTTTATTGTTATCCATGGTCTTTGTGAAAAATAAAACTTTGCTACTCTAAAAAGCAGACAAGTATTATCTATAACTACTGGATTCCTCAACATTTCTCATATATAATAAAGTGTAAAGTTATTATTTACACTTTATAAAAAGGCGCCATGACAAAAAATAAAGACCTGATTAAGATAGGTCAACTGGCAAAGCTAGCTCAAGTACTGCCGTCGAAAATAAGATTCTACATCAAGGAGGGACTCCTTGAGCCGGTGGACAGAACTAACGGTGGATACTATCTTTTCAATAAACAGACTGCTTTGGAGAGATTGAAACTAATTGATGAGCTGCAGAATAAAAAAAGGCTCCATCTACATGAAATTAGGGTGAGGTTGACTTCAAGACTTAATAGTAAGCAGGAAAAATGAAGAGCGGGTTAGTTGGCGATCTGAACAAATTAGCCGACAATGAATTGGTCATCTTGAGAGCTAACGTAGAGGCGGAGCTAAACAGGCGTGGTATTTCGTTTAGTGTGGGTGAAGTTGGAGAAAAGCTTGTAATATCCTTCTTCAATTCAAAACCTGGGCTGCCAAATTTGCTTCAAGGTCCAAGGGGTGCAAAGAATGTAGATGCGCTATCAAGGGAGGGAGATCGATATTCGATAAAAACTTTTATGAAAGCGAAGAAGACCGGGACTGTTTATCCAGACAAAAAGGATAAGGATAAGCAATTATTTGAATACATCCTAGTGGTTAAACTAAATGCAAACTACCAGTTATCTGCTATATATCGCTATTCCTGGAAAGAATTTGTCAAAATCAGGGCATGGGACAAAAGAATGAATGCATGGTATTTACCATTAAGTAAAAGGAATTTAAATACGGCGGAAGCAATATTTAACGAGGATATATTATGAAAATCAGAGCACTGGATTTATTTCATGGTGCTGGTGGAAGTAGCATAGGAGCGAAAATGGCTGGTGCTCAAATAGTTGCCGCAATTGATAACTGGAACATTGCGACTTTGGTATATTCTAGTAATCTTCCTGAAACGAAGGTAATCAATAAGGACATAAAAAAAATATCTCCAAAGAAACTACATACGATTATTGGAGATATCGATCTAATACTCGCATCACCAGAATGCACAAATCATAGTTGTGCAAAAGGGGCAGGTGTCAGATGTGAAAATAGTAGAATGACGGCATTTCAAGTCATAAGGTTTACAAAGGAATTTATGCCTACATGGGTTGTAGTTGAAAACGTGATACAAATGAGGTCATGGGATAGACACCGGGAACTAGTAGAAGGCCTGCAGAACTTAGGCTACTATGTACGGGAAGAAATATTAAATGCTCAAGACTTCGGTGTACCACAGTCAAGAAGAAGGCTTTTTTTACTCTGCTCACGGATAGGGGTTATCGGTTGTGTGAAGAAACAGAGAAAAGAATTACGACCAGCCTGTTCAATCATCGACCTAAATGGTAGATATAGCTATACGCCTTTGTATTCTCCGAAGAGAGCCGTACCCACAATTCAACGTGCAGAAAGGGCTATTAATTCTCTAGGAACAGAAGAATCATTCTTAATTGTTTACTACGGCACGGATGGTAGTGGAGGATGGCAACCTGTTGATCGACCCCTTAGAACTGTCACCACTATTGATAGATTCGCATTTGTAAAACCCACCAATACGGGTTACATGATGAGGATGCTTCAACCGGAGGAATTGAAAATGGCTATGGGTTTCCCCAAAACGTACCGATTGGAAGTAGGTACGAGAAGAGAAAAAGTAAAATTGATGGGAAATGCAGTGTGTCCACCAGTTATAAAAGCTATAATAAAAACGATGAGCAAGTCAGGCTGATAATATGGACTCAACCAAGATAGAAGAATTCCGGACTAATGTTAAAAAATGGGGTGAAAAGAATCACCGAGACTTCCCGTGGAGGAAAACTCAAGACCCTTACAAAGTTTTATTAGCAGAGATAATGCTACACCGTACACAGGCTATACAGGTGGCTAAAATATATGAGGATGTTATTATAAAATATCCTGATATAAATGCGTTAGCCAAGGCACCTATATCAGAATTACATGAGTCATTGTTTACATTAGGGCTTAGATGGCGTATTGATCTTATTAAGGACATGGCAGAGGTTATTGTAAATAAGTATGAATCTAGGATTCCTAAAGATAAGAATGAACTGATGTCGCTACCTGGTATTAGCGATTATATTGCATGTAGTGTGAGATGCTTTGCATGGAATATAGCAGAACCTTTGAGAGACACAAATACGATAAGAGTAATTGGGCGAGTACATAACATTGATATAAAGGACTCTTCAAGACGTAACTCTAGATTCAGAGACTTAGCTGTTGAGCTTGTCGATCCAGAGGAACCAAGAGCTTATAATTTTGCACTTTTAGACTTGGCTGATCAGGTATGTACGAAAAAAGAAGAACCAAACTGTGACGAATGCCCATTAAATAATCTCTGTTTATATTATGGTGAGAGCCAAGTAAGTCAAGGGAAAATAATAATTGGGGTAGCATAATGGCAGATCTTGAAAAGGGTTCAGGGGTAAGTATTTTAAGGCCGAGAGTACGCATTTTAAGTGCTTTCGGAGATAAACTGGTTAGCGACGAAATATAGAAGGTGCTAGCGAAACTGTAATGAGCAGAGATTCTCAAGATAGATTCACATTTCGGCCTAGAGCACGTATGCTTCTACTTCTTGGAGATCAATTGATACGTGATCCTGGAATCGCTGTATTCGAGCTAGTAAAGAATGCCTATGATGCTGATTCACCTGACGTAACGGTCACGATGTCAGGTATCGCAGATGAGAGACTTGGGGAAATTTTTATCCAGGATTCTGGCACAGGTATGGATTATGACACTGTAACAGGGGTGTGGATGGAACCCGGAACTGATTACCGCGCCAAACAGAGACAATTGGGGGAGAGAACCCCAAAATATCATCGCTTGCCGCTTGGAGAAAAAGGCGTAGGACGTTTCGCAGCCCATAAACTGGGAAATCATATAAAACTTATTACTCGCAAAATGAACAACCCTGAGGTTTTTGTAGAAATAGACTGGACTGAATATAGTGAGCATAAATATTTAGAGGAGATTTCGGTAAGCATCCGCCAACGTGAACCGCAAATTTTCGCTGGCAATAAAACAGGTACCAGGATAGAAATTTCCGACCTTCGAAATACTTGGAACCGTGGTATGGTTCGTGACCTTGCCCGCGCAGTAAATTCGATATGCTCTCCATTCGAGAACCTTCAGGACAATAAAAATAAGATTATTAGCGGAGAATTTAAAGCGAAGCTTGTATTACCAGAAAATTCTGAATGGCTTAAAGGTATTTTGACCGTAGATGAAGTACTAGAGTATGCTCTTTTCCAGGCTCACTGCGACATAGATGGTAATACTCTTTCGTATAATTATAGATTTATTCCCTATCCTGCAATGGAAGACAAGGTACAGCCACGGTCAGCCAGTTATGAAAATCTCCCTATAAAATCGAAGGAATACATTGATTTCGATTTGATAAGAAAACATATCGGGCCTATACATATTGATTTCTATATATATGATCTCGATACTAAAGTATTAGCACTGGGAGTAACAGACCGTCGTGGGCTTAAAGAGTTCCTTAAGGAAAATGGTGGCATACGGGTATACCGTGAAGGGATACGTGTTTATGATTATGGCGAACCGGAAAATGACTGGCTAAACTTAGGCGCATTGCGGGTTAATAAACCAGTCTGGAAAATAAGCAACAATATAGTAATTGGCGCGGTTTCATTAAGCTTTGGTAATAGCATAATCTTTGATCCAGACAGAAATCTGGGCTTGATAGAAAAGACCAATCGTGAAGGCTTTGTTGAGAATGATACATATAAAGCCTACCGGCAGGCCGTTACATTTACTCTTGCACAGATAACTGATGAAAGAAATATTGATAAAATACGTATCCGTAATGTTTACAGCAGTAAAAAACTCAGGGAACCTGTTCTCGAAGATTTATCAGACTTAAGAGAGCTTGTAGAAAAAAGGAATCTTACAGAAGAGATGGAGCCCTACCTGGATCGAATAGAGACCGATTATATTGCCATCCGTGAAAATTTCCTGGTTAGCTCCAGTGCAGGTTTAAGCTTAGCTACAGTTATTCACGAAGTTGAAAAGGGAGTGGACGAACTTAAACATGCCGTGGAAGAAGACCATCCCAGTGAGCGCATTGTGATTCTGGCAAAACATATCGCTGAGTTGGTCGAAGGTTTTGGCAGTCTGATGAGAAAATCAGGAGCCACTAAAGAGAGGGCCAGCGATTTGATAGAACAGGCAATATTTAACACTAAGCTCAGACTGAAAGTGCATAAAATACAACCTACCATAAGTGAATCAAATGGTGATTTCCAAGTCAAATGTAGCCGCCGGTTAATTATTGCGACACTTATGAATCTGATAGATAATTCAATATGGTGGCTTGACAATAAATATGGTGAGGAAGAGAATGTGAAACGTATATATATTGGAACATCAAAAGAGTTGAAAGATGGACCTGCTATTATTATTGCAGATAACGGACCAGGTTTTTTGGATCCGCCTGAATATTTAATCGAGCCATTTATAAGTCGAAAACCCGACGGTATGGGATTGGGACTACATATAGCGGATCAGGTGATGAGAGTACAGGGAGGTAGATTAATGTTCCCGGAATTCGATGATCTGTCTCTGCCTGAAGTGTTTAATGGGGCAATAGTAGCTCTTGTTTTTGGGGTTAGTGGTAAATGATTGGTTTGAAAAGTACCCGTGTAATAGTTGTTGATGACGAAGAGCGTGAAGCATTACCAATCATGAAAGCTCTTGCAAAAAAAGGTATTCCATGCGCTTATTTTCATGGAGCAAATATAAAAGAATTACCTGAAGAAAAAGACAAATTTTCGGGTATACGGCTGGCTGTCCTTGATATGGATTTAGTACCGGGTGTGGGAGATGAGAAATCCAAAATATCAACGCTAATATCATGCCTTGAAAGGCTGCTAAGTCCAGACAATGGACCTTATATAGCGCTTATATGGACTAATAATCCTCTCTTGAGAAATCAATTTGAGGAAAATATTTTCTCAAATTCTGGCCTACCAAACCCAATCGACATTATCATGCTAACAAAGGCTGAGTGCAAGAAAGAAGGGGAATTCGATATCGGAATCATAGAAAATAAAATAGAAAACACATTTAGGTCATTCAGCCCTTTGAAAATAATACAAGCTTGGGAAGAGGGAAATTTTAAAGCTACAACCGAAGTAAGTAATACTCTTTCCAACCAAATACCGGATGAGAAAGATCCGAAAAAATGGCGAGATGCCTGGAAATTAAAGACATTGAACTTAATGTATGCTCTAGCTAAGGAAGTTGCTGGTGAAAATCTTAATAAAAATTCGGTTTTAGTAGGTCTTTGTAATTCATTAAATCCACTCCACTCGGACAGAATGGAACTTTTCACAACTGATTTGTCAGCCTCACTTGCTAGCGAAGCAGAGGAACTACTTAATTACAGTCAAGACTGCGGACCTGAGCGTAAGGCTAGGATAAATACAATGCTACATCTGGCTTTTGAAGAAAATAGCACTTACGCTACTGGTAATGTATACAGATTTGAATCCGATAAAGTTCCACCTTGGGGGCTCAGTTACGACAATCTTCTAAGTGATCTTTTACAGAAAGAATATTATGAAAGTGAAAAAAAGAAAAAGGAAATTTCCTCTGTGTCTAAATATGTGTTATTAGAAGTAAGCGCTTCTTGTGACCATGCGCAGAGAAATATCCGTGCAGCACGCTTCCTTACCGGATTAATCGTACCTGAAGATGAACAGAAAAAGATAAAGAAGCCTAAGGATTATTCCAATTTCATCTGGCGAATTGGACCATTGTACATTCAAAAAGAGGATCTCAAGGGGCTTTATTATTTATATTTTAGTGCCCGCCATCTTGTAACATGTTCTGTCGATGAAGCAAGAGAAATGAAGCCATTCGCCAGATTACGAAGTCAAGCTCTTACAGATATTCAATCCTGGTTTGTACAGCATGCTTCTAGACCGGGTCTAGTTTTATTAAAGGACCAATAGAAGTTCCAGTATTTTATTGAATAAAGGATTCCTTTAGCCATTTATTTCTCACGAACCCTTGCGCTGGCCCTGCTTCCAGACATCCGCCCTTTGCACTGCGTCGCGGCCGTCGCTCGGGGATAACATCTCTCAGTTTCGTGCTATACTTTGCCGGGGAGAGCCTGGCGTGATTGAATCAGGTTATATTGCTCTGTACCACGCTGGTGAATTGGAGCGGCGATTGCTATTCAACCATAAGGGCTAATAAGTTGAGAGGATTCTAAGCTGTGAAAAAGAAAATTCTCCTTATTCTACTTTCGCTCTTAGTGTTTTCTTTGGGTGGAATTGTACTGGGCCGATGGTTATATATCCTTTGGCATCATCCCTATGATGTAGCTGTGCTTGGCGATGAGCAAATGATATGGGCATTACTCGAAATAGACCCTGACCCCATAAACTTAATGGCCAAAGATGATTGGATTACCGCTTATATTGAATTTCCGGAAAGTAAAGAATTCCCAGAAGCTGACGTAACCAAAATCGATATAAATACTGTCAAGCTAGATATCTACCTTAACCAAAATAAAATATCTGCCGAGAATAGTCCGGAATATGACTTCGTTACCAACCCGGCTCTATATATAACAGACCACGACGGCGATGGGGAATTAGAACGCATGGTTAAATTTAGCCTGACAAAAGCACGGGATATACTTTACATTGGTAACGGGATACCAATCGAAGTGACAGGTTCACTTTATGACGGCACGCCCTTTTATGGACTGGATATGGTGAAAGCACGTGGCAGGTTTTGGTTATTTTAATTAAGCGCCCTAAGCACAGCCAGAATAGGGATAGACCCTATATCGAGCTGTGTGCGAGCTATATATAGGCCAGTCTTCAGCTTAGGCAAAGGCAAAGGTTGTCTTAAAAGTTCTATATATTGAACAACTTGGGTTACCGAATTGGATTCGAACTTTGCATCGAATTGTCTGGTCTAATTCGAGTATTTCTTAAACCCCAAGGCGTGGCATGCGCTTGCCTGGACTGCTGAAAACTGAACAACTCTTTATAGCTTTCAGGAATTCTTGCGCTGGTCCTGCTTCCTGACCTGTGCTCTGTGCATCACGACGCGGGCATCGGTCAGGGATAACGTCTCTCAGTTTCGTGCTATACTTGGGCGGGGAGAGCCTGGCGTGATTGAATCAGGTTATATTGCTCTGTACCACGCTGGTGAATTGGAGCGGCGTGCTAACGCCCTTGAAGCCAGATTAGCCTCCTGTGATATCTGCCCCAGGGAATGTCATGTTAATCGGTTAGAAGACGAACCGGGTTATTGCCGCTCGGGTCATCTTCCCATAGTCTCAGTGGCCTGCGCTCATCATGGGGAAGAACCAGCTATTTCGGGAACAAAGGGGTCAGGTACAGTGTTCTTTGGCAATTGCAATATGAGGTGTGTTTATTGCCAGAACTATCAGATAAGTCAGAATTGGAAGAAGCAGCAGTCAAGGCAGATAGATTGCCATGCTCTGGCGGAAAGCATCATTTACCTTCAGGATGAACTAGGCTGTCACAATATTAATTTTGTTTCGCCTTCTCATTTTGTTCCCCAACTGGTGCGCACTGTCCTGGAAGCGGTGCCTATGGGGCTTAAAGTGCCGTTAGTCTACAATACCAGTAGCTATGATTCTGTTGCTTCTTTAAGAGAGCTTGACGGTATAATAAGTATTTACCTGGCTGATTTAAGATATGCCTCTGACGATCTGGCTAAGAAGTTCTCGCATACTCCAGATTATGTAGCGCGTGCTCACCAGGCTATTAAAGAAATGTACCGGCAGGTTGGGGACTTGATAGTAGATGAGTTCGGCCTGGCACAACAGGGATTAATTGTGCGCCATCTTATTCTCCCCAACGGGTTGGCGGAGAGCGAGAAATCATTGACATGGCTAGCTCGGGAGCTTTCCCCCACGGTGACGGTTAGCATAATGTCTCAGTACGCACCGCTGCACCGGGCCCAACAAATCCCTTTGCTTTCCCGAACGATTTCATCGGCTGAGTATGAAATGGTTCTCCAGTTGCTATCGGATTTAGGAATAGAAAACGGCTGGACACAGGAAATTGGAGCATCAGAAGATTACGTTCCTGATTTTGAACGGAAAGGCCATCCTTTTGTTTCTACCCCCAAGGGGCAGAAATAGCCCACTTCCTTGCCACTCCTACTATAATCTCTGGCGTTTGCCCTTAACGCAGTTGCCGGGATATCCAAATTGATGATACAATGCGGCTTGATCTTAGAAGTACAAAAAGTAAAGGAAGTGGCTTTCAGTGAGTAATAAACCTCTTGTCGATATCGAAACTTTTGTAGAGAATATAAATAAGCAGAACCAGATGCGGAATAAGCAGCATAACGGTAAGAGAATTCGATTTGGCTTTACCAAGAGAAAACGCAAAAAATAATACCTCATTCCTGTCCCTGAGCGCTACTGCGAAAAGCTCATGCTGTCACAAGGCTATCCTGCTCAAGATGCCCTGAAATAGTCTTACCCGAGAGATAGGTAGCATACAAAGAGGGCTTTACATTCCATCGTATTGTTTAATCTATAATTCTGTGTTTCCCAATCTCTTCAGCCGTATATGTTCTTTCAACGGCCCTTGCGCGCTGGTCCTGCTTCCAGGTCTTTGCTCTGTGTATCGCAGCGCGGGCGTCGGGCAAGGCCGCTGTTGACGGGCAGACGGCGCTCGTGATAGATTTAGCTGACAGAATGTTTTGTCATTAACGAAATTATTCAGGAGGCGAACCGATGGCAGGATATGTGGGACCAATTGAAAAACAGACTTTAAAGAACAAGTATTTCAGACAGGTATTGTTTACCGGGAAGCATGCTCAGCTGGTAGTGATGTGTTTGCAGGGCGGTGAAGAAATAGGCAATGAAGTACACGGCAATGTCGACCAGTTCTTCCGCATCGAAGAGGGAGAAGCGCTATTTGTTTTCGGCGGGAAAGAAAAGCATACCGTAAAAAATGGCGATGCGGTTATAGTTCCCGCAGGCACACATCATAACGTAATAAATAAGTCGAAGACCAAACAGCTTAAGCTATACACCATATACTCTCCTCCCAACCATCCCCCTAAGACGGTGCATAAGACGAAGGCCGAGGCTGAGAAGGCTGAAGCGAAAGCACATCACTAGCCGGGCAAAGGCTGCACTAAAAGTTATGTATTGAACAACCCTTTATGGGTTTCAGGAGCCCTTGCGCTGGTCCTGCTTCCAGGTATGAGCCCTGTGCATCACGATGCGGGCGTCACTGAGGGAAACTTCCGTTAAGCCTAAGTAGCCGTCCTTTCAAACATTCGCTCTGCCAGGCAGGCTGTGAAGTTCGAACGGGTATCCAAGAACAGGTAATTAGCTATGCTCTATTCATCAGCGGAGCTAAACGTGTTAAAGTAGATATGCTTGTCTTTGTTGATACCCCTGGCGAATAGATACAGCTGGTTATTGAAAACAGCCGTGCCTAAAGCAACGTCAGTTGTGCCTCCACCACCCCTTACTTCCGCCCAGTGGGTCCGGGCTCTCCAGGTGCTCCAGTTGTCCGTTGTGTCAAACATGTTAACATAGATACGCTTATAGCGGGGCCCTTTGCTGAAGAGAAAGAGTTTGTTATTGAAGGCGGCTGCGGCTACGGCTACATCGGTTGGCTGGCCGCCCGGTATCGGTCCCCAGTCACTCCAGCTGCCTGTTGTGTTGTACGTATCGAAGTACATACGGCTGTCTTCGAATCCCTTAGAGAAGACGTATAGTTTGTTATTGAAAACAACCGCGGCTAAAGCCACATCGGTGTTACCGTTGCCTGGCACTTCTTCCCAGCCGCTCCAGGTGGAAGCATCATGTCTGTTGAAGTAGACACGATCATCTATGCCCTTAGCAAATACATAGAGTTTATTGTCGAAAACTACCGGCGCTAAAGCGGCGTCAGTTGTGGTTCCGCCGGGTACCTGTGCCCAGCCGTTCCAATTGTCCGAGGCGTCATACGTATTAAAATAGATACTCTTGTCGTCGATGCCTTTAGCGAATACATAAAGCTTGTTACTGAAGGCAGCGGCGGCTAAAGCGACATCGGTTGTTACGCCGCCCGGCATTTCCGCCCAGCCGCTCCAGTTGCCTGAGATGTCATATGTATTGAAGTAGATGTGTTTATCGTCGACGCTATTGGCGAAGACATAAAGCTTATCGTCGAAGTCAGCCGCCGCTAGCGCTGCGTCGGTTGTGGCTCCACCTGGTACCTGCGTCCAGCCACCCCACCCTTCTATGACAGCCGGCGGTGGAGTCGTGCCGACGCCAGGTGCTTCCACTGCTGGCACTTCTCCCGTTGGCGCTTCTCCTGGCAGTGCCTCATCTGGCACTCCTGTAGAACCTGAAAAACAACCGGACAAAAAGCAAATCGAAATTACAATTGCAAACAGCAGTTTTTTCATAATGAACTGTTATCCTCTTCTTTTCTTATGTGGCATTAAGGAAATTTTTACCGCAGTCTATAAGCCTAAGGCGCCGTCCTTTCAAACATGCGTTTGGCCAACAAGGCTGTGAAGTCAGCGTCGTAGGGGCCGGCTTCTATGTTCTCCCTTGATTCAGTCATAATCCTGTCGGCATCGCCATAGCGGTAAAACTTCTTTATCCTGTCCTCGTAGTTA
>Ga0214474_1001050_pt1 | contig 12963 bp, 9 predicted proteins | sample RVTome_2_FD_187335 | JGI IMG/M metagenome (GOLD analysis project Ga0214474, IMG submission 187335) | Soil microbial communities from uranium-contaminated site in the Upper Colorado River Basin, Wyoming, United States - RVT95D214 HiSeq ...
CTCATCGCGTGGATGATGATCTACTTCGGCCTCGCAGGGAACATAACCGCGGTCCAGAGGGGCACGCTCATCTGGAAATCACTTTCTTGAGCGGAACCTTCTCCCCTTTCTTCTGTAGTACGACAGTGGATGCCTGATCCTGCCGTCGTCGCACAAGTCGTCAGGTTCGAAGCAGATCCCGTAGCTCCTCATCGTGCTGCACTCGGGAGGCGTGTACTCTGTCCCGGAGATCTCACCTGTGATGTGCTTGATCTGGTACTCGCTCTTGCTCGGATCGAAGTCAGGCGCGGTCGAGAATGTCTCGAGTATCTGCTGCGAGTCCATGCCTAGGGTGTGAAGGAAGGCCACGAGCGCGAACCTGCCGGAGTGCGGGACGTTCTCCCCCGCCCTGATCATCTCGAGCAGCTTCCTCATGCAGGGCGGGAGCCTGACTATGCTCAGCCTCCCCATGTCCTCGGTCTTCTGCTCCTTCCTCTTCTCCTCGAGGACATGCCTGATATCCTCTATCGTAGACGCGTACCTCTCTAGGATGACGTCATTGACCTCGAGGGGCAGCTCGGAGGAGATCCTGTCCGTAAGCATCTGTTCGATTATCCTGACCAGGCGCGACTTCGTGACGAGAACGTTGCCATCGATGATCCTCTGGTTCACGAGCTTCCAGCTCTTGCTGCGCATCGCGGACGAGAACCTGAGGAAATCTGCGAAGTCGACCGCATAACCTCCGTCCTCCTTGGCGGCCTTGAGCCCGAGTTCGGCCGCCACCTTGAGGACGAACTCGTCGCTCTCGCCCTTCAGCCGCTCGTTGGCCTTCTTCGCCTCCGAGATCGCGTATCTCCTCACGAACGCGGGGTCTGCGACCGCCGAGACTATCATCCTGGCGACGGGATAGCTTAGTAGCTCCTTGGTCGCGTCCACCTTCGTCAGCATCGGGTGGTCGCCTATCTCGCCCTCCTCCAGAGCCTCCGCCACCCTCTCCTTGCCTGCGAGCCTCGCGCTCTCGTAGGCCATGCTCGTGACGAGCTGGTCGAGGGTGACCCCTGTGTCCTTCAGAATGCTTGCGGACTCCTTCAGAAATGGATACTTCGCGGCAGTGACCAGGTCCAAACCGTCTGTCCTCCTCAGCCCCATGAAATCGAGAGGTCCGTACTATAAACTGTCTGTTACTCCTTGACTACGTCGCGGCAGGTCAGGTGAAACTGCGCGGACTGAAGGCTCGAAGGTTCGTCGAACAGTCTCCACAGGAGTCCCGGGTCCGCGAAGGGCCGCTGCCTGATTATGGACATTGCCCGCTTCTTCCCGATGCCTGGTACCGCTTGAAGCATCGACATAGTGGCCGAGTTCACGTCGGTCGGGTGGATGATCCCTGTTACACTCCTGAATCCGCGTCCAGTGACTGCGACATCGACCTTCTTGCCAAGCTCGACGGGGTATGGAAATGAAACCAGGAGCGGGTATGTTCCCACCTGCCTCCCGAAAGTCCTGCCACCTTCGCGCACCTCAGGGTAGACTCCCGATAGGATCGTCCTGTCGGGGACGATCCTGTCCAGCATTGGCGCGTCGATCTCCTCCCTGACCTTTCTCTTGAAGGTGGCGAAGGCACTCTTCGATACGATTCCAGGGAACTCCGACCTCGAGGGGACTACTTGCCGGATATTGATCCTCCTTAGCTGCAGGCCCCTGCCGAGCACCTCTCTCAGGAAGCTCAGGTTCAGGTCATAGGTCTCCTTCGTTTCGCCGTCGAGACCGCACACGAAGTTGAGCCCTGGGAGCACCAGCGGCAGGCCGCTCGGCCCCCTGGTCGAGCCGATGTCGTTCACGAGCTCGATCGCCTTCAGGGTCTGCTCCGGCGTCGCGTTGAGGTTGTTCGCTCTGCCGACCTTAGGGTCGGCAGACTCAAGCCCGAACGCAAGCACGTTCCCGCTAGTGCAGTGTTCCGCTATCGCCTTCGTGATCTCTCGCGACTCCTCGGGGTGCTCAGCGATGACGGCCGGGTTGGCGTTGTCCAAGTGGAACACCTCGGGCTTGACGGTGTCCCTTACTGCCTTCAGAAGTCCGGATATGGCCTCGATGTTGGGTCTGGGATTGTCGTTCTTCCCGACCTCCTTCGACATGTAGCAGTACACGCACGACTGCGCCCCAAGTCTGAAATTGCGCACGCCCAACCTCGAGAGCTCCACTACCTCGGTGAGGATGTCCCGGGGCTCCCTGAATTCGACGCCTCCGAGAAGGGGCTCGACGCAGAACCTGCAGCCGCCCGTGACGTACCTGACGCATCCTCTGTACATCTGGACCTCGGCGATGAGAGGCCCACCGTGATCCGGATGGCTTGTGCACGCCTCCGCCCCGCGCAAGAGCCAAGAGTTCCATTCGGTCGCGGTCCTCCGTCTGTCCACCCACTCCTTTGTCTTGACGAGCTCGAACAGGCTGGCATCGAGGTCGGCACATGAGATATAGTCGTACGATTGACGCAGAGCCACAGGCGTCTTGGCCGGGGCCACACCCAGGCTCAGCGCCCGTGCTCCTTTGAATCGGCCGGCGATTTCGAGGAGTTCCTTGTCGCTCGCTGGCATGCCCCTGAGGTACTTCCCGGGGACGGCCAAGTTGCGGATGACTGCAAGGAGGTTGAATCCGGAGGTGTCGAGGCCGCCTGCTCTGTACTGATCGATGGTTGCGTATCGGACATCGGCCCTGGCTGCGGAGAGCGCTCCGTAGGCCAGCCTCGCGTAGGGCGATATGAACGGCGGAACCCCGAGGCATGCGGGTTCGTCAGTGTATCCGTCGAGCACCAACGCTTTCATCGGATGCGAGAATCGCCTTCCTCCGATAATATGTGTGACTTCAGGTGCTACTTCTCGGCTCTCAGGGCGATGGTCGCTATCGCGCCACCTGTCTGAGTGACGTGCCAGCAGTTCTGCGCGACCATGTATCCGTCAACAGGCATCTTGACCTTCTCGATGACTTCGCCGTAGACATCCCTGACGTTGGCCAGCACCGCGCCTTTCTTGACCTTCTTGCCAGGTTCAACGACGAACTCGATGAGGCCGGCCTTCTCGGAGAAGACGTCCTCCCTTCGGAAGCCCCTCTCGTGAATGACTCCGCAGGACTTCACGGGCGTCGCTGATCCGGCGACGATCCCCATGCGGACCAGCACATTCCTGACTGCGAGATATCCCGCGTCGACACTGCCCCAGTCGATGTCCTTAGAGCCTCCGAGCTCGATCGTCAGGGACGGTATGTCCTTCGTCGTCGCAGCGCCCCCCAGGCTCGCCCCGAGGTTCTGCTGCGCATAGTCCTCCGCTGAGAACTCCTCCAGGACCGTGATCCCCGTCGCATATGCCAGCTCGTCGGTCCTCTTCTTGAGGTCTCCCTTGACGGGGTCCAGCAGGACGAACGGGATACTGGTGCCGATTGTGTGCAGGTCTATGATCACATCGTGCTTGCGTGCGATCTCCCAGACCTTCGCCGTGATCCTCTCTGCGTAGTAGCCCGTGGCTTTGCCAGGATACAGCCTGTTCAGGTCGACGCCCGCCTCCGGAATACCCCGGACATTGTAGGTCATGCCGTCCGGGTTCATGGAGGGCATGATTGTGATGGTCCCGCGGATTTGCTTTCCCTTGAGGTATTCGTACAGCTTCCAGAGGCTGGCGATGCCAGTGAGCTCGTCGCCGTGTATCCCAGCCCCTATGAAGACGGAGGGACCGGCTGAACCCTTGTACTGCAGTACCTGCAGGACGAGGGAGGTGCCATCGGCGCGCTCACACAACTTGATCTCTCTCTTCGATACCTTGACTGACATGATGCTCCAACCGGGCCCGTAATAGGCCTTCACTTACTAAATCTGAACGAATCTCGATTTCCGGGGTCATTCGGCTATCCCCGTCCGACGTGACGGGCTATACCAGGAGTGCGGAAAACGCCGCTCGAAAGCACCTCGAGTCGATGCGGGGTCGCTCTGTATCACGGTAATCTATTAATTGCCGGAATCATTCCAGTCCGTTGCAGTTTGAGCGACATGTGAAGGTTCAAGTCGTTCGAAATGTGAAATCGGATTAACGACTTTCGACACGAGGCGAAAAACAAGGGGTAGATTCGAATGGCGAAGAAATCCAAACCGGCCAAGAAGGCGAAGGCGAAGAGGGCTCCCGCGAAGAAGATGAAGCCGAGGGGGAAGCCGTTGGAGAAGGTATCGGTGGACGTGCTCCTGAAGAAGGCATACGAGCCCGCAAGGCTCGCGATGATCTATCACCCGTTCTACGAGGGCAAGATCGAGATCGTGCCCAAGTGCGCGGTCTGGGACTTCAGCGCGTTCGCCATCTGGTACACGCCAGGTGTGGCCGAGCCGTGCAAGGCGATCAACAAGGACAAGGACCTGAGCTATGTCCACACCAACAGATGGAACACCGTCGCTGTCATATCGGACGGCACGAGGGTCCTGGGACTGGGGGACATCGGCCCTGAGGCGGGCATGCCCGTTATGGAGGGCAAGTCACTGCTGTTCAAGTACCTGGGAGGCGTCGATGCATACCCGCTCTGCCTTGGGACGAAGGACCCTGACAAGATCATCGAGACAGTCAAGATATTGCAGCCGTCTCTCGGGGGAGTGAACCTAGAGGACATCTCTCAGCCCAAGTGCTTCTACGTTCTCGAGCGTCTGAGGAACGAGTGCGAGATACCTGTATGGCACGACGACCAGCAGGGCACTGGCACGATCGTCGCCGCTGGCGCTGTCAATGCAGCCAAGGTGGTCGGGAAGAAGCCGTCCGAGATGAAGGCCGCCTTCATCGGGGCCGGAGCAGCCAACATCTCCATCTCGAGGATCATGCACCTGGCAGGATACAAGTGGGAGAACATGGTCATGTGCGACTCCAAGGGCACGCTGAACCTGAACAGGTGCGACGAAGTGCGCGCGGAGTTCAAGGAGAAACTGTTCATGTGCGAGCACTCCAACAAGGAGCAGGTCATCGGAGGCCCCGCGGACGCGATGAAGGGCGCGGACATACTGGTCGCCGCGTCGAAGCCCGGACCGGGCACCGTCAAGCCCGAGTGGATCAAGGGCATGGCAAGCGACGCGATAGTGTTCGCAACCGCGAACCCGATTCCCGAGATATGGCCCTGGGAGGCACTCGAGGCGGGCGCGAAGGTCGTCGCGACTGGCAGGTCTGACTTCCCCAACCAGGTCAACAACTCGCTGGGATTCCCCGGCATATTCAGGGGCACTCTCGACGTGAAGGCGAAGACGATCTCGGACACGATGTGTCTGGCCGCGGTCATGGAGATCGCGAAGACAGCTGAGGACAACGGCTTGAACGAGAACTACGTCGTCCCGACGATGGATGAGTGGGAAGTCTTCCCGAGGGAGGCCGCGGCGGTCGGAATGGCTGCAATCAGCGAGGGCGTCGCCAGGGTGAAGGCCAGCAGGCAGGAGCTGTACGAAAAGGCCGAGGCCATTATCGGGCGCGCGAGGAAGCAGACCAAGATGCTGATGAAGACCGGATTCATCCGGCCGCGGCCGAAGGCATGAGGTACTCGCACAAGAACACTGAGAACCGCGACCTGAAACCATTTCCTTCTTACCTTTGTCTGATTCTGCCCAGGTCAAACTGGGATTGACTAGCACGATTCTCGAAATTGCTAAATACCGCCGCAGTGCTCCTATCCAGGGGGAGAATAGGCTGGGAGGAGAGAGAGAGTGGGTCAGCTCTGAGGCAGTGGTCGATTTCGATGATGAGTTGTCAGCCCGCACGAAGCGCAAGGGTCCTCAGAGACTTCTCGGACGCACTCTGCTTGCAGTAGCTGTTGGCATGATGATCCTCGCGCCTGTCCTGTCTGTGCTCCCGAGCGTCAAATCCGACAATATTGACGAATGGACATACGAGATCTTGGACGCAACCGACCCTGCCTTATGGGACGCAAGGATCGCCGTTGATTCCCGGGGCTATGTCCACGTAGTCAATGACAATTCAAGCCAGTACGGATTGGATTACAGGACAAACGAGGGGGGTGTCTGGAGATCGGAATTCATACCGGGTCCGGATATCGCTGACGCGGATCCATATATTGTCTATGCGTCAATCGCAGTGGACGAGGGCTTCAAAGTGCACATCGGCTTCACAATCTGGTTCGATGTGAATCCATTCTATGGTGGTAGCCTTCTATATGCAACAAATTCTGGCGGTGGTTGGTCCACCGAAATCGTAGATGAAGGCACGAAGAATGAGTGCTACAGGGGTGACAGCCCATGGATTGTCATCAATCCTGAAGGCAGCCCGCAGATATTCTATCTTGGATCCTATCACGGCGACGATTACGAGGAGAGTCTCAGACACGCCACAAAGGTGGGGTCTACCTGGCAGATCATCGAAGTGAATCCGGTGGTCGTTTTCGCGTATGATTCGCTATCCCACGTTATGGGTCCGGAAGGCGTTTCGCATGTCGCTGGAGTCCAAATCAACCCCCAGACCGAGGAGCGGGAATTGACATACGCCACAGACTCAGATGGAAGTTGGACTTCATCGGTTGTCATCGGTGGTGGCGTACGCTCCGAGACCTCAATATGCCTGGATCCGCAAGGGCATCCGCATATCGGCGTTTCTTGGTCGAATACTTCTGGAACGGGGTCCGGCAACTTTGTGCACAGTTGGATGACGGATGGTTCCTGGAACAGCGAGACCGTGTACACCAATTCCAATTTTGAAACAGGCGAGAACAGTTCCATTGCCTCAGATTCATTCGGTAATATGCATGCCATCTACCGAGGCGGTCTCTTTATGGACATCTACTCCACCAATGAGGGCGGCGTTTGGCGCACGATCCTCTTGAATGACGATATCTCATACTATAGTACAAACAGCCTGTACTCTATTGCTGTTGATCGATTCAACACCATACACGCTCTCTACTCAGAAGATTTGTACGGTAATTGTGCGATTCTCATGTATGCATTCCGGGAGACCTTTCCTTCGTTCCCAATCCCGTACACGCTGGCGATGAGCGATATTGCCGACTACCCGGTGGCTGGTGTTGGTCAGACGGTGACAGTCAGCGTGTACGATCAGTTCGGAATGATATACCCGAACTACACGGGGACAGTGCACTTCAGCTCGAATGTCACTGACAACGTTCATCTCCCATCGGATTATGAGTTCCAGGTGTCGGACCAGGGTCAGCACACGTTCTCGGGAGAAGTGACATTCCTGTCCGAGGGATGGTACACTCTGAACTGTGTGGATGTCGTGGATGCAGATCTCGTCGCCTCTCAAAACGAGATTCACGCGGTAAAGGAACCCCCGGTCGCTAGTTGTCTCGAGATTGGCCTTCCAACTTGGTCCGATGTGGGCGCCCCATTCAGTGCGACGGTTACTGTGTTCAACCAGTACGGTGGAGCATGTGAGAGCTACGAGGGGACGGTCGCGTTTACGTCGAGCGATCCTGCATCCATCCTGCCGGAGGACTACACCTTCGCCATCTCTGACATGGGGGTGCACGAGTTCACAAGCGCATTCGTTCTGATGACGAATGGAACCCAGACCGTCACGGCAACCGACATTTCCGATTCGACCCTGAGCGGGACGAAGGATACGTATGTCGCGGAATGTGAATATGCTCCGCAGACAATTCCTTCCGGGCAATTGGTCGACTTCCGCATGTTTGAATCGGTCATCGGACCTTCATACCACATCGATTCCAACCCCATCAAGTATGGGTGGCCATATGAGTTCTTTGGGCGGTCCCTCTACAACATCGAAGTCGGAAGCTCCGGGGGTATATTCGTCTGCGGCTACTTCAGTTTCTTCGACGCGCTCCCCAATAGCCAGCTGACCAACTATCGGAATCTGTTCTTGTACGTGCTGGATGCTGACAACTCGACCATCCTGCAGAAGGTGAAATTGCTGGACTACAGCGACACACTCAATACTTGGCATTGGCGGGAGAGGATCGTGACGGGCTTCGTGCCAGGCGATACCGTACAGATTGGTATAGGGAGGAGTCAAGGGTACTTCCCACCGAACTTCCCTGACTACGCGCTCACTGTGGAATGGGTTATGGTCGAAGCAGCGAGCCTCGAATGTGTTTCCCCGATGATGCTACCACTGGAAGACGTGGTCACTCAGCGGGGCAAGGAGACTACCTTCAGGACATGGGCCTGGGACCTCGACCCGTTGGCTTCGCTCAGCTACACGTGGGACTTCGGGGATGGCACCCCGCTCGTGGTGGGGAACCCCCTCAACCACGTATACACGTCAATCGGCGTCTTCGGCTTCACTGTCTATGTTGACGACGGTACTGGGTTCAACATCTCGAGCTCGGCTGTGGCGACCGTGACCGTTCCTGACGGCATACTCAAGGTGCTCCTGAATCCGGCAGTTCCAGGCATGATCTACGTCAACGGTGATTGGACGACCAGGTGGGGTGTCGAGAACCTCCCGTTACCCCCTGGCGACTACGAGATATCCTTCGGACCCGCCGTCGGCTATGTGCCTCCTCCGGCGCGGATGGTGACCGTAGAGAGCGGCCAGATGACGACAATAACAGCTGAGTATGTCGAGATGGCCGTGCTCAGGGTGATGACATCTCCGGAAGTTCCGAGCACAATATATGTCGACGGTATTGCGAGGAACGACTGGGGTCTATGGGTGTGTGTCCCTGCTGGTACATACACTGTGAGCTTCGGGGCAGTGAGCGACTATCTGCCTCCGGAGCCCGTGATTGTGACCCTGGAACCAGGTCAGTACGAAGAAGTGGTCGGTCAGTTCATGAGCAGTCCCGAAGCTCCTGGACCTGATCCATCGACGTACGGTCTGCTCAGAGTGACGATGTCACCTGCTGTGCCGCTGACGATCTGCGTGGACGGGATATGGAGGACACAGTTCGGCATCGATTGGCTGAAAATGTCGCCGGGAGTCCACGAGATATCCTGCGACGGGATACCGTTCTACGGGGGCTTGGAACCGACCTCTATTATCATCGTTGCAGGTGCGACGACTTACTTCAATCTGAGCGTCTCGACGAACCCCGTCATACGCATCCAGACGAATCCGTCGGTCCCGACCACAATGTTCGTGAACGGCATTGCGAGGAGTTTGTGGGGGCTCTGGGTCGAAGTCCCCTCAGCTCAGTGGTACGAGGTCAGTTACGGCGCTGTTGCTGGATTCGTGACCCCGGCTTCAACGAGATTCTTCTTGAACGGTGGAGAAAGCTACGTGACCGAGGCCATTTTCGATTCGGTCTGGTAGCGGACGCTGTCGGAATCAAGGTCATCACCGAGCGTGCGAGGAACCAGACCAAGACCGAAGGCGTGAGCCTTCCTACGATGGTGCAGACGGAAAGACCCTTTCCCCAATCATTGTTTTCCATATTCTGAAATCAGTTGGAGCCCACGTCTCATCTCGGGATCTCAGTCATCAGGCATCCGAAACTGGCGAACATTGCGAGGGCCGCGACGAGTTCATCCTGCGATACGGAGAGCAAGCCTGCCATCTTTATCCTGTACTGGACGTACTCCAGCGATTCGACCGAGCGCGGGCGGCTGTCTTTCGGCATCGACTTGATCTCCTCCTTCGTAGGCTGCAACGCATGCCCCGGAGGAGGGGCCGAGAACCGTCCTTGCTCCTCGACCACCGAGATGTATCCGCGGTCGTCGGCGTACTCTATGTCGTTCCGCTTACCCTTGATCGGATGGAAGAGGAGCTTCACACCTGTGGGAGATGTCAACTCGAACCCTCTCTTCAGGAGTGACCCGCCCATCAGGAAGAGCTCTCGGCCGTTCAACAGGATTCGCACCCCCTCTTTCGAGGTGCGTATCGTCCCCTCTCCCCATGGAGTGCTCACCGTGGAATCCTCGGTCTTCATGAATCTGATTCCCAACTTATTGTATGCCAGCTGCCCCGTGATTCTTTCCCTATCATCGAAAACATCGAACCTGAGCTCATCGGGACCCGCCTTCGTCGGATCATACGGGCGGAGCGTGAAGAGGCTGAGATGCCTACGCTTCATCCTCCTGACAATGCAGACTGTGCGAGCTCCTCCAGGGTCCATAAGTCGGGAAGAACATTCCGCTTGAATAATGATTACCCAATGAGGGCTAGTCGTCCTCTAGAGGAGGCCCATCTCGACGATCTCGACGCTCTGAACGCCGGGGACGCCTGCGATCGCATCCTCGACCTGCTCAGATCCGCCCTTCTTGTCGTCAAGGACAACGAGGACATGCAGCGCGTTCAATCCAAACGCTACGGGTTTTATCTCAGATGCCTTGAGAACGGCCGCCGCTGGCAACGCCTTCGCGATGTCGGCCTTCAGCTTGTCCAGGTCGACCTCGACGCCCTCGGGTAAGACTCTGTACTGCATGCCGACTTCGCCCACGAAAAACACCTCAAGGTCCTACAAATCCGCACGCTGGGCACTTGTACTTGACGCTCTGGTCTCTGCAGTTCATGCACCGGCCGATCTGGGCCTGCCCGCAGCTCGGGCACTGGAAGGTCGTCTCGGTCTTCCTGACGAGGCGAATGCCGCATGAAGTGCAGATCTTTTCCTGGCTTGGAATCAACTGACTTCGACCTCGGGGCTGAGGTAATGACTATCTGTATATAATAGTAGCACCAGGAACGGTCCTGCTCCTTGCGCAAGATACTTTCCGGACTTCCGCGTTTCGTATTCTCGGCCAATGAGGAGAGTGGGCAAGCATGAAGGGGGTAGTTGCGTACGACTCGTATTACGGGAACACGAAGAGGGTCGCCGAGGCCATCGTCGAGCAGATCAAGGCCGACGGACACGAGGCGGAGTTGAGGAGCGTCAGGGAGAAGTACCCGTCCCCTCCGCAGGGCGATTTTCTCTTCCTTGGGTCTCCGAACAGATTCAAGAAAGTCACGAGGAAGGCCAAGCGGTTCGTGAAGAAGCTAGACCGAGATGCATGGAAGAACAAGCCCATCGCGATATTCGTGACGGTGGGGCAGATGCCTCCTGAGACCGCAACCGAGGAGGAGAAGGCAAAGGCCAGGAAGTGGATACTCGAGGCCGGGCCACAGTTGAGGGATCTTGCGAGAGCCCGGGGATTCAACGTGGTCGAAAAGGTTCTGCATGTCCCGGTCAAGGACAGCAAAGGCCCACTGGTGGATAACGGGATCGAGCTGACCAAGCAGTACGCCCACGAGTTCGTGGAGACTCTGAAGAAGTGACCTCCGAGCGGTGGATTTCGATCTCATCCGCCACAAGTCCATTCGCGCCTTGACATTGCCTCGTAATCTGAGGGTACATAACAGTTGCCTACGAAACGGTATTTTATGCGTAGTCATAGATGATAATCGGGTCGAGATTGATACGAAAATCGCACATCGTCCGCAAAAAGGTTGAAATCCGAGCAACTGTTATATACCCGAAGCGACTACACGCCCTGCTAACGCAGCCTAGGGTATCCGCGCCGCCCAGGGCCCGTAGCTCAGCTAGGTAGGAGTACCATGCGTTTTCGAAATAGCAGACTCCCTAGAAAGAGCATCTGCCTTTTAAGCAGGTGGCCCGGGGTTCGAATGACTATGCCTAACCGACTAGTCTCGGAAATCCCCGCGGGCCCGCCAGCGGCCGGACTCGGCTTGCAGTGCGGGGCGAAACGGGGGAAAGGGCGCACGATGTTCTGCAGTTTGACTGCGGGGTGAATGCAGATGGCCGAAGAATTTAACGTCTTGGAGCATGAGCTCGTTCCCGAGCATCATCTCCTGTCGGAGAAGGAGGCCGAGAAGGTCCTGAAGGAGCAGAAGCTGACGAGGGACCAGCTTCCGAAGATCAGATTGGGGGACCCAGCGATCCGCGCACTGGACGCGATCTCTGGCCCTGTCGAAGAGGGAATGGTTGTCAAGATCGTGAGGCGGAGCTCGACCAGCGGTGTCAGCGTCTGCTACAGATTGGTGATTAGGGGGTGAGCCAGTGAGGGAACTTGTTGAAACCTATTTCAGGGAGAGGAGCGTAGTCAATCATCATACTGCATCATACAACGACTTCCTCCCGACGATAGATCATCCGAACAGCAGAATGCAGAAGATCGTGGATAACGTCCGCGCGTCTCCCGACGAGGCCGAGAGAGGCCTCATCAGGCTGGATCCCGACAGGACCGAGGGGAAGATCATCGAGATCTTCATCGGCCGGAAGAGGGATCCCAAGACGGGCCAGATAGACACCAACGCGAGGCCCACGATATCTGTCGGCAGGCCCATCATCAAGGAGGCCAACGGGGCGACCCACGACCTCTATCCGATGGAGGCCAGGCTGAGGAACCTGAACTACTCTGCGCCCATCTATCTAGAGTTCACTTTGATAGAAGACGGCATCGAGCGGGAGCCAGAGAAGGTCCACATCGGCGACATGCCCGTCATGATCAAGTCCAAGAAGTGCAACCTGCACAAGGACAACATCGAGATGGACCGCGAGCCCACGGACGAAGAGGTCACGCACTTCCTGGTCGACCAGGGCGAGGACCTCTGCGACCCCGGCGGATACTTCATCATCGGTGGCACGGAGAGGGCCCTCATATCGCTCGAGGACCTCGCCCCGAACAGGGTCATGGTCGAGCTCAACGAGCGCTATGGCACGAGCCTACACGTGGCCAAGGTGTTCTCACAGAAGGAAGGTTACCGCGCTCTCACGTTGATGGAGAAGAAGAAGGACGGCATGCTCGTGGTCTCCGTCCCCGCGGCGTCCGGCCAGATACCGCTCATGATTCTGATGAAGGCTCTCGGGATGGAGAGCGACGAGGCCATCTTCAAGGCCATCGTCTCCGACCCGCAGATGGCCAACATCGTGTACGCCAACATCGAGGAGTGCCAGAACAAGAAGCTCTACCCGCCGAACGGGATCTATACCACCGAGGACGCGATTTTGTTCCTCGAGAGGAAGTTCGCGACGGGCCAGGCCAAGGAGTACAGGGCGAAGAAGGTCGAGAGCATAATCGACCGTTCGCTCCTGCCGCACTTGGGCGAC
>Ga0214474_1001051_pt1 | contig 12955 bp, 9 predicted proteins | sample RVTome_2_FD_187335 | JGI IMG/M metagenome (GOLD analysis project Ga0214474, IMG submission 187335) | Soil microbial communities from uranium-contaminated site in the Upper Colorado River Basin, Wyoming, United States - RVT95D214 HiSeq ...
ACCTCGACGACCTCGATGCCAAGGTCAAGGGGATACAGGAGTTTATGCAAAAGGCGCAGGAAGGCGCAACCTGGACCGACTACCACCGGATGTTCGAGAGGTTCTTTTATATAGGGGAGGGGGAGGAAGGGTAGGGATAGTAAGGGCTGATAGAGGAGGGCGATTTCAAAGAAGGTAAAAAGCCGGTACGTGGTTTGCTTTCAAATTGATTCTGTCTGATATTTAGTATAAAAGTATAATGGAGAATCTGATTAATTTTCAATTCAGGTCATTGAATACGATGAGTAATCAAGACAAATTTTGAGATGCCTGATATGACAGTTGAACTATCAAGCGCACTGGATGTTGTCCGTAAGACCCTGAACGGGCGTAACTCTCGGCATGAACGCTCAATGATTGGGCAGTTCTTGACACCCGCCAAGATCGGCAGGTTTATGGCGTCGCTGTTTGAGCGTGAGAGGGAGGATGTGCGGATTCTGGATGCCGGAGCGGGGGCGGGAACCTTGTTTGCGGCATGTGTGGAGAACTTGGTTTCAGGGGAGCACCGTCCGCTTTCGATTAAGGTGGTTGCATACGAAAACGATGCGCACGTTTTGCCATATTTGAAAGAGACAATAAAGCGATGCGAATCGATATCTAAAGAAGCAGGTATTTCATTTCTAGGGGAGATACGGTCAGAAGATTTTATTCCGGCTGCAATAACCCAAACGGAAGAAGGACTGTTCACTGTTCAAAATGAGCGCTTCACTCATGCAATCCTGAATCCGCCATATAAGAAGATCAACGGGCAATCATCTACGCGCAGATTACTCAATGTAGCAGGGGTCGAGGTATCCAACCTATATGCCGCCTTTGTTTGGCTGGCGGCTCTGATGCTGGAGCATGGAGGCGAATTGGTGGCCATTACCCCCCGGAGTTTCTGTAATGGGCCGTATTTCCGTCGGTTCCGCGTTAAGCTGCTTGAAATAATGAGTCTGCGACGCATCCACGTGTTTGAGTCGCGTAACAAGGCCTTCGGGGACGACGAGGTACTCCAGGAAAATGTGATTTATCATGCGGTTCGGGCAGGCAGGAAGCCGGAGTGTGTGATCGTTTCTTCGTCAGAGGGGGCTGATTTCGACAGAGCTATCAGCAGGTCCGTTCCCTATGAGCATGTAGTTTTACCGGGCGATCCCGACGTCTTCATTCGCCTGTTGTTGAAAGATTCCGATGATACCGTAATGGAGCAAATGGGGTGCTTTTCTACGTCGCTCATCAAGCTTGGATTGGATGTATCTACGGGGCGTGTCGTTGATTTCCGCGCACGGGAATACCTTCGCCCTCTGCCTGAAGCTGAGACCGTGCCGCTCATATATCCTTGCCATTTTGAGGGTGGATTTATTAATTGGCCGGAAAAATCGGGTAAGAAGCCGAATGCAATCATAGCCTCCGCGCAGACAAAAGTATTAATGGTGACGACTGGATATTATGTTCTCACAAAACGTTTTTCTTCCAAGGAAGAACGACGACGCGTAGTGGCGGCGGTGTATGACCCCTACAGGCTTGAAGCGCCGCTTGTTGGGTTTGAAAACCATCTGAATTATTTCCATGAGAGGGGCAAAGGGCTCTCACCAAACCTGGCAAAAGGTCTAGCGCTGTATCTTAATTCTTCACTATTTGACCGATACTTCCGGCTATTCAGCGGACACACACAGGTTAACGCGACGGATCTCAGGAAGATGCGCTATCCTTCTCTTGACCAACTGTTGCGGCTCGGTTCGCACGTGCAAGATCGAATGCCTGAACAGGAAACGGTAGATGCAATTTTGAAGCGGGAATGTCAAAACGATGGCTAAAAAGGCCGATAAAAAGAAGATCGAGCGAAGAATCAAGGAAGCTTTGATGGTTTTGGAATCTCTTGGGTTCCCGTGGCAGCAGCAGAACGAGCGCTCTGCGCTGACACTTCTTTCATTGTTAGACCTCAAACCTGACGATGCGTGGGAGAACGTGAGAGACCCGCTGATGGGTATAACGCCCATGATGGATTTCTTTGCTAAACACTATGGGAAGCGGTATGCGCCGAACACCCGAGAGACCGTGCGTCGCCAGACTGTTCATCAATTCTTGCAGGCGTCGTTTGTTGTTCCTAATCCTGATAAGCCTTCTAGACCCACAAACAGTCCGAAGGCAGTGTACCAAATCGAACCGGCCGCTTTAAAACTGCTCCGAGAGTTCGGAAAACCAAATTGGGCTAGACATTTGCGTGAGTATCTGCGGACGGTGGAGACGCTGAAGCGGCTCTATGCCCGTGAGCGAGATAAACGCCGCATCCCTGTGAGCCTTGCCGATGGCAAAAAGATCAGGCTTTCGCCCGGCGGACAGAATATTTTGGTAAAGAAAATCATTGATGATTTTTGTTCCCTTTTCACTCCGGGTGCTCATGTAATCTATGTAGGCGATACCCAGACGAAATGGGCCTATTTTGAACCGGATGCGCTTAAGAAGCTCGGCGTCGCGATCGAAGAACATGGTAAGATGCCGGATGTCGTTGTGCATTATACGGAGAGAAATTGGCTTGTCTTGATCGAAGCAGTCACCAGCCACGGACCCGTGAATCCTAAGCGCAGGCAGGAATTGAAGGAGTTGTTTGCCGGATCGAAGATTGGCCTAGTGTATGTGACGGCCTTTCTCGATCGAAGAACCATGATGAGATACCTTGACGATATTTCTTGGGAAACGGAAGTCTGGATTGCCGAGTCTCCGACACATCTCATCCATTTCAACGGCGAGCGGTTTCTCGGTCCATATGAGGATTAAGTTCCTATCAAGAGACAAAGAGATGACGTTCTGCGCGAACGTCCCATGGTATGGTGCATAGCGACCTTTGTGTGAGACTATGCAGTCCACGTTACATAGACTCATCAACGGTGATGCAAGGGACTTGTCGTTCCTGGAAGCAGAGTCGGTGCATCTCGTTGTCACATCCCCGCCCTATTGGAACCTCAAACAATACAACGAAAACCCGCACCAGCTCGGCCACATTCAGGACTATGAAGCATTCCTCGTTGAGCTGGAGAAGGTCTGGCAACATATATTCCGCATTCTCGTTCCGGGCGGACGATTGGTCTGCGTGGTGGGGGATGTCTGCGTCGCCCGCCGCAACTTCGGGCGTCACCTTGTGTTTCCGCTGCACGCCGACATCTGCGTTATCTGTCGCCGTATCGGTTTTGATAATCTGAACCCCATCGTGTGGCACAAAATTGCCAATGCCTCATACGAGGTTGCAAACGGGTCTAAATTCCTCGGCAAACCGTATGAGCCGAACGCCATCATCAAGAATGATATGGAATTCATCCTCATGCAGAGGAAGCCGGGTGGATACCGAAAGCCGACAAATGCACAGCGGAAGACAAGCAAATTGTCCAAAGAGGAATTCGCTCGCTGGTTCCAGCAGATATGGAACATCACCGGGGCCTCAACCAAGCAGCACCCGGCGCCGTTTCCTTTGGAATTGGCCAGCAGGCTGGTGCGGATGTTTTCGTTCACCGACGATACGGTTCTTGACCCCTTTTGCGGAACAGGAACAACCATGGTTGCGGCGCTAAAAACGGGCCGCAACAGTATAGGGGTTGAGATTGATCCAGAGTATTGCCGTATGGCGGCACGAAATCTCAAGGCCGAAAATCCAGGTCTTTTCTCAAGCGACAAGCTTGTCTTTGAAAAGGTCGATACGGAGAGGGCGTGTCTCGTCAAGGAAGACCAAGCCCTGTATGAAGTCAGACCGGCAAAGAAAAAACTGAGATAGTTCAGAGAGATATAGGAGCCTATGCAAAAGGCGGAGCAGGGCGCAACGTGGACCGACTACCACCGGATGTTCGAGAGGTTCTTTTATATTGGGGAGGTGGAGGAGGGGTAGGGAAAAAAATATAATCGAGAGGCCAGTTAATTATTAAATTAGTCGAATACAATAAAACACAGATTTCGCTAAAGGCACTTTTGAAGTGACACCCCCGAAAGAGAATAAGAGCGTTGTCGTCAAAAGCCTCGATATGTTTGGTGGGAGATGATTGTTGCGCGTGAGATTTAGCAGGTTGAACTTGGTATGACTTACTGTCCAAAACTACAATTCCCGCCACCTGCCAACTGGCAGGACTTCGAACTGCTGTGCTGGAACTTGTGGAAGACTATTTGGAAGGATTCCGACACTCAAAGACACGGCCGGAGTGGCCAATCACAGCAGGGGGTCGACATTTGTGGAAGACCCAACAAGGGAAAACAGTGGGCTGGCGTTCAATGCAAGGGAAAGGAAAATTTCACTAAGCAGCAGCTAACAGAAAAAGAGCTATTTGTCGAAGTAGACAAGGCTAAAAAATTCAAGCCTTCGCTCTCAAAATTCATTATCGCCACTACTGCCCCAAGAGATGCAAAGATTCAAAAGACCGCACGGAAACTCACGGACCTCCACATATCCGCTGGACTGTTTACTGTGTCAGTCTGCACATGGAATGACATCGAAGAACTAATGCTTGAGCACAAGCCTGAGATTGCGAAGGATTGGTATCCATTCCTTCGCAATGAACCATCAAATGTTGACATTATAGCAGCTATTCGTGAACCCGGGAATATCAAACTTTTTGCTAATGCCAAACCACCACATCCATCCTCGAAGGAGATTTCATCCATTCACAGGGCCAAAGAGTCTAGAAAACATGATGCCGGTATTCAAGAAAACGACAAAGATATCAGCTTTAAGATCGCAAAAGATGCAACGGTGGACGATACTCCTGCTGCAGTTGCTAATATTAAAGAAATTTTAGCATCTACCAAATTTGATCAGATCACGATAATCCTCACGGGCCAAGTCACTACAGGCGATACGTCTTCTGACACGACTTTAACGGATGCTCTTAGCAGGGTTACTTCCAAGGGAAGGATCAAGGTAGTGAGTGCGGCTGTAGGAGGATCGCCTAACATTGACTTCACACGTTCCGAGCCTGTCCCCCCTCTTGCTTGGCAAAATAGAGCACAGAGAGTGTCCCCAATACGTGTCTCTAAGACATTAAGGGCCGAATCGGACACCTCCAAAGAGCGCCCATTGCATCCTGCCCACGGTCAGGCAATCTCCACCGCTGAAAGAGTGCCGGTCGATGTATCGTCCTTGCTAGATCGCATTGATCGGGAGCTGTCAGTCTGGAACTACGCTGGTGCCCTTACCCTCGCGGAAGAATTAGAACGAGCCATGCAAAACGACGAGATCTCCACCTCTGTCATTGTGCCCGAACTCCTCTTCCTTCTAGCTCGTGTTCATATTAATCGCGCAGAAACAAAAAAATCAGAAGCGAAAATTCACATCGAACGTGCCAAGAATCTTCTGGACCAGATTAAGTCGATGCCTCGCCCATCTGTTGATGCACAGGTGGAGGCCGACATTGAAGCCTTGAAAGGCTCCATAGAGAATCTTGAGAAAGGACCTGACGCTGCCTTAGCTTATCTTGCCGGGCGTAGCGATCCGTATGCCATACGCATACGTCTGGCAATGCTACTGAACAAGAAAGATTTGGATGGCGCTGTAGTTCTTGTTGAGGGTTTACCTCCAAATGAGCGGTGGTGTGATTTGGCTGTTACCGCCTTCGCGCTCAAGGAGCGCCTCGAGGACGCGGAACAGTTCGTAAAGTGGTCGGCCATCTATCCCTCCAAGTATCCACAGTGCGTTGTCCGTTTCGCTGATGCACTACTTGTCCGTTCAGTTGCTGGACAAGAGAAGGGCAAGAATATCCAGCCCCATGATCTTTCTGAGGCGGAGAAGAAAAACGTCGTTGCAGTTTTGGAGGCCCTACGACCGGTTCTTGATACAATTATTGCAAAAGGGAAGGTCGATTCTGGCCTGGATATAACTGCGGTGGAAATCGCATGGCAGGCTAATTATCTTTTAGGGCAGCGTGAGGCTGTCGCTAAACTAACCCGGCTCATGTATACTTACCGGCCTGTACCGGTGGATGTCGCAAGGAGTGTAGTCAGTGGATATATTGAGCCACCACCGGACCTTCCCGAACGACTGCGAGAGGACCACTCAGGCGACCTCGATGCTAATATCCTCGCAGCAGTCGTGCAGTCCTCCTATTTGAACCAGCACGAGGAAGCTTTTGCCAAGGCCAAGGAACTCGTACCGCTGGCTGAAACTGTTGAGAAGAAGGAAGAGCTTTTCAAGCTCTTCCGACAGATTTGGCAGGAACTCGAAGGCGATGCTGTTTCTGAATGCGAACAGATTGCGACATCTCTGGTTTCACATAATCCAAAGCTTTATTCGGTGTTCGAGGCTTCAAGAGCTTTACGCGCAGGTGACCCCGATGCGGCGATTCGCGAACTTGACAAGGGGAAAGCGGAAGACGACATCTATTGGCTTCAACTGCGCACGAATGCCCTTGTGCAGAAAGGACAACTAAGTGACGCAGTTGATTTTCTCTTGATCGCAGCAAAGATGACTCGTGATCCCATGCTTCTTCGCAGGACTGCCGAGCTAGCCTTCCAAGCGGAGAAAGTTGATATTGCAGCATGGTGCTATGAGCATCTGTTGCAAATACAGTCCGACGATCTGGTTGCGCGCGGCAATCTTGCATACATCTATACATTCCATCTTCATGAGGTACCGAAAGCGGCAGTCCAGTTCCGGGCCCTGCGCGAAGCCGAGCCGGACAATCCTGTGCATACAGTGAATCTAGCGGTTTGTCTAGCCCAGCTTTATCGACCGCAGGAGAGCCTGGCTCTCTACAATATGGCTTGTGATCTGGACAAGCCCGACATTCGGGCGATCCTCGGCCGTGCTGAACTGCATCTGAGTCTGGGTGACCCGGATGCAGCGTATGCTTCACTCCAAGAGTTTCGCGGAGGGTTCTGGGCTGACCAGAACTTCCTCCTGGCTTTTGTGAACGCGTCCTATGCGGCAGGTGACGAAGAGGCCGCCAATGACGCCTTGCAGGCGCTAAGCGAGCTCCGGCTGGCTGGTGGGATCGACCCCGAGATATTCAATATGCTCCCGCAAGACGAGGGCATCGAAATGTTAAAAAAGCGGATGAAGGAAACTAAGGAACGAACAGAGTACCTTCATTCGGAAATGCTGAAGGGCCGAATGCCCTGGGTATGGGCAGGACAAGTTGCTGGCAATGCGATTTACTGGGGGTGGCGTTGGCGGACACAAGAATTGGCTTGGATCAATGATGATCCTGTGAACCGGGCGAATTTCTGTATCTACGCGACGAATGCATTCCATGTTCGCAAGTTAGAAAGGAACCATCGTGAGCTGCTGCCACTTGAGTGCCCGCCGGAAGGAACGCGAGTCGTGTCGGATATCTCCGCATTGATTACCCTGCACCGCCTTGAGCTGCTCGACATCGCGGCTGATTATTTCGGGGGGATCATGATTCCCGAGGGCTATCTGTCGGTCGTTTTAGAGGATAGTCGCAAGATGGTTCTCGGCCAACGCTCGCGACAGCAAAGCGCGGAGCAGCTCATGAGAAAGATAGAACAGCGCAGCATCGCTGTTCTTCCGGGGCAGACCGAACAAAATGCCGCTATCGTTGTTGTCGACGAATATAGTGCGTCAGAAGAGCATCGCTACCGCCTAATTGATCTCATTCAACCAGTTTACGACGCAGGTGCCATGAGTGATTTTGCATATGAACGCATATCAAAGATTTGTTCAAAGAAGCCGGCCGTGGACGAGGCCCACCCGGTGCTTGCACGACTTCAAGACGTTCTCGTTGAACTCTCAACGCTTGGGACTCTGTCTCAGTTTAGCCTGCTGGATGCTATTTCAGGATACTACAAGATTCATATTACAGAGAAAGCACGCATAGAGATTTGGCAAGAGTTGGAGGCGATCAAACATAAGGAGGAAACACTAAAATGGCATTTTGATCTCTGGAATCGTCTCCGTGATGATACTCGGTTTCGCTTCGTGTCTAATACGCTGCCTGATGAGCTGACAAGAAAGGATGCGGACCCGAAGGACTACTTGTCTTTCCTTGGGAGTTTTGTTGCTCAGCAGATGGGGGAACCGCTCCTAGTTGATGACCGCGTATGTCAGGCACTTACGCTCAACGAACGACCTGAAGCAGCGTATGCAGCATTCGGCACCGATACCCTTATTTCCGCACTTAAGAAGGCTGGCAAGATTGATGCGTCCAAAGCCGCAGAATCCCTTCGGCAGCTCATGAAATTGCGCTATCGTTTTATACTTCCATCGGCGCAGACCTTGAAGACCTTCGCAGAGCAGTACCGCACTAGTCCTCCTGGTCAACCCCTCCTTGAGCTTGCCGAATACGTCCATGACTGCATGCGTGATGCTGGTCTCTTCGGTGGACCCGAGAGGACGGAGAAAGGCGAGTCAATGGCAATACGTCTGTATCTTTCGTGGATTTCAGTCGTCGCCGAGTTTCTTATTCGTGTCTGGGAGGATGAAGCATTTTCGGAGATATCTGCAAAGCGACTCACCGAATGGAGTGTCCAGGAGCTATTGCCATCATCGCCCCGCAATCTTCACGGCAGCATGAAAGCCAGAATCAGCTCATTAACTCCGCGGGCTTTGCTTTCGCATGCGCTGATCAAATCTTCTACGCTATCCAAAGGCGAACGGATGCCAGAGGCAATGAAGGCGCTGAAGGAGGCACTACAGCTCAATGATGATGAATATTTAAATATTGTAACGGAAATACTTAATGACGCCCAAAAAACAGAGCTTTAAATCTGAAGACCTACGCAAGGTGATGCGGCAGATGCAGATCCGTATGTGCAATAACGCACTCCATCATTTCACCCGCATCAATGCTCGAACTCTACGGATGCTTCAAGGCCTCAACCTCTTTGCAGGCGAAATCAAGCCCATTGGTGATATCCTAGATATCTCCGTGCTTCAGGATTCAGATCATCCACGACGCGAGAAATTGCTGGCCGGTCCCCTGATTGTTTACATCACCGAGGATGAAAAGCCTAAGCGGATGGTTGTAGATATGCCGCTGCTCCTGCTTTCCGAGGCATGGGAAGAGCGCAAGACAGCACTAGAATGCCTCGAGCAGATGATTCAGAGAGCTCTATTTGCTATTACGCCAAAGACGAGAGGCATTCTCGAGACCTCACGGCAACCTTTGTTATCGACAGATGCTGGCGTATGGAGACCGGCGGCAGTAGCCTTGTTTGACTCGTTCCGTGATGATGTTCTTGTTGCATTGCAAGGAACCCGCCAGAGTCTTGAATTCGAGCCGATGCTGCAAGACAGCTTGAACATGTACGCCCCCAGGGTAATTCATCCGACTATTTCATCGCTTGATTCAATCAGACTGGAAATCAGCAACCCAGAGACTGAACACGAACAGATAGCGAAAGTGATTGGGCAGATAAGTGAGAATGCTAAGTCCCTCACGGATGTCTGCGCGAGTTACTACGAGAAGCTTGGATATCTTCCGCTTGCACCACGATATGGAATGGCGGAAGCTGTTCAACGTTGGCTTTCCGGTCACCCAGATACAGACGCTTGGACGGAAGTCTGGGCTTGGGCACGGGCGGCGTTCGGTCCTGTTCCGCAGTATCATGCCTGTTGTGTGTTTGCTTTGCATCCGGAACTTGTTCCGCAGGGCAAACTCCCCGACCTGTGGAATGAAATCATGAACGTAGTCTACGATTCGGGCAAGAAAGAGGCTGAGGACGCTGGACGTGAAACATGGGCGCTGCGGCGCGATCTTACGCGGCACTACGCTTGCCATTTAGAGGCGAATCTTCCTGATAACGACGGTGCGAATATCGCGTGTTTCTCATGGTGGTTTTCCGAGCAAGTTGCAGCGCTTTTCCCAGATAGGCCAAAGGACGCTCGGTTCTATCGAGAGAACTGGGTCCAGCCCGCATCGGAGTTGTCGATCAACATGTGGCTTGCGGCTAGTCCGCATATTCAGAGATCTTTTCTTCGGTACGTAACATTTATGGTGCTTTCGCCCTGGGCTGTAGGGCTTCTTTCGATCATGGGCGACAAGCTGGCGCAGCTTGCACCGAGCAAGCAATCAGACGAAGTCCGAGAGCAGTTTCATAATGCGCTAGTTTTACATGCCATCTCCCGACTGCCTTTTCCCGTACAAAATCCGAGCGATCCGACCTTTGCCCTTGAGTGCTCACTGGCAGAAACGGTTCTGAAATGGGCTGCGCATCGGCCGAAAGAAGAACAAAAATCGCTGAAACAACTTGTCGCAACGAGTAAGGTGCTGGGGACCACGGATGGCCTATGCAAGGCACTTCGCAAGCTCGGGGTGTCGCCGCTTGCCGATCAGGTAGCCGTTGCCATTGCTCTGAAGGCAAGGGCCTATACAGACCCCACCATAGCAGAGGGCGTCTGGGAAGTCATATCTGATGCAGATTGGAGGCGGGAAGTGCTCGGCAATGTCGAAGCGCGGATGATCGGTTTGCTTATCGAGGCCTTCAGCATTCTACAGGTGGATAACGGCGACAAGTGGTTCTCATTGTTGCCGCATTACATAGCGGAGCTGTGCGAAAAAGCAAACGACGAAGAGCGTCGGCGGTATCTTTTCTTTTGCGTACTTCATACCAGCCTTGCGTCGGACACGGTCAGCGCTGTAAGGAGGCTTCTCCGGGGTGACCATAAGGCCAGGTTTATCGAATTTGCTAAGGAGTATCGTGACCAAGTCGTAGCCATGCGTTCAGAGTATCCGCCTTGGGTGGCTGGCAAGCTGCGAGGTTTGCTTGCCAATCTGCGTGTTGTGTGAAGAATGTAAAAAGGGGTCGTCGAATCTTTTTTTTGACTATTATTGAAAGGAGGATAACAGGATGAATACAAAGCGGCTTGTGATTGCGGGTGTGGTGGTCTGGATTGTCAGTTCCATATTCTTTTTCTTGACCTGCGGATGGCTCTTTAAGTGGGTCTATAAGCTGCCGCCGAATATCTGGAGAGATTGGGCAACCATGCAGGCGACGGCCCTCAATCTCATCGGCCCGCATGCCATCGGGCTCATCCGGGCGCTGCTCTTTGCCCTGGTATTTGCCATACTTTACAAAGGCATACCGGGCAGGGGGGTCAACAAGGGGATGATCTATGGCGTGCTCGTCTGGATCGTCGGGGCGCTGACAGGGATGGCATTGATGCCCTTCTATATGACCATTGCGACCGGAGTGGTTATCTACTGGATCATCCAGCAGCTGGTCCTTGGCGTCATCAACGGCGCCATCGTCGGCGTTATATATAAAGAGCAAAAGAAATCGAACTGGTTATCGCGCTGGTTGAAAAAGATCAGGTAGGTTAGGCAGAAGCTAGGGTTGGCTGAATTTAACCCTTGACATTTAACGCCTGGCGTCATATGAGGAGTTAGTGCCATGAACAAAAAGATTGCCCCTATTCATCCCGGCGAAATCCTTTTTGAAGAATTTCTTAAGCCGATGGGCTTAAGCCAGAATCGATTGGCAATCGATATCAGGGTGCCTGCTCGTCGCATTAACGAGATTGTTTTGAAAAAAAGAAGGATTTCTACCGATACGGCGTTGCGTTTGGCAAAATATTTTAATATGTCTCCGCAATTTTGGCTCGGTTTGCAAATGGATTATGACCTTGATGTAGCCCAAGATATTTTATCAGAGAAGATCCAAAAAGAAGTACACGAGTACCGAAAGGCTGTATAAAGTTGACCCTTGCACCAGCCGGATGCGCATCTGCACAATTTGTGAGAGGCGCCGGCCGGATCTCCCTTCTTGACAATTGAGACTCAAAGGCATATTTACTCAGTGCAGCTGGCCCCTCTGCAAGCTCGGGGTCGCTGTTACTTGGACGCACAAGGGTAGAGGAAGATAGCATGGACTGGAAAGGGTTCTCCAAAGAGCAAATCCAACTAGGGTTGCCGCTGCTTGTTATGAAGGGATCGGGGGGTATTGTCAAGATGGTTGTACGAACATCTGCAATCTGATATAATGACATCAAATGAACAAGTCAGTTTCGCATAGTCGTGAAGAAGAATCTATAGAGGAAAAAACCCGCTGGTTTCGGTCCTTATCACTTACCGAGCGCATGGAGCTTCTTTGCTCTTTTACAGACTTGGCTCTTGAGGCAAACCCGCGGCTGCCAGACCTGAAGGATGCTCAACAGACTAACAGGCGTATTCGAATCGTTTCAAAGATATGACGTTAGATATCTTGTGATCGGGGGCATTGCCGCCATCCTCTACGGTGTGCCGAGGGCTACCTTCGATTTAGATATCCTCATCGAAGCTACCCCAGACAATGCAAAACAATTACTTGATGCACTTCTCGATGCAGGGATGGGCACCGCCTCTCTGACGAATGTCGAAGAAGTCCTCGCCAATGAGATTACTGTTTTTAAGGACTGGGTGCGCATTGATGTACTAACAGCTACTCCGGGGCTACATTTCCAGGAGGCATGGAAACGGCGAGAAACGATGGTTTATCAAGATCAGATATTCTATGTGGTTTCGAAAAAGGATTTAATCTCTTCCAAAAAGGCTTTAGGCCGTGATGTCGATCTGGAAGATGTACGGTTGCTTGAGCTACCAGAAGACAAGTAGCCGGAAAAGGGACACCCTGTCAAGAGACGATACCCTTCCATCGCAAAAGCAGTCAAATCCATTATTGGGGCGAAGTTCTTGGCACAGGGCCAAGTGAAGCACGCGCAGCTCTGCTGCGGGGCATCCAATTCTTTAAAAATCTCTCCTCCCCCTTGATGGGGGAGAATGAAGGTGGGGGTGATGATAAGATCATTTTCCCCTCACCCTTAACCCTCTCCCCTGGAGGGAGAGGGAAGGCCATTCATCCCCGCTGCAAGCAGCGGGGTATTCTGGCAGTTTTTTATAAAGGGAGCAGGCATGGACTGGAAAAGGCTTACGAAAGAACAGATTCAACTGGCGTTGCCGCTGCTTGTTATCAGGGGCTCAAAGGGGTTTTTGGCCTGCGGGTATATCAATTGCGAGACCTGCAA
>Ga0214474_1001053_pt1 | contig 12954 bp, 14 predicted proteins | sample RVTome_2_FD_187335 | JGI IMG/M metagenome (GOLD analysis project Ga0214474, IMG submission 187335) | Soil microbial communities from uranium-contaminated site in the Upper Colorado River Basin, Wyoming, United States - RVT95D214 HiSeq ...
TGCTCTTTGCCGTATTCTACTTCATCCTGATCAGGCCGCAGCAGAAACGGCAGAAGGAGCATCGGCAGCTCTTGGAGAACCTGAAAAAAGGTGACAAGATCGTTACCACCGGCGGCATCCAGGGGACTGTTGTCGGCTTGTCGGATGCCGTGGTGACTGTGGAGATCGCCGATAAGGTGAAGGTCAAGGTGGGCAGAAGCTACATTGCCAGCCTGATGAAATCCGAGTAAAGAACCCTCCTTGCCCTCAACCTCGGGTTTGAGGGCCGCGGAGGCCACGAGGAGGATGCAATGCGTATATACGAGACGATGCTCGTTTTGGACCCTGAGATGTCCAAAGAGCAGATCGATGGATTTGTAGGGAAACTCAAGCAATTCCTCAATGATCGCGGAGCCAAGGTGCTCAAGGTCGCTGAGTGGGGGCTCAATGCCCTGGCCTGCGAGATCAAGAAGAAAAAGAAGGGTTATTACCTCCTGCTTTATTTCAACGGAGACGCCGCGGTGGTCGCCGAGATGGAGAGAAGCCTGCGCCTCATGGAAGAGGTGCTCCGCTATCTAACCGTTAAAAGGGAAGAGGGGGATATCGAGGCTTCTCAGCAGAGAGAAGCACCGGTACAAGGGGGAGAGCCGGGGCCGGAGAAAAAAACCGAGGAAGAGACGGCCGCGGATAAGGAATCGGTGGTTACAGAGGAGAAGCAGTAGTGTTGTACCTGAACCGCGTCATCTTGGCAGGGAGACTGGAGCAAGACCCCGAAATCAGATACACCCCTCGAGGGAAACCGGTGATCTTTCTGACCCTCAGCCTCCCCTCCGAACGGCTGGAAGATGAAATTCTCCCCTTTAAAGATGTCTCCATACGGGTTATGCTCGTTGGCGAACAATCGGAATTGTGGGCGCAACAGCAGGGGAAAGCGGGGGGAAATGTCCTGGTCGAAGGCGGCCTGGTTCAGCGCCGCTGGGAGACAGCAGAAGGCAAGATGGGGCGGGAAATAGGAGTCATCGCCCATGGTGTCAAAGACTTGAGATGAAAAAGGAGGTTTGATGCGCAGACCGGCGAATAAATCGGACGCACGACGAAGGGATAGACGGGAGTATACGAGGAAAAAGATCTGTCGATTCTGTACCGATAGTTCCCTGAGAATGGACTACAAGAATTATCGCTTATTGAGGTCATTCATCACCGAGAGGGGGAGGATCATCCCCCGGAGGATTTCGGGCAATTGCGCCAAACACCAAAGGGAACTTACCAGGGAGATTAAAAGGGCCCGGCATGTAGCCCTGCTGCCGTTTACCGCGTCACCCAAATAGCCCGTTTGCATATGGTGCCGGGGAGATGATGCACGGCATACGGCAGTTTCCCCGGCAGTGTTGGCCGTCATATCTTTCGCCTCTGATGTGGGATGCCTCCTCCCTGAACCTTCCGAAGGGTGGGATGTTTCACTGGCGGGTTGAGTCAGGCCAAGACAATATGGTATCGTGGTGACGAGGGTGAGCGTATGCTCCCGTATATTTTGAGGGATAATGGAAGTTGGGAGGACAATTATGGAGATCATCTTGATGGAGGATATCCCCTCTGTGGGCAAGATGGGGGATACGGTGCGGGTATCCGATGGGTATGCGAGAAACTACCTGTTGCCTCGCAAGAAGGCGGTGATCGCGACGGCCGCAGGGTTGCAGGCCTTGGAGCATGAAAGACATCTCTCGCAGCACAAGCAGGAGCAGTCAGAGCAGGAGGCGCAGGAACTGGCCCACAAGCTTGCAGAGATCTCCTGCACCGTTGTCAAGCCGGCAGGGGAGGGTGGTAAGCTCTTCGGGGCTGTCACCTCTGCCGACATTGAAAAGGCCTTGCGAGAGCAGGGGGTTGCCGTGGATCGTAAAAAGATCGTGCTCGATGAGCCCATAAAGAATATAGGGGCCTATACCGTTTCTCTAAAGCTACACCCCACGGTCGTGGCCCAGCTAAGCCTGGTGGTGGAAAAGGAGTAGCCGGTGGCCAAGGAGATGAGGGCCGCATTAGATACGGCTTCCTTCAAGCTCCCGCCTCAGAACATTGAGGCCGAACAATCGATCTTGGGCGGCGTCCTTATCGAAAACGACGCCCTCAACACCGTTGTGGAATTCTTAGAGGACGGCGATTTTTACCGGGAGGCCCACCAGAAGATCTTCAAGTGTATGATCGCCCTTTCCGAGAAGAACGAGCCCCTCGATCTGATAACCATCACCAATGAATTGAAAAAGAAGAAGGAGCTGGAGGCGATAGGAGGGGCTTCGTATCTCGCCAGTTTGGTGGAATCCGTCCCGACAGCCGCCAACATCGCTTACTACGCCAAGATCGTCAAGGAGAAGTCCATCCTGAGGAAGTTGATCAGCACGGCTACGGATATCGTCACCCAAAGTTACCAGGAAGGCAAGGATCTTGAGGACTTTCTCGATGAGGCGGAGCAAGCCATCTTTCGCATATCAGAAAATCAGGTGCGGCCTGCCTTCTACCCCATTAAGGAGATCGTCAAGGAAAGCTTCAAGGTCATTGAACGACTCTATGAGAAGAAAGAGCTGATTACCGGTGTGCCGTCGGGCTTTAAGGATCTGGACAGGAAGACAGCGGGCTTTCAAAATGCCGATCTCATCATCGTGGCCGGTAGGCCGAGCATGGGCAAGACCGCCTTGTGTCTGAACATCGCCCAGCAGGCTGCCATCAATGCGAAGGTTTCCACGGCGATATTCTCCTTGGAGATGTCCAAGGAGCAGTTGGCCATTCGCATGTTGTGTTCCGAGGCGAGGGTGGATAGCGCACGACTGCGCAGTGGATTTTTGAGCGAAAGCGATTGGCCCAAGCTGACCATGGCTGCTGGAGCGCTGTCCGATGCGCCGATATTCATCGATGATAGCGCTGCCATCTCCGTATTGGAGCTGAGGGCCAAGGCGAGGAGGTTGAAGGCCGATCGCGGCCTGGGTCTGGTCATTGTCGACTATCTCCAATTGATGAGGGGCAGGAGCGGCGTGGAGAGGAGGGAACAGGAGATCTCAGAGATATCCCGTTCCTTGAAGGCCTTGGCCAAGGAGTTGAATATCCCGGTGATCGCCATCTCTCAATTGAGTCGGAAGGCCGAGGACAGACCGGGGAGAAGGCCTCAGCTCTCCGATCTGCGGGAGTCCGGGGCCATTGAGCAGGATGCGGACGTCATCATCTTTATTTATCGTGACGAGGTGTATAACCACGATTCGGACCATAAGGGAACGGCAGAGGTCATCATCGGGAAGCAGAGAAATGGTCCGACGGGCAAGGTGGATCTCTCCTTTATCTCCGAGTTTACGACCTTTAAGGATCTCTTTCGCGGCGGCGACGATGAGATCGAGGCAGCGGTTTAGAAAAAGATGAACATACCCAATGCCCTTACCATAGTGCGCATCCTGTCGATTCCGGTCTTTGTCATCTGCCTGCTCTACGACCGCCTCGTTATAGCGCTGTTCATCTTCATAGGCGCGGGGATTACCGATGGCCTTGATGGATTGATCGCGCGGATCTACCGTCAGAAGACCAGCACAGGGGCATATCTCGATCCTATAGCCGATAAATTATTGCTTACCACCGCCTACATCGTTTTGGCCGTATTGAAAATCATTCCCAGTTGGCTGACGGTGATCGTTATCGCCAGGGATGTCATTATTGCGCTCGGCATCCTCATCTTACGCGTTACCTCCCATAGATTTGAGGTCAAGCCTCTCTTCATCAGCAAGACCAGCACCTTTTTCCAGATTGTTATGGTCGCCTGGGCTCTTATTGTTCCTTATTCACTTTTTTTTAAGGGGCTCTTTCCTTATCTCATGTGGGCCACTGCCGCCTTGACCTGTATGTCGGGACTTCAATATATATACATCGGAACCAAATACCTTAACGAAAAGGGAGGTTGATCATGTCCGCCATCTTAGACATTGCAGCGCGAGAGATCCTTGATTCCCGCGGCAACCCCACGGTGGAGGTTGACGTAACCTTGGAGAGCGGTTTCGGGGGTAGGGCTGCCATTCCATCAGGGGCCTCAACCGGTGAGCACGAGGCAGTAGAGCTGAGAGATGGGGATAAGGCACGGTATTTGGGCAAGGGTGTCCAGAAGGCGGTGGCCAACGTCAACGAGCGGATCGCCCCGGAACTCATCGGCATGGACGCCCTGGAGCAGATGGGCATCGATCAGGTCCTCATCGATTTGGACGGCACCCCCAATAAATCCGCCCTCGGGGCCAATGCGATCTTAGGGGTATCGTTGGCCTGCGCCAAGGCAGCTGCCGCTTATCTTTCCCTTCCCCTTTATCGTTATCTGGGAGGGGTTTATGCCCACCAGCTTCCTGTCCCGATGATGAACATCCTCAACGGCGGCAAACATGCCGACAACAATGTAGACCTGCAGGAATTCATGGTTGTGCCTGTGGGTGCGCCCTCCTTTCGCGAGGCCCTCAGGATGGGGACGGAGGTCTTCCATCAGCTCAAGGCCATTTTAAAAAGCAAAGGATACAACACCGCAGTGGGGGATGAAGGGGGATTTGCCCCCAATCTAAAATCCAACGAGGAGGCGCTGGCGGTAATCGTGGAGGCCATCAAACAGGCGGGCTATACCCCCGGCGCAGAGGTGGCCATTGCCCTGGATCCCGCGGCCAGTGAGTTTTACCACGGGGGAACGTATATCTTGCAGGCTGAGCAGAAGAAAGAGAGGAAGGCTGCGGAGATGGTGGCATTTTATGAGGACCTGGTGAGCCGATATCCCATCCTCTCCATAGAGGATGGTTTGGCTGAGGACGATTGGGAGGGATGGCGGGAGCTGACTGTCAGGCTCGGAAAGAGGGTACAGCTCGTGGGGGATGACCTCTTTGTAACTAACAGAGAACGCTTGGCGAAAGGGATCAAGGAGGGGGTGGCCAATTCCATCCTCATCAAGCTCAATCAAATAGGGACCCTTACCGAGACCCTGGCGGCCATCGAGATGGCGAAAAAGACCGGTTATACGGCAGTGATCTCCCATCGATCAGGCGAGACAGAGGATACCTCCATCGCCGACGTCGCGGTGGCGACCAACGTGGGGCAGATCAAGACAGGGTCGGCCTCCCGCACCGATCGGGTAGCCAAATACAATCAGCTCCTCAGGATAGAGGAGGAGCTGGGCGAGCAGGGGAGTTTCCCGGGCAGGGGGGCCTTCTACAGCATCCGCGGATAAGGAGATCGACACGTCGACAGGCGTTATAGCAATGGTTCCATGACGGTCTTTCTTCCGTCACGGGACCTTTCTTCTTGACGTCCGTGATATAAAGGGATCCGTATATCCAGGAGTCCGCCGTACCGAGGTATCTCTTACCCTAGTCGGATTCCGCGGCTTCGTCTATCTCCACCTGATACTGGGAGGCCCCCTCAGGGGGGGAGAAAAAGATGATGGTAAAGGGAGAACTCTCCTCGGGAGAGACGGGCTTTGCTTGCCCCACGGCTATGAAACCGAAGGATGACTTGAGGGCGTCATAGGTGGAATTTTTGACCTCCTCATCGGTGATGGTGATGCCGCAGAACCCGCTGCTCGTGGCAACCACCTTCCCCGCTTTATCGTAGAGGGATCCCTTCAGCTTCACGATTCTTTTGGTCTCCCCGGAACGGTTGGCGACCTTTCCCTGGATGAGGAAGACCTTCCCTCCTTCTAAGGTGCTCTCAGAACCCTTGAGATAGAGAAGAAAGAGCTTCTGCTCCTTTTTCCCCTCCATGAAGGTGTAGATTTTTTCATAGATGTACTCAAATGCGGGGATGGAATGCCCCATCTTGCTCCAGTAATATAAGGCACCGGCGACTATCGCGAGCAAGAACATGCCAAGAAGAAAGGTTGTAGATACCTTGCGCCTTTTCCTCGCCGGGGCCTCTGCGAGCGGTCTGATCTTGAAGGGTTGCGCCTCTTCCTCTGGAATCGGCGCCTCCTCTGGAGGAAGTTCTTTTACAAACAGTGTTTCTTCCGCAGTAGGAGGTATAAAGGGCCTCGGTTGCGGACCCTTATCAGGCACAGACGGTGCGGGCTGCCTTGGTTTCTGAGGTGGTTGAGCGGGAAACTCCTTGGCCCACTGCTTTAAAAATGCATCGTCGACTTTATCCGCTATTTCGCCGAATATCTCTTCTTCCTTCAGGGTGAGGGGGTGAGGTATGGTGAACACATTTTGACATCGAGAACATCTAACCTTAGTCTCCCCGGGCCTTACCTTGTCATCACTGAGATTATACTCTGTCTTACACCTATCACATTGAACGATCATGGGAGCGCCCCTTTTATCTGTAGATTATTTCCCACTGCCTAAAAAATAACACGATATGGTGATAGATACAATCTCCTTCATGGGAGAACTGCCGCATCAACCCCTCTTGTAGGGTCTGCACCTTTATAGATATTATAAAATGTACAGGATGTCAAGGAATTATCGTCAACGTCTGTGGTATAGAAGGATTGCCTTGGAGGGGAATACGGGTGGCCTCGAGCAGCTAACGCAAAAAGGGGACCTGCCAAAGGGCAGGTCCCGAGGGGTGAAAGGGATTATCTGGTCACCCAATGGCCCGGCACCCAATGATTGTGCGGTCCCCAATGGCCACTGACCCACACCGCATGGTGATGCCGTGGGCGTGGGGGGTGGGTATGAACCACGGTGGTGCAAGAAACGAGGGAGAAAAGGATAAAAAAGATAAAGCATATCTTGACGAAGGCTGTTCTCATGGTCGTTTACCTCCGATCGCGTGATATTTATTAGCTATAGACACCTTGATGAAGAAAAGGTTTAAGCTGAAATCGTCCATAGTCTTATATTTGCCGAAACCGGTAGACGTTCCCGGGAGGTTGTTTGATACGCTGTCGGGCTGACCTGAATGAACCGCCCTTGACCCCGGCTCGTTTGCGGTATATATTTTGTATTAACCATGTCGATTTGGGCATCTCATAGTACATCAGGCAGGCTGATGAAAGGCGCGGAAGGTTTCGGAGCGGGTACGTTGAAATTGTGGGTACATAAGAAGTGAATTTCTGATGACGTTCGAGAACATGAAGAGATATCTTTCGGGAATGCACTGTTTCCTTCTGCGGAGCTTGATCAATGGACCCTGTGTCTTAGCCCTGGGGCATCTCGCCCATAGCAAAACAGGAACAGGAAGCGGAGCAGGTGCCCGGGAAGTTTCCTCGAACGCAAAGGCGTCTGTATCCGATGATCAGTCCGTGGGAGGGCAGGCCGTTATAGAGGGCGTGATGATGCGCTCGCCGCGCAGGATAGCGACTACCGTGCGCAAACCTGATAAGGCGATCGTCACCAAGAATGACCCCTATATCGCTTTGTCGAAACGGCACAAGCTCTTGAACACCCCCGTTTTTCGCGGCGCCTTGTCGTTCTTTGAGCTACTCGTCATCGGCCTTAAGGCGCTGAACTTTTCCGCCGATATAGCCCTCGAGGAGTCACAAAGGGCTGAGAAGGGGGCTGATTGGCAACGGACACGCGGCGAGAGGATCAAGGATGGGCTGATTCTTGCGGGCACCTTGGTTATTGCCCTCGGGTTGGCCCTCTGCGTCTTCTTTGCCCTGCCCTTGTTCCTCACCGAGGTCATAGGGCTGTCCAAGAGCGCCCTCTCATTTAATGTGGTAGCCGGCATCATACGGGCGAGCCTCTTCTTGGCCTATCTCTGGGGCATAAGCCGGTGGGGAGAGATCAAGCGGATACTCGAATATCATGGAGCAGAACACAAGAGTATCCATGCCTTTGAATCGGGGGAAGGGCTCACTGTCGAAGCAGTGCGCAAACATAGCACCCATCATCCGCGGTGCGGGACCAGCTTTTTACTGATTGTGGTTATCCTCGCTATCTTATTGTTTGCCATTGCCGATACCCTCGTTGAGATGCAGATAGGCCACAGACCCACCCTTTTTCAAAGATTCATAACCCATTTTTCCTTGCTGCCGCTCTTAGGCGGAATCTCATTTGAGCTGCTCAAGCTATCCGGCAAGAAACGGGATAACAGGTATGTCCGGTGGCTAACCGCTCCCGGCCTGTGGCTTCAGCGGATAACGACGCAGGAGCCTGATGATGCCCAGTTGGAGGTGGCCATTGTAGCGCTGAAGAGCGCCATGGAAGATACCTAACCTTTCAACGCCAACTTTTGAGGAGTACAATCCTTATCAAGTTCCCCAACAAAGGAAGTGATTTCCTGAGAGGGGATTCCATGAGCAAGAACTCCTGAAAACAGCATACGGCAGCAGGCGGTACACCCTTGAACGTCTTCCTTCTCCCGTGATATTCTCAGGTTGAGAAGGATGCATCAGCCGGCGTACATCACGTTGTATGAGAAGGGAGAATTGCAGCGGAGGGTCCAGGTCCTGGGGGAGATCCTCACGAGTTGTTGCCTCTGCCCTCGAGCGTGCAAGGTGAACCGCCTCGCGGGTGAGAAGGGGTACTGTCAGGCAGGGGCGGAGGTGATGATCTCCAGCGCCTTTCCCCATTTCGGAGAAGAGCCCCCCCTTGTGGGATCCCACGGCTCAGGCACCATCTTTCTGACCCATTGCAACCTGAGATGTGTCTTTTGCCAGAACTACGATATCAGCCACCTGGGGCAGGGAAAGCGCATATCAAGCTCGGAACTGACTCAGCACATGATCGGCCTCCAGCGCCGGGGGTGCCACAACATCAATTTTGTCACCCCTACCCAGTATGTCCCCCAGATCGTGGCGGCCCTGCCGGCGGCCATCGAGTTGGGGCTCAAGGTCCCCCTGGTCTACAATTGCGGCGGTTATGAGTCGTTGGAGGTGATCAAGCTCCTGGATGGGGTGATTGACATCTACATGCCAGACACCAAGTTTTCCCGCGAGGGGGAGGCTGCCCGCTATTGTAATGCCCCTGACTATCCCCGGGTCTTACAGGAGGTCCTGCTGGAGATGCACCGACAGGTGGGAGACCTGGTGCTGGATGAGCAAGGGATCGCCTATCAAGGGCTTCTCATCCGCCACCTGGTTATGCCCCACGGCGTGGCGGGTACCCAAGGGATCATCGCTTTTATCGCCCGGCAATTGTCGGCAAACTCCTATGTGAACATCATGGAGCAGTATCGTCCCCTGTACCGGGCAGGAGTATATTCGGAGATAGATCGTTGCATCTCCTCTCTGGAGTATCGTGAGGCGATAGAGATCGCCAAGGGTGAAGGATTGCACAGGGGTTTCTGATGGATCTCATAGAGCTGCGGAAGGAATTAGCGGGATTGAAGGAGGAGGTGGAGGAGCTCCGGAGGGGGATAGGGCTGCTCGAGCAGGAGATGCGCAACAGCAGGGGCGGGATCAAACGGGCCATCAAGGCCCGGGGGATGCAGATTTATCGCCAAGACCCCGTCGATGAGCTCATCTTCCCGTCTGAGGCCGCTACGGAAGAGCGGACCTCCCTGTATCAACTGCTGAAGCACTACTCCTTCCGGCTCTTCCTCAGGGATGTGATCAGCAAAAAGGGGTCTTTCCGGCCAGAGGAGCTTGCGAGGTATTGTTCCCTCGAGATCGCCCAACACTATATCTCCTCCCTGTGCGAACTCAAGCTCGCAGAGCCGAGCGGCGAGGGGACCTTCCGTCTGTTGAAACAATCGCTCTCCAGCTTTGGCCCCACCCTCGAGTGGTTTATTGCCCAGATGTTTCAGAAGGAATTTGCTTCACCAGCCATCTATGGGGTGCGGTTTAAGGAGACGCCAAGCGGCGGGGATTATGACGTCATTGCTCTCTGGGAGGGACAGCTGATATATGTGGAGATAAAATCTTCTCCCCCACGGGGTATAGAAAGGGGCGAGATAGGATCGTTTCTTGCCAGGATAACCGATCTCTTGCCCGATATCGCCTTCCTCTTCAATGATACCCAGCTACGCATGAAAGATAAGATCGTCCTTCTGTTCGAAGAGGAATTATCTGCCCGATTCGGCGCAAGCAGCAGCAATAAATTTCCCCTACAGCGATTAGTTGATGAACTCTTTCACATCAACCATCGTCTCTATATCGTCAACAGCAGGAGAGATGTAATCGCCAACTTCACCTTCTGCCTCAGAGATTCCCTCTTTCAGCAGAAGGCCGAGCTCTTTCCTATCCCGCCCCCCACGCGCAGATCGAACTTATGATCTTATTGCACCGAATCCTTAAAACTTTTTCCACACTTAAACTTGGGTACCTTGACGGCGGGGATATCGATCTCCTGACCGGTGCGGGGATTTCTCCCCTTCCTGGCCGATCGATTTGACACTTGAAAAGTTCCAAAGCCCGTCAGGGTGATCTTGTCCCCTGCCTTCAGGGCCTCGCAGATGGTGTCGGTAAAGGAATTAATAGCCCTTTCGGCTGCTGCCCGAGGTATCTTGGCCTCTTTGGCGACCCTGTCAATCAGTTCTGATTTCGTCATTACGCCCCTCCTTAACTTAAGATGAATAGTACAACCCCCTTAACACAGAACAACGAAAGTACGCCCCACACGCAGTGCCCCTTTCTCACCCCCTTTTCTCAAGAAATTGGTGAAAAACTTATAGCACAAAAGAGCGGGGGTGGCAAGCGAAAAAAAGGAGGAACAAAAGAATTTTTCTGCAGGGTTTCTCCACATCCTCCTGAAATATCCCTGGTCTTGCGTTGAGGGGTTGTGTTATACTTTTTTTGTGAAAATCTATCTCGATGCCGATGGCGCCCCCTGGCGTGACCTGGTGATAGAGCGGGCCAGGTGGCACGGGGTAACGGTGGTCGTGGTTGCCGACTACAGCCATGTTCTCTCCCTGGGAAAGGGAGTAGAACAGGTGATGGTCGATGACGGGAGGGACGCAGCAGATTTCGCCATCATCAACCGGGTAGAGGAGGGCGATCTGGTCATCACTCAGGATGTGGGGCTTGCCTCCCTGGTCCTCTTCAAGGGGGCGGCGGTCATTTCCCCCCGGGGATACGAGTTTTTCGAAGACTCCATTGAGAGACAGCTTGCCCAGCGCTGGTCCGCGCACAGGATCAGGCGCGCCGGCGGGCGGACGCACGGCCCCAAACCCCTCTCGACGGATGATTGCGCCAGATTCCTGGCGCTGCTGGAGCAACGGCTCACCACCTCGCTGAGGAGGCCTGATGAAGATCGATCGGTTCCCGGATGATGTCAAAGATCATCTCTTTCCTTTCCATACCGATGCCCGGATGGCCTACGAGTGCATCGGGTGCGAGGCACACTATCCGCTCGATCGCTTCCTCTACACCTGTCCGAGTTGCGAAGGGCTCTTGCGCATCGCAGACCTCACCTTCGATGTGCTCAAAGAGATTCCAGGTCCCCAATGGCAAAGGATCTTCGATTACCGCCGGATGCTCAACGTCGACGGGCTCAAAGGGATCTTTCTCTTCCATGAACTTATTTTCCCCATCATCCCCCTTGATGCCGTAATCCATCTGGGTGAGGGGCATACCCCGCTGATCCGGGCCAATGCGGAGCTGAGCCGCTGGGCCGGGGTGGAGTTCTCCATAAAATACGACGGCCTCAACCCCTCGGCCAGCTTCAAGGACCGGGGCATGGCGAGCGCCGTCAGCTTCATCAACTACATGATCAAGATCAAGGGGATCAAGGAGCTCTTGGGGATATGCGCCTCCACGGGAGACACCTCGGCAGCAGCCGCTCTGTACCTCAGCTATCTCCCCCACGCAGTGGTGCGCTCGGTGGTGCTCCTGCCCCAGGGCAAGGTCACCCCGGCCCAGCTCTCCCAGCCCTTGGGCAGCGGGGCCACGGTGATCGAGGTCCCGGGAGTGTTCGACGACTGCATGCGCATCGTGGAGCAGCTTGCCGAGGAGTACGAGGTCTGCCTGCTCAACTCCAAGAACCCCATCCGCATCCAGGGGCAGAAATCCTACTCGTATGAGGTAGCACAGCAGCTCGACTTTGAGACCCGCAACCTCGTGGTGGTGGTACCTATCGGGAATGCTGGCAACGTAACCGCCATAATGGAGGGGTTCCTCGATCTCTACCGTCTCGGGATCATCGAGGAGCTTCCCTTGATCATCGGGGTGCAGAGCGAACATGCGAATCCAGTGGTGCTCTGGCGCGAGCGCGGGGAGTACCGGCCAATTGAGGTCCGCCCGAGCGTGGCCCAGGCGGCCATGATCGGAAATCCGGTCTCCTTCCCCAAGGTCTCGCGACTCGTCGAGGAGCACTTCCATGACCGGTTTGCCGCGGTCCAGGTAGCGGAGCAGGAGATTATCGAGGGGATGCTCATTACCAACCGCCACGGCCATGTGGTCTGCACCCAGGGGGGCGAGTCCGTCGTGGGATTAAAAAAGGGGGTAGAGATGGGCCTGGTAAAGGCCGGCCAGCAGGTGGTGGTGGATTCCACTGCCCACCAGTTGAAATTCGCGGGGTTCCAACAGATGTACTTTGAGGACTCCTTTCCCGAGGGGTACGATATCAAACCGCGGGAGGAGCTGAGAAACAGGCCCATAGCCATGGAGGCCTCTGCCGAGGCCATTGCCCGCCATCTCGGCCTCAAAAAAAAGAAGGGATGAAGCTCGCAGACATCGGTGAATTCGCCCTGATTGCGGCCATCAAGGAGATGTCTGCCGAGGGTGAGGGGGTGATCAAGGGGATCGGCGACGACGCAGCGGTGCTCAGGCCCTCGCCTGGCATGGTCTCCCTGGTGACGACGGATCTCCTGCTTCAGGGGGTGCACTTCCAGTTAGAGTTTACCGACCCCTACCGCCTGGGCAGAAAGGCCCTCGCTGTCAACCTCAGCGACATCGCGGCGTGCGGCGGTACACCTACGGCCTTTCTGGTTTCCCTGGCAGTCCCCCCGGAGACCGAGGTGGAATCGGTGAAGGCCCTCTATACGGGGATGATGGAGCAGGCACGCACGTACGGCGTCTCGCTCATCGGCGGTGATACCTCCAAAGGCAAAGAATTGATGATCTCCATCACCCTTATCGGTGAGGCAGAGGAGGAAAAG
>Ga0214474_1001054_pt1 | contig 12949 bp, 16 predicted proteins | sample RVTome_2_FD_187335 | JGI IMG/M metagenome (GOLD analysis project Ga0214474, IMG submission 187335) | Soil microbial communities from uranium-contaminated site in the Upper Colorado River Basin, Wyoming, United States - RVT95D214 HiSeq ...
CCCTTGCTACTTGAAGTGTAACATCTAAATATTAAGATGATGTTAAAATTTAGGCAGATGTGGCAATTTTTTTGGCGGGCTACACCCTCTGTGTCATTGCGAGCGAAGCGCGGCAATCTCGTGTCCCCGCCGAGATTGCTTCGTCGCTACGCTCCTCGCAAAGACAAAGGAAGGAAACGCTCCTCGCGATGACTCCCACGTGTGATTGTGAGCGAAGCGCGGCAATCCCGTAGGCTAGATTCCAAACACGATTGTAGCGCGACCTTTTAAGGTCGTGCAGTGCTCTCTGGCACGAGGCTGAAGCCTCGCACTACGCTTTTGCATTTTGAGTTGTCATTTTGACCTTTGATCTTTTAGTTGGCGGGGACAAACCCCGCCACTGCACTCTCTACTGTTCTACTAAACCACTATTGGCAGGCACTGTCCAGCCACCTGAGGTAATCTTCACTGCCGCCGATAATCGGCAGGGCGATGATTTCGGGTACTTCGTAACTGTGAATCTCTTTGACCAAGCTTATGATTTCAGAAAGCAGCGATGCCTTGGTTTTGACCAGCAAGAGGCTCTCGCGGGCCGAATCGATTTTGCCTTTCCATCGGAAAAGCGAATCCACCCTGGGCACAATGTTGACGCAGGCCGCCTTTCTACGGTTGACCAGCACCTCGGCAATCTTAAGGGCTTCTTCCTCACTGCCGGTGGTGATAAGGACGACTATTGAGCTTGTTGAGTTCCTTGGGTTTGTTGAGCTTATTGAGTTCGTTGAGCTCATCATTTTAGTCCCACCTCGAGCATCCTATTCACGGCAGCTACCGCCTTAAGCCGAATTCGCTCGGGGACCTTCACCTCAGGACTCATCTCCTCCAAGGACCGCACGACTTTCTCCAGGGTAATCAACTTCATATTGGGACAGATTGCCTGCTCGGAAACAGGAATGAACCTCTTGCCGGGATTCTCTTTTCTAAGCCGGTGGATTATCCCTATCTCCGTGCCCACGACCATCTCTTTGACCTCAGGCCGCTGGGCATACCTGCACATCCCGCTGGTGCTGGCCACTTCGTCAGCCAGGGCGATGACCTCCGGACGACACTCCGGATGCACTACCACCTTTGCCTGAGGATACTCCCGCTTCAACTCCTTTATCCTCTCAGGCTCTATCCGGATATGGGTGGGGCAGAAGCCGGGCCACAGAATCATCTTTCCGCCCGTCCTGGCCGAGACATAATGCCCGAGATACTGGTCAGGGATGAAAATTAGGTCTCGAGTATCGAGGCTTCCCACGATCTCGACGGCATTGGCAGAAGTGCAGCAGATATCCGATTCCGCCTTAACTTCGGCTGACGAGTTGATGTAACAGACCACCACTGCCGCGGGGTGTTCCTTCTTCATGGCCCGCAAGCGTTCGGCGGTAATCATATTTGCCATGGGGCAGCCGGCGTTTATATCAGGCAACAAGACCACTTTATCGGGGCAGACTATGGAGGCAGTTTCCGCCATGAAGTGGACCCCGCAGAACACGATTACATCGGCACCGGTCTTAGCAGCATTCTGGCTTAGCTCCAAAGAATCGCCGACAAAGTCGGCTATATCCTGGACCTCGCCCAGCTGGTAGTTATGGACGAGGATAACCGCATTCCTTTTCTTCTTAAGGGTGGAGACTTTCTGTGTGAGCTCAGTGTCCCTATTCTTCATTCGTAAGCATCCTCTCGGCACAGGTTTCGTCCTTGCTCGCTAAATTCCTAATACAATCGTAGTGCGACCTTTTAAGGTCGTGCAATCCCGCCCTGGCACGAGGCTGAAGCCTCGCACTACGCTTTTCCATTTTGATTTTTGAATTTCTGCCAGTATCGGCAGTTTACCATCCCTATTTCTCATTCGTGGTTATCCTCCCGGCATGAGTGTACACATTCATCCGCTTGCCCCTGACGAAGCACACCAGGGTCACGCCCAAATCGTCAGCGAACCTCACCCCCAGGCTAGTGGGGGCGGACTTGGAGACAATTATGGGGACGCTTCTTCTTGCCACCTTGAGCAATATGTCCGAAGAGACCCTGCCACTGGTGATTATTATACGATCATCGGTGGCTATGTCATTCAAGGTGCATTCGCCGAAAACTTTGTCCAGTGCATTATGCCTTCCTACATCGTCACTGAATACTATGACGTCCCTGGTGTCGCACAGAGCGGCACTGTGCACACCGCCAGTGGCTCGATAACTCCGACAGCGACGTTGAAACTTGTTCACCAGGGTTGAGACCTCGGGAGCGGAGATTTTAAGCTTAGATTCGACTTTCCGCAGGGCTTGAGCAGCGGCGGCACTATCGAAAGAGGCTCCTTTCGCAAATCCTGAAGCCGTAATCTTCGCAGGCAAAACATCTCTGGCAGGTTCTTCGGTCCTTTCCGCTTCCACCCGCACCACGCCCCTCCGGTCGTCAACCATTATGCTCTTAATCTGCTGTTTACTCTTAAGTAATCCCTCAGAGAAAAGAAACCCGACCGCCAGATATCTTAAATTCGCCGGGGAACAGAACAAGGTCACCAGCTTCCGGTTATTCAGGATGATAGCGAGGGGCGACTCTTTAGCCACTATATCCTCAACGCTTCTGCTACCCTTTTCGGCAAACTTCAGTACAGAGACCTTTTCTGTCTCATTATCCGTTGTTCTTGTCTTTATGCGGTCTCCGGCCCTGACACGGCCACCGTGAAGCACTCTGGCAAATATCCCCTCCTTCGGCATGATGCATTTGCCTATCTCTTGATAGATGGCGCAACCGGTGTGGCACTTCTTGCCAATCTGGGTGACCTCGAGAAGGACGTCTTTGCCAACGGATATCTTTGTGCCTAAAGGCAGGGAGAGGAGTTCCATCCCCCGGGTAGTGAGGTTTTCAGCAAAATCGCCGGGGTCCACCTCGAAGCCCATTCTCTTTACCTTCTCGATACTTTCCATCGCCAGCAGGCTCACCTGCCGATGGGTGCAGCAGTCAGCGTGGGCGTCGCCGACGAGGCCGTAGTCCTCTTTAAGGACACCTTCAGCTACGGCCTTCTTTCTGGTACCCTTCTCTTTGCTCTTACAGACGGCAATTATTTTGGCCATTAGACAGTAATTTGTATTATACACATTCCTATTGCCCACCCGCTATATCAGCGAGAAGCAATAGCCCAGAGCCAGAGACATCACGCAGACGACGGCCAGATAAATGGCCAGAATTCTGCCACCGAATTGCTTCCTCAGGACCAGGATAGTGCCCCAGCTGGTAATCGGCCCCACCAATAGAAGGACCATTCCGGCGCCGATATTCATTCCCTGAGATACGAAGGCGTGGACCAGGGGAACGCTGGCTGTGGAGCAGATATACATGATCAAGCCAAAGCCCAGGCTGAAGAGATACCCCAGTCCCCCGCCGAAATGGGCGCCCACGAACTCCCCCACCGGAGCCACCGCCGCCACCAATGCCGCCAGGGCCAGGCCGAGAAGCAACTCCGGCCCAATGTCCTTGACCATGTCCACAAAGGCATATCTGAACACATGCTTTACCCGGTGAGCAACCTGCCGGGAGCCTCCCAGATATTGCTCTGGGCTATCTTCAAAGGCTTGCTGGCAGTGGGAACAGCAGAAGTGATACGTTTCGCCGCCATATTCTGCTTTGGCCGCTTTTCCTGTCTCGACATTCATGCCGCAGACCGGGTCAACAGCCTGCTCCGCCGCGGGAAGGGGGACTCTAGCTCTGCCCCGGACCTTATTCCCCACCAGTCCCATGACTAAGCCCATGGCTATCACGGCAAAGAAGATGAATACGGTGAACTTTAATCCCAGGAGACCGTATGTGACCAGAAGGGCACTTATGGAAGTGGCGGGAGTTGCCACCAGGAAAGCCAGGACCGGCCCTAACCTCGCCCCTTTCCGATGCAGGCTCACCGCCACCGGGAGGGAGCCCAAACAGCAGATGGGAAGGATTGTTCCGATGAGGGTGGAATACAGGATTGGCTTCACACCCCCGCCGCCGAGGTGTCTCTCCACCCAACTTGTGGGAACAAATTCGTGAACTAGACCGCTCAGCAAAAAGCCTATCGCCAGGTAGGGCAATACCTCAATGAGATAATCCTTGAAAACTATGAAATACTGGACTATCAACTATTTACCTCCGTCTTGAGGCAGTCCACGTAATCGCAGACCTTCTCCCGGAATCTCGTGCCTGGCATAAGCATTATTGCTGCGCTTCCTGCTTCACCAGAGTATGTTACAGAAGGGTTGCAGAAATTCAAACCGAGCAGAGTAAAGGCACACGAGGAGCAATGCTCCCAGGATTATCAGTATTGTTCCGCCCACCGGTCGCGTGTACTTTGCATATCGTTCTCCCAGGTTTGAAGTCAGAGCAAAAGCGGCAATGCCGAAGATGACGAGGTCATCGAGCATAAAAATGAAGACGTATAGCAGGATATAGAGGTAATATTGCAAGGTGGTGAGACTGGCCAGGGACAGAACGTGGGTGAAAATCGCCGGAATTGCTGCTGAACAGACGAACTCCACGGCATTCACGGCAAAGGCCAGGCCAACAATTCCAACTATGGTGCCCCAGGTTATGGGGGAAGACACAATCTTCTGTATTCTGGTCATCGTCTTTTGCCGGGATTCCTCGTCTGTAACTTTGCAGACAATGGCGCCTTTTGTCTGAACGAATTCTCTGAGTTGCAGAATTCCTCCGCCCAGAGCCACCAATCCAATGATAGTTGTCACCGGCTTGACGTAGCCGACAAGCAAGAAAACGTTGAGCCATGCTGTCATGAACAGATAGTACAGGATGCCCGAAGCCAGGACAAAGGAGCCGACAATCAGCCATATTCTCTTCCTATCTCTCAAGGTCGCTATTATAGTTATGAGATAGACAAGCACCCACATAGCACAGGGGTTGAAGCCGTCAACGAAGCCCAAAATTACAGCCAAGGCTGGGAGCGAATAATCGGCGAGGTCAATTTCCCCTATGATGGGCAACACGATTTTGCCTCCGCCATCACCGTCTCCTGGGTCTGTCCGCGCCGGACAGTCCCCGGCCAGACACTGCTGCAGAGCTATCTCTATCGCCCTGCCGCTAGTAGCCTCGGATTCCCAGCCCCCAAATACCTGATTGCCGAAGATAGTTATGGGAAAGTCTGGCTCGTACTCCACCCCTCGCTCTTCAAGCATCGCAGATAACAGGGCATGTTCTTGAGGTGTGGTAGCATCGTGACGAGTAATGTTAATTGAATAGGTATCCTTCAGCTTTTGATTAAATGGCTCTTGGTCCTGGCAGTGTGGACAGCCGGGCAGATAAAAGAAATGGACCTCAAAACCTTCACCGGGGCTTGAGGTTCCCTGACTCGTGAATCCGATGACTATTCCCAGGATTATCAGGGATATAATAAGGTATCTCTTGAAGCGGTCCTGGAAAATGTTCTTCAAGAAATTGGCTACTCTGCCGAATATTGACAAATGTCACCTCAAAATAGTCTCGCCTGTTCAGGATTCTTCCACATACACGGCACTCGCGTGCCGGTCTCCACTGCAAAGACTATGTCCTTGGCCACGGCTGCCATTTATTTCCTAACACCCAAAAGTACACGCCGAGCAAGACACCACGGTGAGAACCAGGTTCCTGCTGGCCATATTACCGGCGATGTCAGACACTATCACCGCGATTGTGACTTTGGCGGACATATCGGGGGCAGTCCAGGCAATCATAGAACCCTCCCCGGAGATCTCGCCGCCTGTGCATGACCATTCGTAAAACAGTTCCATGCCGGTGTCTGCAACAACACATTCAATATCATACATTTGTTCCTTCCCGACGTAAAATCCAGCGAATGATTCCTTCAGGTAGCAATGATCCGCGGTGATACGCAATTCTTCGATAATCGGTGGTTGCTCTGGCGCTACGCTGACGGGCAGCGTTCTCGTATCCGAGCTGCCGTAGCCATCGGTAACCACAACCGTGACGTTGTATGTGCCTACTTCTGGGGGAGCAGTCCAGGTCACAACCGCGCCTGTCCCGGTAATATTGCCTCCGGTGGTTGACCACTCATAACTCAGTTCGTCATTATCAGGGTCTGTAGCATTACACGTGACCTGGATACTGCCGGAAGGATGGGCCCAGGCTGTATCGGCTATCAGGCTGCTAATTGTTGGCGGGCTATTGGGTCTCACTTCGATGGTTACCTCGCTCACGGCTTCGCCACCGCGGCCATCGCTCACGGTGACTGTAACATCGTAGAAGCCTGCCGAGTCAGGAGCGGTCCAGGTAATCGTAGCTCCTTGCCCGCTTACTCCGCCTCCGCTCGCCGACCATTCGTAGGTAAGCTCGTCGCCGTCCGTAGCAATACACACAATCTGACAGCTTCCGCCGAGGTGAACTATCTCCGGCTCGGCTTCCAGACTGGTGATGAGCGGCCGATGGTTGGCTAGTATCGTATCAAACACGACTACGAGCACAACTACTGCCGCCACAATTCCTATGATTATTAGGACTCTTTTTTCGTTCATTTGCTTCTCTCCTGAAGCATTTTTGCTTCAGGCCAATGTCAAAATAACATATGCTACCAATCTCATGGAGACGATGCAAACTGTGTTTAGCATTTGTTCACGCCTTCCCTTTTTATCATGTCTAGATGTCCTATTGTAAATGCTTGGGGAAGGTCTTTCTGGTTGCAAGGGAAATCCAGACCAGAAACAGCATTATGGGAACTTCAGTCAGCACGCCCACTACGGTAGCCAGGGCTGCGCCTGATGCTACTCCGAAGAGGGTGGTGGCGACGGCTATGGCGACTTCAAAATGATTGCTGCCGGCGATGATGGCAGCCGGTATAGCGTCAGCATATCTGAGTTTCATAATGCGGGCAGCCAGATACGTGATGCCGAAGACCACGAGGATATTTACCAGGATAGCCAGAGTTATCATGCCGACTATGGCTGGCAACTCAACGATGATATGGCCCTGGTAGGTGAACAGGACAACCAGTGTAATGAGCAGGGCGATTATCGAGACCTTTCCCAGTTTAGGCTCCAGCTTGGTCTCAAACCACTCTAATCCCTTTCTTCTTATAGTCTCCCTTCGCGTAAAATAGCCAGCTATCAAGGGTGTCACAATGTAAATTGCCACAGAAAGGGCAATAGTATCCCAGGGTACCCTGATACCGGAAATGCCGAGCAGCAAGACGGCCAGGGGAGCGTACAGCACGACCATGCTGAGTGAATTGATTGCGGTCATTACCAGGGTATTTGCCATATTGCCTCTGGCCAGATAACTCCAGACCAACACCATGGCAGTGCACGGAGCAACACCGAGCAGTATTGATCCGGCGCGGTATTGTTCAATCTGTTCGGCGGTCAGGAACCTGCCGAAAACAAGGCTTAAGAACAGCCAGGCGAATAGAGCCATGGTAAAAGGTTTTACCGCCCAGTTGGCAAACAGAGTGAGCCCGATTGGCTTGGGCGACCGGATTGCTTTTCTAATCTCCTCCCAGCTTATCTGAACCATAATGGGATAAATCATGGCAAAAAGCAGTATGGCAATCGGTATAGAAATGCCCGCCACCTCGAGCCTGGCTAGCATATCGGAAAGTTGTGGGAACAGCCGTCCCAGCCCAATTCCTGCTCCAATACATAAAGCCACCCACAAGGTCAGAAACCTTCCCCAGATACCGAGTTTTCGTTCTTTTTCAGGCATCTTATGTCCGCTTCACTCTTTCTCCAAAAGCTTTGCCAAAGCCTGCCGGTTGGCAGCAAACTCAGGCTGGTTTAAGATAGGGCACTCATCAGGTTGGCACCTGCCCCTTGCCAGCTCGATAGCGAAGGCAAGGCAAGTTCGCTTGCCGCACTCCCTGCAATCCGTCTTGGGCAGAAATTTCTGTAGTATGAAACCCATGTTCAGCTTTGCTTTGCCGGGCTGCATAATATCTTGCTGTGGCTGACTTAATCTTGATGCAATCTTGTGGCATATCGCGGGCTCAGGATATGCTCCCATGTCGTAAAGCTTATAGCCCATGAAGGAGGCTGGCTCTTCCTGATAGCAACTCCACACTGCCTTTCCCACTGCTTTTGGGTCAAGTCCGGCTACGCTGGTATCCTTTTCTCCCGGTTGGCATAGTAGATTGACAACACTTATGATTTGCCGGGCAAATCGCTCTACTAGCTCCAATGGAACGTTATAGAGGTTTGGAGTGGGGGCTCTTGTGCCAATGATTTGCTTGGTATCAGTGACTCCGTTTTGCTTGAGCGCCAGGAGCGACTCGCCGGGCAAGTGTCCCGTTGATTCTCTTCCACATAGCACGATATATCGTATGTTCGGGTTAGCCACGATATTACAAATCATCTTCTCCAATCCGATATTTTCTGTTTGAAGCATGCCGGAGAGTGCGGCGCCAGAATCTGCGCCAGCCATCACCAGCTCATTCAGTTCCGCCGGTATAGCGAAGTCAAAGGTGTCTAAAATTACACAGACTGCTACGGGAGAGTAATCGTTACCCCTCACATAGCGGCCTTCTTCCGGAGGATAACCGTCCGGCGGTTTTACCTTTAACACGAGTTCTTGAACCCTTACTTGTTCTATCTAAAACCCACATGCACAATAAGGCACCGTGAAGACTATGCTCTTGCCCACTTCATTGCCGGCAACATCAGACACTATTACCGTGACCGTAACGTCACCGGACGTAGCCGGGGCGGTCCAGGTAATCTTAGAGCCTGCCCCGGAAATCTCGCCGCCTGTGCATGACCATTCGTAAATCTCTGCGCCGCTCGCGTCTGTGACAATGCACTCAATATCGTAGTCTTTTGTTTTCCAGACCTTGTACCCGGTAGTGGTTGTTTTCAAATATTTGGGCTCTTTGGCGGTAACAGTCAGGTCTTCAATGGTCGGCGGAGTACCGGGTGACACGCTGAGAAGTACCCCCCTCATATCTCCCCCACCACGGCCATCCCTAACCAGAACTGTGACATTGTATGTGCCAACTGCTTGGGGAGCAGTCCAGTTTACAACTGCACCTGTGCCAGAGATGTCACCTCCGGTGGCTGTCCACTCATAACTCAGCTCATCGCCGTCACTGTCCGAAGCGTCACACGTCACCTGGAGACTACCCGAAGGAAGAGCCCAGTCTGCATCAGCTATCAAGCTGTTGATGATTGGCGCCCTATTGGCCTTCACTGTGATGATTACATAATGCGCGTCTTCGCCACCGCGGCCGTCGGTCACAGTTAGTGTAATATTGTAGGACCCTTGAAAGTAAGGAGCGGTCCAAATAACCGCAGCTCCTTCCTCAATTATTTCGCCTCCGTTAGCCGACCAACTGTAGCTTAATTCGTCGCCGTCGGGGTCTGTAGCATTAAACACAATCTGGCAATTTCCCCCGGGAATAACTCTCTCCGGCTCAGTTGCCAGCTTGGTGATAGCTGGCTGATGGTTGGCTAGCATCGTGTGAAATAAGATTGAAAGTAACACCGCTGCCGCTACAATCCCCGCGGCTACCAGAAGTCTTTTCTTATTCATCAGCTTCTCTGCCTGGAGTGTGTTTCATTTACGCCTGTATCCAGAGCACGACATAATATATTCCTATCCCTATGAAAACAATGGCAATCACTACGCGAATGATTTTCTCGACGCGGGTGACCACGTTAAACCAGCTCGAAACTCTGGCCACGCCAGCGGATAGAAGTATGCCGAATACCAGAACAGGTAACCCGGTGCCAATGGCATATACGGCTGGCAGCGTCACACCACCGGCGGACTTAAGGGCCAGAGGTATGAGTACTCCAAAGAACAAGAGTGCACTATAGGGGCAAAAGGCAAGGGCAAAAAGAACGCCCAACAGGAATCCCCCCAGCATCCCCCGGTCGGCGATCTTCGCTCCTATTGAAGACAGTTTTCCACCCCCCAGATTAAGCGGAATCCTGTTTACAATTAACATTATCACCCCCACCACTATCAGAAGTGGCCCCAGGACCTGTTCGCCGAAATCCTGAAGAAACAAAGCTACTCCAGGAATCTCGAGACCAGCCACGATGATTATGATGCCAATGATGGAATAAGAAACCATGCGCCCCAGTGTATAGAGCGCTCCAGTTATGACAGCGTATCTGCGCTCTGTCACTCTACGGCTTACATATCCCAGGGCAGCAATGTTGGCAGCAAGTGGACAGGGACTGATGGCGGTCATCAACCCCAGAAACAGGGCGGACAGGACCGGGATGTTGGAACTTGCCATGGCGCCAATCAAATCCATCAGGTCTCTCCATTAAGGCATTTCTCAATTTTGCTCTTCAATGCCGTGATAAACGCCTCTTCCCTGCCGATAAGGTAATAAACTTCCGTCGCCTGTTCAATATGGTCAGTGCCGTCCTTCACAGTGTTGATGAACAACGACGAGGTGAAGGCACCGTATTCTTCGACAATGTCGGCGTGTTCCTCATCCTCTACATTTATCACCTGGAAAGTGAGTCTGCCACTGGCCAGCTCATCCGCAAAGTAAGTGTTCACGGTATAGTTTGTCCCTGCCTCCAGCCATCTGCAGGAATAGCAGCGTGCCGTACGGTGAAAGTAGACAACATCGACCCTATCAGCCAGGCCTGTAGAGTTGTTTGAAGGCGGAGGTGTCCCAGATGGCATCCCGTAAGCTAATATCAGCCATACGGCTAAGCCTACCAGAACGATAGGGCATACAATCCATAGAATCCTGGTTCTCTTACTCTTAGTTACTTTATTCTTGTTTTCTTTAGTCTTGGTGGCTTTAGTCACGTTGCTACCTCCTCCGTAATGCCAGTCTGAAGCAGCCTGGCCAGCGCTTCCTTGTCTTCGGCAAATTCCGGTTTACTCAAAGCAGAGCAGTCCTGCAAGTATTTCTGTCCCTTCAGCAAAGCCACGGCAAAAGCAAAGCAGGTAGGGAGCCCACAATCGCGGCAGTTGGGCCTGGGCAGGAAGTCGAGTACGTCCTTGGCCTTTATCTCCTCCTTCCTTTCATACACAGGGGTGATACCTGTTCGCTTTTCCCAGGTGTCATTTACCAATTTCTTGACATAATCCAGAACCTTTGTAGCATCCTCCTCACATGCCACCTGCCCTACAATTATCTCGCGGGGCATAAGGCTTATGACCCCTGCGTCCATCTTGAAATTGAGGTTCTGCACTTCGGGAGTATATACGGCATTCTTAACAGTAGCATTAAGATACGGGAGAACCTCACCGATGCCGTCGCTGAGTTCGGCTCTTACCGCAATCCATTCCGGATTGCAGAGGCTGCGTCCCACTCTGGTTATCTTGTAGTCATGAAGGAGCATAACTCACCTCGTATTTGTGATTAATTGTTGCACTCCATCCTTTTCGAGAGTTCAATCACTCTTGCTCTTATCTCATCTCTTATTGTTCTCACCTCTGGTAATGGCTGGCCCTTAGGGTCTGCCAACCCCCAGTCCTCGGTCTTTACGAAAGTGGCCGGGCATACCCCCTCCGCCCCGCAGCCCATGGTCACCACTACATCTGCCTGTTCTACCATCTCGGGGGTCAACACTTTTGACTTGTTGCAGCTTACGTCTATGCCAACCTCCCGCATGGCTTCTACCACAGTGGGGTCGATAGCATCGGCGGGAGCGGTGCCTGCCGAAAGCGCCCGGGCTTTTCCCTGCGCAAGTCGGTTGAAGAAAGCCTCTGCCATCTGGCTTCGGCCGGCGTTATGCACGCAGACAAAAAGCACCTGCGGTAACTTGCTGCCTTTGTTCATTTTTCAAGTAGAGTCTTTATGATGAGTTCCTTTGCCCTCTTGACTTCATCGTCAGAAACGTATTCCATGACTCCCTTAATGTCCTGCCCGATGTCTTCGTGCAGAGCCTTCTTTTTCATTCCTATATCTCTGGTAAGCACGATGCTCTTGGTCGGCCTGAAGCCGGATTGCTCCACGGTCTTCCTGGCGCATTCGAAGGGACAGCCATCCACGGTGATAACCTTCTTTGCCGCTTTTGTTTTACCTATGACCGGCTTCACCCCAAGCGGCAACGCGCCCAGGCAGCCAATCGCCACCTTTTCCAGTCCCAGCTCCTTGACCGCTTCCAGGCAAGCCATGGCGCTGGTTATGCCTGTGTTGGACATCCCGCCGTAGCATGAGAATATAATGTTCTCATGTGTCTTCATTCCTTCTTCCCAGTGTTTCTCTTCTGGCATAATTTCACCTCCACATTTTGCAGTGCGACCCTTCAGGGTCAGGCAGCACGAGGCTAAAGCCTCGCGCTACATCTTTCAACAGCCTCTCTAGCTTTGTTCATTTGGCTACAAAAGATTGCATTTTCTGGCCTTCAGTGCTCCAGAATAGTCCTCCACGGGTCGCACCCCTTGTACTGCTCTTCCTTGGCGAGCGTCTCTACAAGTAGGTCTTCAACGCGATTCTTGTCGCTTTGCGAGAGCTCCTGGAACTGAGGACTGCCCATAAACGTAGTAATCTCTTCGCGCAGCCTCAGAAGCTCAAACTTGTCTTGAGCGGTTCTAAGTCTATTTTTTAGCTCTGTTATAGATAAGCTCACACGCGTTTCCCGAACAGTCTTTCGTATTCATTAAGTAGCGCCTTTGAGTAATCAGACTCTGCACCGGGCGCAACATAATTGTAGATTTTGACCCTCTGGAGCAGTTCTTTCTTTATAGCTTCCTTGTCAGTTAGCTTCATGGGGCCAACTTCCTTGAGTATGTCCTCCAGGTTAACAATGCCAACTTCACCGCCGGGCAATGGCAGTTTCTTTGTCATTCCTTGCCGCCGCTGCGGGACAGCAAGGTCTTTTGCTCTGCTTTCTCTCTCCTTGCATATCTACAGGGCTCCTGTACCGAGATCAATCTGCTATCTCTTAGTTTTCTCCCCTTTGCTCAGGGCATTAGTGATTAGCTGGGTAAGCTCTGCCTTGGCGGGCACCCGGCCGGCACAGACTAACTCTTCGTTGATCACCAGCGCAGG
>Ga0214474_1001056_pt1 | contig 12910 bp, 7 predicted proteins | sample RVTome_2_FD_187335 | JGI IMG/M metagenome (GOLD analysis project Ga0214474, IMG submission 187335) | Soil microbial communities from uranium-contaminated site in the Upper Colorado River Basin, Wyoming, United States - RVT95D214 HiSeq ...
AGAGGTGATTGGCAAGGCCCCTATTACAGAAATCTACCCAGAAGGGGTGGCCAAGGAAGTCATGAAGAAACTTCGAAGTCCAGAATATGGTGGGATCGGGAAACTCACCCCTACCCAGTTCAATGTTCTCAATAAAGCCGGAGAAGAGATCCCTATCCAACTCTCAGCCACCTTGATCTATGATGGGATGGGAAAGGAGGTCGCAAGTGTCGGCATCTTCACTGACCTGAGACCTCGTCTGAAGATGGAGAAGAAACTTCAAGAAACCCACCTTCAACTGGTCAGTTCAGAGAAGATGGCCTCTCTTGGAAAACTGGCAGCCGGCATTGCCCACGAGATCAACAATCCCTTGGGCGGAATTCTTATTTATTCCAGCCTGATGAAGGAAGATCTTTCCGAAGAGGATCCACGGCGAGCGGATTTGGATCGAATCGTTCAGGAAGCAGGTCGATGTAAGGAAATTGTGAAGAGCCTTCTTGAATTCGCGCGCCAGACGGAACCGAAATTGGAGCCCACTGATATCAATCGCGCGATTAATGACGGCCTCTTTTTCTTAGTCAATCAGGCCTTATTTTATAATATCCAAATCATCAAGAAATTTGATCCCTTTCTGCCTTTTGTCCGGGGAAATGCCAGCCAATTGAAACAGGTCTTCATGAATATCATTGTGAATGCAGCAGAGGCGATGCATGGCAGCGGGACGCTTTCAATTACTACCTCCCCTGCCCCAGATCGAAAGACGGTCTTCGTGGAATTTACCGATACGGGTGAGGGAATCCCTGAAGAGAACCTTACCCGGATCTTCGATCCCTTCTTCACCACTAAAGAAGTGGGAAAGGGGACCGGATTGGGCCTCGCCACCTCCTACGGCATTATTGAGGATCACGGAGGGAAGATCAGCGTAAGGAGCAAAGTAGGGGAGGCGACGACCTTTACGATTGAACTTCCCATTCACCAAGGGATTCAACCCATCTTGGAGGAACAGTCAATCCATTAGACGAGGTAAAAATGAAATTAGTCCAACAAACAAATCAAAAAGAGAACTCATTCCTGCTGGAGGTCGCTCAAGCCAGTGGTGAACAACTACAGGCTTGCTATCAGTGTCAGAAATGTTCAGCGGGATGCCCGGTGGCTTATGCCATGGATATCCTTCCCAATCAGGTCCTCCGTCACATTCAATATAACCATCGCGAGAAGGTCCTCTCCTCAAAAACCATCTGGATCTGCGCCTCCTGCTATACCTGTAGTGTCCGATGTCCGAACAACATTGATATTGCTAAGATCATGGATATCTTAAGAAGCCTGGCCATTCGCTCTGGGATCAAGCCCGGAGAGAAGGACATTCCCCTATTCCACTCCGTTTTTTTAGATACCATCAAATCGAGAGGCCGCATCCATGAACTGAGCCTTCTTCTTCAGTTTAAATTTAAAACTAAGGATTTTTTTAAAGACGCTGGATTGGGTTGGAAGATGTATCGCAAAGGGAAGATCAAAATTTTCCCCTCCAAGTTCGGGGGGGGGAGAGAGATCAAAGAGATCTTCAACGCTTTTGAGAGATTTCAGAAAAAATCTTGAAATCTCTGATTACATAGATGATTGAAGCGATTACATAGAAGAGAGCGTATTGTAGTTTTTTATTGCTCTCTTGAGAAAGGGGAGAGAAAGTGAAGGAAATTTCTTACTATCCCGGATGCTCCCTCCATGGGACCGCTGGGGAATATAACGATTCGATTCGAGGTATATCAAACCTCCTCGATATCCAACTCCATGAGTTAGATAATTGGACTTGTTGCGGAGCCAGTTCGGCCCATTGTACGGATGAGGAACTGGCTATCGACTTGGCCGCTCGGAATCTTGCCATCGCAGAAAAAAGTGATTGGGACCTTCTTGTCCCATGTGTGGCCTGTTACAGCCGTTTTAAATGGGCTGAGAAAGAGTCTAAGGAACATCCAGAGAAAATCCATTTTACATATCGAGGGAATGTCCCCATACGATATGCCTTGGATTTTTTCTGTGAGGGGCCCATCTTAGAAGAGATCAAGAAAAAGATTACCAAACCTCTCACCGGGTTGAAGGCCGTCTGTTACTACGGGTGTCTAACGGTTCGGCCCCCGAAAATGACGGGAATTAAGGAATATGAAAATCCTCAACACATGGACCGTCTCATGGAATTATTAGGCGCAGAGCCCATTCCTTGGTCTTACAAAGCAGATTGTTGTGGCGCCAGCCTCACGTTGACTCGCACGGACATCGTCAGAAGATTGAGCGGTAAACTCTTATCTATGGCAAAGGAAGCGGAGGCTGATTGCGTGGTGACGGGTTGTCCGATGTGTCATGCCAATCTCGATACCCGTCAGGATGAATTGGAAAAGGAAGTTGGAGAAAATTTTAACCTTCCTATCCTCTATTTTACAGAACTAATAGGATTGGCCTTGGGACACAAAGATGCAAAGAAATGGTTGGGTCATCATATTACTGACCCCATTAAAGTGCTGAATAGCAAAGGATTGATATAAGAAAAATTGTAATACTTTAATGCTTTGAAAAAGTATAAGGATCGAATCTCTACTCAATAAGAGATGGGCTAAATCCCCCTTCATCCCCCTTTTCCAAAGGGGGAAAGAATAACCCCTCCCTTTGCAAAGGGAGGTTGGGAGGGATTTAAAAGGTTTTTTTCAAATAGTTAAATAGATACGAATTTCGGATTTTAGAGGGGATTATGATGGCCGATAAAGTTGGAGCAGTGATGGTGGTGGGAGGCGGTATTGCAGGAATCCAATCCTCCCTTGACCTTGCAGAATCCGGCTACTACGTCTACCTCATAGAATCCTCGCCCGCAATCGGTGGGGTCATGGCTCAATTGGATAAGACCTTTCCTACCAATGATTGCTCCATGTGCATCCTCTCTCCCAAATTGGTCGAGGCAGGTCGTCACCTCAATATCCAGACCCTTACCTATTCCGAAGTGCTAAAGGTAGAAGGAGAACCCGGAAATTTTGAGGTTACGGTTAGGAAGAAACCCCGTTATATCGATCCTTCGAAGTGCACCGGATGTGGAGAATGTCCACAGGCCTGTCCAGTGAATATTAAGAGTCAATTTGATGAAGCCTTGGTGGATCGAAAAGCTATTTATAGACCTTATGCACAGGCCTTTCCAAATATCTTTACTATCGAAAAAGGGGATCGGGCTCCGTGCACGCTCACCTGTCCTGCCGGCATCAATGTTCAAGGTTATGTTGCCTTAATCGGGGTTGGAAAATATAAAGAAGCCCTCTCCTTAATTTGGGAGAACCTGCCCCTTCCTGGTGTTTTGGGTCGGATCTGTCCCCATCCTTGTGAAAAGGAATGTAATCGAAAGGACTTGGATGAACCCCTTGCCATCTGTGAATTGAAACGATTTATTGCAGATCAAGTCAGGACAGAACTTTCATTCCAAAAGGAGGAGTCAAAAGAGGAAAAAGTGGCCATTGTCGGGTCTGGGCCTGCTGGACTCACTGCTGCAGCCTTTTTAGGTCTAAAAGGATACCCCGTCACGATTTTAGAAGCCCTTCCCGTGACGGGTGGAATGCTTTATACGGGTATTCCCTCTTATCGCCTCCCCAGAGATATTCTTTCGGGAGAGATTAAGACGATTCAGTCCCTGGGTGTGGAGATCAAAATCAACTCTCCAATCGGTCCGAACCTCACCATCGACGACTTATTCCGACAAGGATATCGAGCTGTCTTTCTTGGCGTGGGTGCTCACCAGGATCAAAAACTAAATATCCCTGGAGAAGAAAATCCTGATGTCATTCCAGGAGTCGTCTTTTTAAGAAAGGCCAACCTTGGTCAGAAGGTCGAGGTTGGACAACGTGTGGCAGTGATCGGTGGGGGAAATGTGGCAATGGATGCAGCCAGAACTTCATTGCGCATGGGTGCCCAAGAGGTGACCATCCTCTATCGTCGATCCTTGAGTGAGATGCCTGCCAATGAGGAAGAAATCAAAGAGGCAGAAGAAGAAGGAATTAAGTTTCAATTTCTTGCTACTCCAATCGAGATCGTCTCGAAAGATGGAAAGATCTTTTCTCTCCGATGTATTCGAATGGAATTGGGTGAACCAGATTCGTCGGGACGAAGACGTCCGGTTCCTATCCAGGGATCAGAATTTTCTATTGAGGTAGATACGATCATCCCTGCGATTGGTCAGGTGCCTGACCTTAATTTCCTCAAAGGGAGTGTGATTGAAACGACCCCGCAAGGAACAATCAAAGTTAATTCCACAACCCTTCAAACTTCAAAAGAAGGCGTCTTTGCCGGAGGCGATGCGGTCACCGGACCTTGGATCGCCATTGAGGCAGTGGCTGCAGGGAAAGAGGCTGCCATCTCTATCGACCGATACCTCAGAGGGCAGGATCTTTTTGAAGGAAGGCCAAAACCTAAATTTGAAAAGGCTCGATTCGAAGAGATTTATGCTGATCAGCCTAAATCACTAAGAGTGCCGATGGAGATGATCCCCGCAGAAGAGAGACGGAAAAACTTTTCGGAGGTGAAGAGGGGCTTCTCTGAGGAGCAGGCGAAGAAAGAGGCTCTTCGATGTCTTAATTGCGGACTCTGCTCCGAATGTCTCCAGTGTGCAGCCCTCTGTAAGGCAGGGGCCATTAACCATCAGATGAAAGAGGAGATCGTGAATTTCAGGGTAGGATCTATCATCTTGAGCCCCGGCTTTGACGAATATAATGCAAACCGATTGACTGCATATGGATATGGCCGCCTTGCCAATGTGATCACAAGTATCCAATTCGAGCGTATCCTCAGTGCTTCAGGTCCATTTCAAGGAAATCTTTTAAGACCCTCTGACCAAAAGTCCCCTAAGAAGGTAGCCTGGATCCAATGCGCTGGCTCAAGGGATATGACCGGAAATGGCGGAAATGAATACTGCAGCTCTGTCTGTTGTATGTATGCCATCAAAGAAGCGGTCATTGCCAAGGAACATCATCATGAGGTGGAACCCACAATCTTTTACATGGATATCCGTGCCCATGGGAAAGATTTCGACGCCTATTACGAAAGGGCAAAGAAGGAATATGGTGTTCGATTCATACGCTCTATGGTTTCCCGGGTAGCGGAAAGGCCAAAGACCAAAAATTTGATCATTAGCTATATCGATTCTGAAGGCAAACTAAAAGAGGAAGAGTTTGATCTCGTCGTCCTTTCTGTCGGATTGACACCTTCTGAAGGTGCAAAAGGACTTTCCCAGAAACTTGGTCTGCAACTGGATTCCTATGGGTTCTGCAAAACCGAGGAGTTCTCCCCACTTCAAACCAGCCAGCCAGGCATCTATGTGTGTGGAGCTTTTCAGGGCCCTAAGGATATTCCAGAAACGGTAGCTCAAGCGAGTGGTGCTGTTTCAGCTGCCTCCAGTCTCCTTTCCGATGTTCGTGGGACCTTGACTAAGAAGAAGGATTATCCTGTGGAGGTGGATGTCAGAGGCCAGGAGCCTCGCATCGGGGTCTTCGTATGCCATTGTGGTATCAATATTGGAGGAGTGGTCGCTGTCCCTGAAGTAAAAGAATATGCCAAAACTCTGGAGGGAGTGGCCTATGTAGAGGAAAATCTCTACACCTGCTCCCAAGACACTCAGGAGAAGATCAAGAAGGCGGTTCAAGAGAACCAGCTGAACCGGGTGGTGGTTGCCTCCTGTTCCCCGAGAACCCACGAGCCCTTATTCCAAGAAACCATTCGTGAAGTGGGTCTGAATAAATATCTCTTTGAGATGACCAATATCCGAGACCAATGCTCATGGGTCCACATGCATCAACCCCAGGAAGCTACAGAAAAGGCAAAAGAGCTCCTCCGGATGGCCATAGCCAAATCCCATCTCCTCCAACCATTGAAAGAACCTCTGGTGGAGGTCATTAAAAAAGGTCTCGTCATCGGAGGGGGACTCTCGGGAATGAAGGCAGCATTAGGATTGGCTCAACAGGGACTCGATTGTGCTTTAGTGGAGAAAGAGGCCGAACTGGGCGGAAATCTACGCCATATCTATCACACCATTGAAGGAAATGATGCTCAAGCACTTCTACAGAAAACGATTAAAGAGGTTCTTGAGCATCCTCGCATTCAGATCTTTACAAAGGCGACCTTGAAAAGTCTCAACGGATATGTCGGCAATTTCAAGTCTGTAATCTCAGCCAATGGTTCTGAAAAAGAATTTGAACATGGAGTGGTCATCGTTGCAGTGGGTGCAAAAGAAAGCACACCAACGGAATATTCCTATGGTCAGGACCCAAGAGTGATCACACAAAAAGAGCTGGAAGAGAAAATCTTTCATCACTGGGATGAGATTGATCGATGTCGACATATTGTGATGATCCAGTGCGTGGGTTCCCGAATCCCAGAACATCCCAATTGCAGCCGAATCTGTTGCTCCGTAGCCGTCAAAAATGCCTTGAAGATCAAAGAAAAGAATCCTGACACCAAGGTTACGGTTCTATATCGGGACATCCGAACCTATGGATTGATGGAAAAATATTATACTCAAGGAAGAAACCAGGGAATTGAATTCGTTCAGTACGATCTCGATTCAAAACCTAATCTGAGTAAAGAGGGAGGCAACCTCCAAGTCAAACTAAAGGATAAAATTCTTGGAGAGGAGGTCAATATCCAGCCTGACCTTATTGTGTTGGCAAGTGCCATCGTTCCCTATGAGAATGAAAACTTGGCAAAGATGCTCAAGGTTCCTTTGACGGCTGATGGATTTTTCCTCGAGGCGCATATGAAGTTACGGCCAGTCGATTTTGCAACGGATGGTATCTTCTTGGCTGGAATGGCCCACTTTCCAAAGAGCATCACTGAATCCATCTCCCAAGCCGATGCCGCAGTGGCCCGGGCCACTGCATCAATTGCCAAAGGATACGTGAGCGTTCTTCCAACCATTGCAGAGGTCGACCAGGCTCGCTGTATCGGGTGTGGTCTGTGTGAATTGTTATGCCCCTTTAACGCAATCCGTGTGGTTGAAACAGAAAAAGGAAGCAAGGCCGAAACGATTTCTGCTTCATGCAAAGGTTGCGGAGTTTGCGCTGCCAGTTGCACCCAGAAGGCAGTGACTGTCCATCATTTTTCTGACGAACAGCTGATTGCCCAAATTGAGGCCCTTACTCCTCTAAAGGAAAAGGAAGCAGCCTGATATCAGTGATGAGTTAGGAGTTCGGAGTTAGGAGTTAAAACATAAAAATTAAGAAAATAACGGACCCGCGGGACGGGCACGGGCACATTAATTAGTGTCTGTTTATAAATTCAGTTTGTTCGTTATACCCGCCCCGTATCAAGTACGGGGTAAACTCCGGCGGGTATCCAGAATGTATTGAAAAGACTGGATTCCCGTTTCCACAGGAATGACAAAAAAAGACGATTACGGCATTTATGGACAGACTTTAATTAGTAGGTAACTATGAGTTTTGAGCCAAGAATTCTATCATTTCTTTGTAATTGGTGTGCTTATGCTGGGGCTGATCTTGCAGGCATTTCAAGGTTCCAGTACCCTCCCAATACAAGGGTCATCCGGGTAATGTGCTCTGGAAGAGTTGATCCTGCATTCATTCCGAGGGCTTTCCTTGCCGGATATGACGGTGTCATGGTTCTGGGATGCCATCCCGGAGACTGCCATTATTTAACCGGAAATTATCAGGCTGAGAAAAAAATTACTCTGACTCGGAAATTATTAGATATGGCTGGGATTGGGTCAGAGAGACTTCTTCTCGATTGGGTTTCGGCTGGTGAAGGAGAGCGGTTCTCCCAAGTCGTTCAGCAATTCGTTGAGAAGATTCGTGGTCTCGGCCCCTTCCCTCTCGATCAAGGCATGAAAGAAAGACTTCAAGCGGTCAGGGTTTCTTTAGAGGGAGAGAAAATCCGCTGGATGGTCGGTAAAGGGCCTGAACTCTTGGAAAAAGAGAATGTCTATCACGAACAATTTCCCAAGGAGAAATTGGATGCCATAATTGAAGCCACGATTCGAGATGAGTTGATTAAGAATCGAATTGTAGCGTTGGTCGAATCCAAATCCTTGGCGGCAGCAGAGATCAGTCAAACACTGAATCTGAAATTGAACGAGACCCTTAATTATCTGGTTTCTTTAGTAGGAGAGGGAAAGGTAGGATTCGATCCTTCTGAGGAAGGAAAGGTACCGAAATATACACGTAATGCATAACCTTAAGGCTGAGGCTGAGGTTTAAATGATAAAATCCTCACCCTTAGCCTTGACCTAAACCTACTTGAGTTGGAGGCTATGGAAGCGACAAGAGATTTGGAAAAAGTTAAGATGGAAAAGCCTATCGGGGCAGTCATGGTGGTTGGAGGCGGCATCGGTGGAATGCAGGCCTCTTTGGACTTGGCGGAGTCTGGGTTTTATGTCTATATGGTTGATAACTCCCCAACGATTGGTGGGGTAATGGCCCAACTCGATAAGACCTTTCCAACCAATGACTGCTCAATGTGTATCATGTCCCCGAAATTAGTAGAGTGCGGGAGGCATCTGAATATCCGCATTATTGCTAATGCAGAAGTAGATGGTGTGGCTGGCGAGCCTGGCCGATTCAGCGTCACCCTCACTCGAAAACCGAGATATATCCATCTCGACCGATGTACAGGCTGTGGCGAATGTGCCAAACACTGTCCGGTGACGGCAATCGATACTTATAACGAAAAAATGAGCAGAAGAGCAGCCATCTATATCAAGTATCCCCAGGCCATCCCCAAGGTCTTTATCATCGACCGTGAAAAGTGTATCGGGTGTGGATTATGTGAGAGGGTCTGTCTTGCAAAGGCGGTCAATTACGCGGACGCTCAGACCGAGGAGAAGATTGAGGTGGGGTCCATCATCTTGTCCCCCGGTTATGAGGTCTTTGATGCCCGTCTTCGACAGGAATTCGGTTATGGGGTTAATCCCAATGTCGTGTCCAGTATTGAGTTCGAAAGATTATTGAGTGCAACAGGCCCTCACCGGGGCCATCTCCTCCGACCTTCGGATGGAACGATTCCAGAAAGGATCGCCTTCATCCAGTGTGTCGGCTCCAGGGATTCGAATTGTGGAAACGACTATTGTTCTTCTATCTGTTGTATGTACGCAATGAAAGAAGCCATTATCGCAAAAGAGCATGTCCACTTCGTCAAACCTACCATATTTTATATGGATGTGAGGGCCTATGGTAAAGGATTTGATGCCTATTATGAAAGGGCGAAGTCCGAGTATGGAGTTCGATTTATCAAGTGTATGGTCTCCAAAGTGAGAGAACAGTTTAAGACAAAGAACCTTCTGATCACCTATTTGAACGAGGAAGGAAATTTTGTTGAAGAGGAGTTCGAGCTGGTTGTCCTTTCTGTAGGAATGGTTCCCTCTCAAGGGGCCATCGAGATGGCAAAGAGACTGGGGGTGGAACTAGATAACTATGGGTGGTGTAAGACGAGACCTTTTGCGCCTACCTCGACCTCAAAGCCGGGCATCTATGTGTGTGGAGCGTTTCAGGGGCCGAAAGACATCCCCGAGACTGTTTCTCAGGCGAGCGGTGCAGTGGCCGATGCCACAGCGACAATCGCTCAATCAAGGGGAACCATCGCCACTAAGAAAGAATATCCTGTTGAATTGGATGTGGCTGGCGAGGAACCTCGAATTGGAGTCTTCGTCTGCCATTGCGGGATCAATATCGGAGGAGTGGTCAATGTGCCGGGTGTAAAAGATTATGCCCGCTCATTGAAAAATGTGGTCTATGTTGATGAAAATCTTTACACCTGCTCCACAGACACCCAAGAGAAGATTAAGAATGCCATTCAGGAGCATCATCTGAACCGTGTGATCGTTGCCTCCTGCTCTCCGAGAACCCATGAACCGATGTTTCGGGAGACGCTCAGGGATGCAGGATTGAATAAATATCTTTTTGAGATGGCCAATATTCGTGATCAATGCTCCTGGGTCCACATGCGTCAGAAAGAGGATGCCACCCACAAAGCCAAAGACCTTGTCCGCATGGCTGTGGCCAATGCCAGGCTGATTCGACCCTTGGGTGAGCTGATGGTGTCGGTCATTCAGAAAGGGCTGGTCATCGGAGGAGGGGTTGCCGGGATGACGGCTGCCCTCAAAATTGCTGAACAGGGATATGAGGTCTTCCTCCTTGAAAAGGAAGCCCAACTGGGAGGAAATCTGAGAAACCTTCGCTATACTCTTGAAGGGGAAGATGTCCAGGCTTTCCTCAAAGATCTGATCACGAAGGTAACAAGCCATTCCTTGATCCATGTCATTACCAATGCATTGGTAGTCGATTTCAGCGGCTCTAAGGGGAATTTTTCAACAGGTGTGATGGTGGCTCCTACCATGTATTATCGAAAGATTGAACATGGGATAACGATTATGGCCACAGGAGCCGATGAATGGAAACCTACAGAATATTACTATGGCGAAGATCAACGCATTGTTACACAACTCGAATTAGAGGATAAGATCATCCATCAGCGAGACGAAGTGGCCCGAGCCAGCCAGGTGGTGATGATTCAATGTGTGGGATCAAGAAATGAAGAGCGTCCCTATTGTAGCCGAACCTGTTGTGCCACCTCCGTAAAAAATGCTCTTAAGATCAAAGAACTGAACCCTAATGCAAAAATCTCGATCCTTTATCGGGATATGAGAACCTATGGTCTCTTGGAATCATATTATGCCAAGGCCCGCAATGAAGGGATTATGTTTGTCCGATACGAACCCGAAGAGAAACCCGAGGTAAAAAAAGATGGACAAGATCTCTCCATCTCTTTTATAGACAAAATTTTAAAGGAAAAGGTGGAGTTGAAACCTGACCTTCTGGTTTTATCGTCGGCGACCATTCCAAGAGAGAATGAAGAATTGGCAACCATGCTCAAAGTCCCCCGCACTGCCGAGGGCTTTTTCCTTGAGGCCCATATGAAGCTGAGACCTGTCGATTTTGCAACAGATGGCCTCTACCTGGCAGGAGCTGCGCATGGTCCAAAGCTGATCAGTGAAAGCATCTCTCAAGCTAGTGCTGCCGTGGCTCGGGCCTGCACTATTCTTTCAAAAGATAAAATGTTGGTTGGCGGCGTGGTGGCCGTGGTAGAGGGGGAGCGATGTGCGGCCTGTTTGACGTGTGTGAGGGTTTGTCCTTATAGCGTGCCGGTGATCAATACGAAGGGTGAGGCGGAGATTGACATAGCGAAGTGCAAGGGGTGTGGCAGTTGTGTGGCAGAATGTCCAGCGAGGGCCATTGAACTGATGCATTTCCAGAGTCATCAATTAGAAGAAAAGTGTCAGGCTTTGATCATGGATGTTGCAGCGTAATTCAGTTCAGAGTTCGGAGTTTAGAGTTCGGAGCAAAAACCTAAAAGATTCAATACTCCGAACGAGCGAGGGTTAGCATGACAGAAGCGGTTCAAGAGAAAATGAAGCCCAGTCAAGAACCACTTACGACTCACGACTCGCGCCTCACGTCATTTGAGCCGGAGATATTGGCATTTTGTTGTGAGCATTGAGCGTATAGTGCGGCGGACCTGGCAGGTTCGATGAGGCTCAACTATCCTCCGAATGTGAAGATTGTGAAGGTGCCCTGTACGGGGAGGGTGGATATACTTCTAATCCTCAAGGCATTTGAGTCAGGGGTGGACGGGGTATATTTAGCAGGATGTTTGGAGGGGGAGTGCCATTTCTTGAGAGGGAATCTAAGGGCGAAGAAGCGGGTTCAATATGTGAAGACATTGCTTGACGAAGTGGGTTTAGGTTCGGGTCGGTTAGAGATGTACAACATGAGCTCGGCTCAGGGGCAGCGTTTTGCCGAGGTGGCCCGTGAGATGACGGAGAAGATCCGGGGGTTGGGGCCGTCACCGGTCAAAAGACCGAAGGTGGCAGGTGGAAGGTAGAAGGTGGTTTTAACCACTTTCCACTTTCTACCCTCCACTTTCCAGGTTGGGAGGAAATCGATGATTGTAGCGAACAGGAAGACGTTGGAAGAGATACTCAACATGATTAAGCCCTACAAGAAGGTACTTCTGTTGGGGTGTAACGAGTGTGTGACGGTGTGTGCGACAGGTGGGGAGCGGGAGGTGGGGGTGCTTGCTTCAGAAATACGGCTCTCTCGTTCCAAGGAGGGTCAGGAGATAGAGGTACGAGAGCAGACGTTGGAGCGTCAGTGTGATCATGAATATATTGATCAGATTCGTCCATTTGTGGGGGAGTATGAAGTGATACTATCGATGGCTTGTGGGGCCGGGATCCAGTATGTGGCGGAGAAATATCGGACGAAGGTCGTCCTTCCAGCGGTGAACACGAGCTTTTTGGGAGTGACGTTGGAGCAGGGGGTATGGAGTGAGAGGTGTCAGGGGTGTGGGGAGTGTATATTGCACTTGACGGGGGGGATTTGTCCGGTGGCCCGGTGTGCGAAGAGTTTGTTAAATGGGCCATGTGGGGGGAGTTCGAATGGGAAGTGTGAGGTGGACAAGGATCTGGATTGTGCTTGGCAGTTGATCATCGACAGACTTAAGGAACTCAATCAGATGGATCGGTATGAGGAAATCATCCCGATCAAGGATTGGACGAGTTCGAGGGATGGGGGGCCGAGAAAGAGGATACGGGAAGACCTAAGACTTTAGGTTAAGGCTGAGGATAAGGTTAAGGAAGAAATGGGATATAATTCATTTGAAGATATGCCCGTATGGCAAAAAGCTATGGAACTTGCTGTTAAGATCTTTAATCTGACTGAAAATCTTCCGAGAAAGGAAGATTATAGTCTGACTTCTCAAATCAGAAAATCGTCATTATCTGTATCGGGTAATATTGCGGAAGGATTCGGAAGAAAGCATACGAAGGACAAATTGAATTTCTATTATCATTCTCGGGGATCTTTGGCTGAAACGAAAAGTCATTTGATATATGGCAAAAAAG
>Ga0214474_1001057_pt1 | contig 12909 bp, 9 predicted proteins | sample RVTome_2_FD_187335 | JGI IMG/M metagenome (GOLD analysis project Ga0214474, IMG submission 187335) | Soil microbial communities from uranium-contaminated site in the Upper Colorado River Basin, Wyoming, United States - RVT95D214 HiSeq ...
CAGTGCTGACTATGCAATGCTCAGGCCCGATCGTCTTTATTGTCTGTGCTATCTGCGCCGGATCATGACAGAATTCATTAGGCAATATTCCAATGAGGGTAAATTCGATAAACGCTTCCATGGTCGCGAGTTCCTGCAAGTCATGAATGGTGAAATGGTTTTCTTCGAATTCCTTAGCAATGGGATGTCTGCGCGCCTCCTTTATCGAACAGGTTTAATCGAGTGGCCCCCGAGCAGATAAAGCGCTCCAAGATTATAGCCTGACACATCACCCGATACATAAATGTTAAGATGGTCCGGTGAAACGACAGCAGGTATTTTGCCTCCGGGTTTAAGGTTTTCCCAGAACACAGGTATGCGGTCTTCAGGAATATTACCAGTTCCTCCCCAGGCTTCGGACTTTTCCGAAAGCCTCTTTTTGAGCCCCTCTATTTCAGCTTCGCTCAACTCCTCATAGGGTACGGACGTTTTGTCGATAATGTAATCCTGAAGGCTCTGCCTGGTAAAGCCCCGTTTCTTCAGCTCCTGTGCGGTATCGGGACTCAATACGAAAACATAGTTTAAAGGTCTGGCAAAAGCTCCTCCAAACATACTGCGGTTAGGAGCAATTCTATTAACAATGCTTTCCAGAACGTTGTCAATTTTCCAGGCGCCTCCGGTTCCGCCGCCGTAAATAGTGAAATCGTTGCCCATCATCCCTATACCGGACACTGTAACATAACTGTCTTCCGCCCGGTAACCTCGCACAGTGTGAAAGGGGGCCCAGGGACTTAATTCATCATTTTCGGCCAGCACATAAAAAGTATGGGATGACGCCCTGCCGGTTAATGCCGTATCAAGCTTTCCCGGTCTTAAATGGCCTATATTGTTCATGCACAGCCTCACAGCGCGTCCGATGGTATTATTGGCCCGCCATCCGTGCCCCAGGAAACCTGTTCCGGAGTGCATATTGATTTTTTTCGCAATGGGGCCGGACACGGCTATTAAAAGGTTAAAGGACGCGTCAGAAGAAAAAATGTGACTGGAAAATCCCCTATCGGATACCCCTTCCATGGCAGCTATAATAACCGGAAAATATTCCGGTTTAGCGCCGGCCATCACAGCATTTACAGCAACTTTATCCACAGTGACATGCACTAGGTCGGCACTCCCGTCATGTACTTGTATTGTACCCAGTTTTGTATCAGGTGAAAGGCTGGTTGCCTTTAACATCTGTTCGACATTATAGCGTGTGGGAGGGACCAGTGGGAGTCCATCGCCCCAGCCATGATCCATGAATAGTTGGTAGAATGTCTCATAGGCGGATTCCAGGCTGTCGCCTGTAATTCTTACAGACTCAGGCATCTCCTTTTTTGGTCTCAAACCGGCATTTTTCTCTGAAGGCTGTATCGGGCGGGTTAACGCATCTATTATATCGTCCAGAACCATTTCGGCACAGGGCATCATGGTCTCTGCGCTTGCCCTGTTCGGGTAAAATTCCATACTGGGTAGGGGAACCATACGCACTGACGGCATGCCAAGACGGTCAGCGGCTAGTTTTGCATTATACAACACGCGGTCACCAAAAACAGCAACACCGGGTTTACCCTGTTTTTCCAGTTTTACAGTCCAAGTTATGCTGTCCCAGGCTGCCTGGCCGGCATCTCCCACCGCATAAACAAAGGCATCTTCTTCCCTCACTATCCTCTCCTCTGCATCATCCACCCACCGAGTATATCTTGTGATCGTGGCCGAAGGATATTTCTGCTTCAGAAGTACCTCTAATGCATCTAGAAAAAACTCTCCACCCGATTTACCGGCATAGAGCAACCCGATTTTCTTCTGGGACAGATCCTTAAGCCGGGGAGAAATCAGTGAGATTTCAGATGGCTCAATCCAGTCGGCCTCAGGATTAAGCACCTCAAATGAAACACCTTCTGCCTTCCCTGCAGGTTCAGCAGCAAAAGTATTTGCTTGCACCAGGGTTATAGAACAAACAAAAAACAAACCTATTACTGATCTCAACCACACTGTTCTAGACTTTCCCATTTTTTCCTCCTTCTAAGTAGTCTGAAGATTGAGTACCGTTCAATTTTTAGTATATCTTTGAGATTCATTTGTTGATATCACACTTTCGAATCTTATACTATCTCGGGACTCTCACTGCCCAGTTCGGGGAGGAACATCTCGCAGAATGCCATGGACTCATTCCAGAAGGACGTATAATAGCCCCTGGACACCTGCTTGGCTTTGTGGGGGGAATAGATCCCGGTCTTCCAGGCCTCTTCGCCCTTCTACGCAATGAAATATCCTATATTTTCAAGAATATATCATGTAATACGGGGCGTACACCCGATCCCGGCCATTTATAATGCCTGAAAAGATCTTTTCGCTGTCGCCGACATCCCGTGACGTATCGAAGTCATGAATCCCCATGTCCAATGCACGGGAGACCTCTTCCGTCACGGGCACGAAGCCGATCCCGTAGCCTACTCCGGAAACCTTCAGGCCTGTTTTACCTAAAGTGCGATTGACAACATGAGGAGGCGGTTGAAATGCGGCTTTAAGGCCTGTTGTTGAGGCGCATCCGGCGGCAGGCAGTAATAATCCCGCACCCGCAGCCTTTAGAAATTTCCTCCTTGATATGTTGATACTCATAAGACCTCCTATTATAGTGAACTGCCTTTAAGGCTTCGGAAAATAACCAATCTTATCACCCGAGAAGGTTCCCACCCATATCTCATTGCCCACTGCAAGTGCCGTAGTGCCATTCTGCTGAGCTGCCGTTTGATCAACACCCGTTACTCGTTTCAATTCCAAGGTTTCGGGATGGATACTAAATACGGACCATCCAGTCCGACATGGTGGTTTTTTGCATTCCTCAGGCGGCACATAATTATTACCCACGGTATAAAGCATGCCATCATCACCCCAACGGATGTTATCAGGCATGATGTCGATTTTAACTTTCTCCATTGTAATAGGACTTTTTGTACGGTTAAAACGGCCTATCTCGCGTGTACCAAAGGCCGTCACATAAACCCATTCATTATCCGGAGATAACACGATCCCGTTTGCACCTGAAAGCTCCGTACCTTGTACGGCCTTAACGTTGCCGCCGGGATGCCATTCATAAACACCACCGGTGATCTTGCCCTGCATGAGCTCTCTTATGGAATTCGGCACAGTCGGATCGAAATACTTGGTTGTCAAAAATCCGCCGTCTGGTAGAATCGCGACACTGTTCGCCATGAGATCTTCGGGTAATAATACACAACCCACCCAACTAATCGCTGGTTTAGCACCCTTAACATTTATATTAAATGCTTCTATGGCTTCCCTTTCTCCATGATTGATCATGTACAGGCGATACAGCCCTGATGATTGTTGCTGCAGGCCCACTCCATGGGCGGAAAAATTATTAGGGTTTATCGGGCCCGGGCAGGTATTGAACATTTCCTTATCGTGATCAAAGCTCGGTTTTAGCCCCGGAAAGAATTCTTCGAATGTCTTCTCTTTGCGATTGATTAGGTAGATATGGCCGTTATCATCCGTGTTTGAAGCCTTGCCGTTCAAGCCGGAGGTAACCAACCATTGAGAATCACCAAGCGGTTGGAGATCCTCGACATTCCTTGGGCCTTGAAGATATTTAATATCACCGGATTCTGGACGATCATCCGCAATAGCGGTGCTCCCGCAAATTATTAGGATACAACCAACGAATATCACCGGCTTTTGCATCATGTTTAACTTTAGATTTTTCATCTGCATTCCCTCCTTTTTTTTAAATATATTTTTTATAAAGTGCCTGGTTTTCCACTGTCCCGGAGTGTCTTTATCATCCTCCCAAGACCCAGCTCTTCCAATGTCGGCACATCTCAGATCTTCAAAAATCAGGCAGGTCTGTCGAGAGCCTCTCGCTTGACCTTGAGGCTCTCGACAGGCTCATCCTCAATGATCCTGATTTTTCTCATTTTTTAGGTCTGCAGCCCTCGATCGACGCAGATGTTGCCTTCTAACATCACCATTTTTATCTTATCGACGTCCTGTAGTATCTTGATGTCCGCCAGTGGATTGCCATCGACAACGATAATATCGGCGTACTTGCCTGTCTCTATCGTCCCCGTCTTATCACCCATAAAACAGGCTTCGGCTCCATGTTTGGTCGCAGCTACAATTGCTTCCATTGGGGTGAAACCGCAATATTTATTCAACAATTCAATTTCCATCGCACCTTCTCTCGCGTCTCCGAAGCTATCCGTGCCAGCCGCCAGGACAGCTCCTGCATCGTGTACTTTCCTGTACGCCTCAACTGAAACATCCCACTCCTTTTGTATCATTTCTGAGGCTTGAGAGGCTAGTTTTCCATCAAGCATCACCCTGAGATAGGCGAGAGTCGAAACGAAAATAGCACCGTGGGTCTTTCCCAATGACGCGACTTCGTCATCCGACCTGCTAGCGTGGTCTACGGTCTTTACGCCGGCAAGTATGGCAATCTTCGAACTATGGCGATTCTGAGAATGAACGGTGACGAACTTGCCAACCTGGGCTGCTGTCTTCACAAAAGCCTCCATCTCCTCTATACTGAATGTGACACCGCTTAGAGAATCGTGATTCGGATGGAAAAAACTCATACTGGCAAAGACCTTAATGAAGTCCGCCCCTAACCGCAGATCGTAGCGAACTGCCTTCATACACTCGTCCACGCCATCACAAATGAGAAACTCTGCCTCATCATTCTCCCGTGCATCACGAGATTTCGCGGCTTTGGGAGCTTGATCAAGTGGACCGCTTGTCTGGCTCATTACACAACAGGCAGCCACGATGCGAGGAAGCCCTGTCAGGACGCCCTCTTTAACCGCCTGCTTAAGGAACGGGGCGTTTCTCCCGGCGCAGTCCTTCACGGTCGTGAATCCCGATGCCAGCATATTCTTGGCATCATCTGCCGCTTTGAACATCGCGACTTCTCTGGGGCGGTACGGAGACGGTCCGGTCCCGGAACTGCCTCCCGCCAGGTGCATATGCGCGTTTATCAGCCCCGGCATCACTGTCTTCCCGGACACATTCAGGACTGTCGCACCCTTGGGAATATCCAGACGCTTTTCCACTTTCTTGATTGTCGATCCCTCGATAATGACCGTCGCGTTCTTAACGGGGTTGGCGCCGGTACCATCGATTAATCTGCCATTGGTTATTGCCGTTATTTTCTTTTCTTCAGACATCACTTTCTCCTTTCTTCGCGTTCTCGTAGATATAGTCTCATAGACTCCCCTTCGTCTCAAATCCGTGACGTTTCAGGAAAATGGCCAGCTCCGGATGAATCACCATAATTTGTTGTGGAAGATGGGCTGAAATCTGGCCCATTTTGTACTCGGCAAATGTATAATAAGTATGGGAAGATGACCGGACTACCAATGCCATATCAATCTCTCCCGGCTGTTCTACCTCCACTCATCCACTGATGCTGATACCATGTACCCGAAGTCTCCAGCCTGCCAGGAAACCTCGGTTCCCCCACCGACAACCAGTATATCAACCTGGGTGAAGGGCATCATAGATTTTTGTGGTGAGTCTGCCCCCTGAGGCTGTTTCAACATAGACGCGAATGGCTCGACCCCTGCTTTTGCGGACGCCAAGTCATCAGGCCTCGTTGCCCAGTAGTTCCAGAGGCTCATATAGGTGTTTTCCTTAAGCCAATTGCTCAACTTCTCCTTACTGTCGAAGCCTTCATCCCTGAGATCTTCTGCAGTTACCGGGCTTAATAACAGAGTAGGTCTACAACTGCCGGGTCCGCTGGTTTCAAAGCTTCTTAACAGCTGCTTGATGACCTCGTGAATCGGATACGGCTTAAAAGAACCAAAATTAATCAGACTCCATCCGCTCAAAATACTAACAACGCTTTCTTCCGCTTCATAGCCCTTTTGCACATGCAGAGGACGCCATCCTTCAGGCAGCGCCTCTTCATTCTCCGCAAAACATAGATTGTTGTAGTTGAGGGCATTACCCAGATCGCCCAGATACGTTTCACCCGGTATAGAGCCGCCCAGATTCTTTGATATGAGCGTCCACGCCCTTCCGATGACAGAATTGGCATGATTGAAGGGGCCCAATGCAGCCAACCCGGAATTCATGTTTATCTCTTCGCGGATTGGCCCGTTGGTAACAACCATCCTGGCGAAAGAAGAACAGGAACTGAATAATGAGGTTACTCCTGTGGAGGCTATAGCCAGTATTACAGGTAAATGCTCTTTACTGGCTCCCGCCATCACGGCATTGATAGCGACATGCTCTACAGTAAATTCCCAGGATTCGTAGGGAGGGGAGGGCTGCATAGTGACTGGTAAATCAGCTCCTCCACCACCAAGTTGCCTTGAAGGGCCTCCCCATACCTCGTTAGGAGGAGTGGGCTGCATCACGCCGATGATTTCATCAGGCTTGTGGCTTGTTCCCTTGAGCATCTCGGCTACTCTTTCTTCCGTAGGAAGAACTATCGGAAGACCATCGGTCCATCCTTTTTCAAGAAAGAGCCTGGCCAGGTTCTCTGGAGTATCAGGTCCCAGCGTTCTTTGTCTTGGTCTTTCTATGGTACCTGTCCTTATTTCTTCATCAGTCAGCGGTTTGGTAAGAACCTCAACGATTTGTTCAATGATTGGTTTGCCGCTTATCGGATCTTTGCCCTCTATATATTCCCGTTGTAATTCGACCGGTCTGGCTGTGAAAGGATGGGGAACAAAAGTCAATCGCAGTTCAGGCATTCCCTTCTTGTACGCGAAGCTTCTTGTGAGATCCGGAAACCCCGCGGTGACAACAGGCGCCGTGGGTATCCCCATTTCTTCCAGTATTGAGGAGAAGATGACAGTCGCCGGCGCGTTGGTGTCCAGCTGCCCGAGACCTACTATCGCTCCGTCGCCTTTTTCTTTGATTTCATCCCATAGCTTCTGGTCATTAACTAAGTAGGAGCCCTCTTTGACCTTGAGTATAAAGGTGGTTTTGGGATATCTTTCGGTGAGTATTCTGTGGATTTCTATCATGCCTTGATGCAACGGTGGGAAATTTATACCCGCGACGTATATTGTTTTGCCTTCCAGGGTGTCAAGCCGGGGCGCCATGGGTATCATTTCGATTGGAGGAGCTATACCTCTCGGGTTCAGCACCGTTACTTTCTTGCTTGTCATGTTATTCGTTATACCTCCTTTGATCACCACGATTACGGCTAACACAATAACTAGAACACCTAAACAGATTAATGCTATTCTAAGACTCCGCATGATTTCCCTCCTTTCTTTCACTTTATTCTTTCATCTATAACGGGATCCGACAGGGTGCAATTGCACTCCAGTATTAACCGTACTTGGCTCCGACACAATCAATAATGTATATAGGTATACAAAAGGCTTAATTATGTCAATCGGTTATTATAGGATATTTCCTGGAAAGTCCTATCATCGGGCTAGAAGTAGATTAAGAAAGGATATCAGCAGGTTAAGAAGGTACTGGTGTTTTTTGGGGGGACCTTAATCATATTCATAACAGCGACGTCGTCCTTAAAACAAACATATCCCCCCTGAAATAATTTTGACTTAGAAATAATGTCTCCCCTGAAACTGAATGATAGGTGCATTCATTAAAAATAACAGGCGCCCCAAAAGGAATGTTCAAGGCGCTCGATATGTCAAGGTCGGCTACAACCGACCTCAAGGTTTGTCTTACTTTACGGATTTTTATCCCCGTTGCCTTTTCTATTGTATTTAGAATGTCATCCTTTCCAGCGTCCTTCTCAGATATGTCAGAACAAAAAAGCGGATCAGCATAATAAGTATAAAAAGAAACCGGTAAACCTTTATATATTCTAATTCGTTTCAATCGCCATATCTCTTGTTCAGGGCCCATTGAGAGGATGTTTTGTACATATTCCGACGATGTTGTCCTGGTGATTTCTAATACTTTTACTTTGGTATTCAGTTTCTTAATGGATTCTTTCAGCTTTTTAAAACTGCTACCCAACTCAAATCCCAATGGTTCCGGATCGATTTTAGATACAGTTGTCCCTAAACCGCGCCGAGGCTCCACAAAACCATCGTTTTTTAACTTTTGCATCGCTTTGCGAATAGTGATGTTGCTTGTTTGAAATTCCCTTTCCAGTTCTTCACCGGTGAAGAGTTGTTTACCCGGATTATATTGTCCTGATAAGATCCGCCTCTTCATAGTCTCTGCGATTTGGATAAAGAACGGAACAGATGAATTATGATCAAGAGATATTCTTTCTTTTTTTCTTTTTCTATTTGCCATTTCTAAATGTCCTGAAATTTAAAGTATATGGAATATACAGCTGGAACTGGGCTAGTTTGATACATATCTGATATGATTCTTAGGTATACTTGTATACAAATCATAAGAATATATCAATTACTTTATTAATCCAAGTTATGAATAAAGTCAGAGTGCCATAAACCGAGAAATAAAATGAATCAGATGCAAAAGATTACGGGTAATGTCTTTATAGAAACATACAGAACCTAATCCAGACCTAATAATATTGCCGGATTCGATTTAATAATCAGCTCCACCTCTTTCTGGGTAATTCCATGATGAAGCAGGGTAGCTATGAATAATCTCATGCCTTCCACAGGTAACGGGTTCTGGGGTTGCCCAAGGTCTGTACTGACTATGCAATGTTCAGGGCCGATTGTCCGTATCGTCTGCACTATGAGTGCCGGATCATGGCAGAATTCATTTGGCAGCATTCCAACCAGGGTAAATTCGATAAACGCTCCCATTGCCGCGAGTTCCTTCAAATCATCAACGGTAAAATAATTTTCTGCAAATTCCTTATCAGTCGGATGAGTGATTACCATTTTTCTTATGCCTGCCCTGTATGCCTCTTTTATAAGAACAAATGTTTCCCGGGGGGAGATGTGGCCTGTAGCCAGCACCATGTCGTTTTTCTTTATAATCGAAAGTATGCGATCCATTTCAGGGACCAGCTTTCCAGTCTTGTCCAGAAGGGATATGCCTTCGCCTTCCAGCGGCAGTCCAAGGGACCTCATTTTATTGATGGAGTTGGCTGCAGAGAAGGTCGGCATCCACACCACCTTCGCGCCAAGGCCTGCCGCGTTCTCAACTGCATGATAGTTCAAACCGCCCACTTCATAATTGAGGCAGATACTGCCTATGACCTTAATACCCGGTACGAGCTGATTGACAATAATCGCAACAGCGGCGGTATATGAGTGACTCTTAAGCACTATGGCCTTCATGCCGGCCTGCTGTGCCTGCTGCGCTGCTTGGATTGCATCAAGGCGGTATGGACCTGCGCCCGGCCCGGGATGCAGGTGCATATCTATTGCATCCCTTATCAGGTGATCTAAACTTATAAATTCCATATTGATACCCCTTTCCGAAATTGGCAATTTCTTTTTTATTCCGGGTGAGTGCCTGACTTTATCATCAACAAAATAGTTTGCCTTGATTCTATATATAATATGAATGAGCAAATAGACGGTCTATCGTAAAATGATATGTCAATTTATGAGAATCTGCCAGGAGTTGAAGAAATATTCAAGATATTAATTGACAAACGATGGGAAAAAATATTTTCATGAATACATTCACTTTGTTGCCATGGGAGAATCTATTCCAGCGCATCCACAAATAAATTCCTTGTCAACTGGGTGTTTTTAGAGCATGCACGTGAAGGGGAAAAAATATGGGTCTTGACTATCGCAGCTACGAGGAAGCAAAAGAAAAGTTCAATTGGAGTGAAAGATGGACCATTTTTGACGGCACGAAAAATCATTTTAATATTGCCCATGAATGTATCGATCGGCATCCCCAGAATGACTATGCGATACGCATTAAATTTGCCGATGGAAAATCAGAAATATACACATTCGGACAATTTTCAGAATATACGCGCCGTTTTGCTAACTACCTCCAAACGAAAGGAGTAGAATTCGGCGACAAGGCCGTCATACTTCTCTTCCCATCAATTGAGCTTTATGTGAGTATGTTCGGTTTATTCAGAAGAGGGGCAGTGGCCGTTATGTGTTTTCCTCTCTTTGGTCCTGAAGCTGTTAATTTTAGGCTTGCCAAATCGGACGCAAAGGCAATTATAACGACAAAGGCAATGACAAGCCTGGTTGATAAAGAACTTGCCGACAAACTTGGCCTCAAGATCATTTATGCAGACGATCTTATGACAGAGTTGCGTAACTATTCAGACAGCTATGAATGGAGAACAGACGTAAACACCGTCTGTATGATGCAATTTTCAAGCGGCACTACAGGAGAGCCAAAATCTATCCTGTATCGTCACGGTGCTATCTCAGTTGCCGGAGTGGTTATGAAACTCGGTAACGGACTGAGATCTGATGATATCTATTTTTGCCCTTCATCTCCCGGCTGGGGTCACGGCATATGGTATGGCACCATTGCTCCTCTCATCCATGGCAAGGCAATCGGCACTTTTTCCGGCAAATTCGATGCATACAAGGTCCTTGAAGCCTTGGAGGAATGGGGTGTCACTATTATGGCGGCTATTTCTTCCCATTATCGCCTTATTATGGAATCTCCTAACGTTGAGCGGTACAAAGTCAAACTCAGAACAGTCAACTATACGGGAGAAGCCATGACCAAGGATACCATTGCTGCGCTTCACCGCGTGTGGGGTATCTATCCGGCTGTTCAGTATGGAACGACTGAGGCAGGCCCTATTGCCCTTGATTTCATGGCCTTTGACAATTGGATTATAAAACCTGGAAGTTTAGGCAAACCCATGATGGGCGGTGTAAGAGTAGCTATCCTTGACGAAAACGAAAAAGAAGTTTCCCCTGGAACACCAGGCCAGGTGGCTCTTTGGAGAAATAATGCGTGGTTCAAGATAGCTGACAGCGCATATATGGATAAAGACGGTTATCTCTGGTACGTGGGAAGGATCGATGATGTTATCATTTCAGCCGGCTATACAATCGGCCCCATTGAGGTAGAAGGAGCCATTAACAAGCATCCCGCGGTCGAAGAATGTGCAGTTGTCGGGAGTCCTGACAAAAACCGGGGCGATATTGTCAAGGCCATCGTTGTACTCAAGGAAGGCTATACCGGTTCCGCAGCTCTCGGAGAAGAGATTAAAGCATTTGTGAAAACCAGGCTGAGCAAACACGAGTATCCGCGGGAGATCGAATTCACAACAGAGCTGCCAAAAACACCGGACGGGAAAATCAAGAGAAAACTTCTTAAAGAGCGGGAAAAGCAATTAAAGGCTTTAGGGCCGGTGGAATAAGATAAAAACAGCGTATCGATGGTCGAGAAAACCGGGAGATAAAAAATGATGCTGATCGGAGATATAATACATAGAGAAGCAAGGATTCGCGGCTATAAGCTTGCGGTTGTCGATGGAGATAAAGAGTATAGTTATCAAGAAGTGAATAATAGAGTGAACAGGCTCGCAAATGCCCTTCTGGAAATGGGAGTCGCCAAGGGTGAGAAGATCGCCTTCATGGGAAATAATTCCCATCAGTTTATGGAATTCTATTTTGCCATTGCAAAGATCGGTTCAATCGCCATTCCGATCAACGCCCGCTTTTCCAGTGACGAGGCATCATACGTCCTTAAGAATGCGGAGGTGACCCTTCTCATCTATGATGAAGACATGGAAGAAACTGTACAGAAGATGCGTACGACTATTCCCGAGGTCACGCAATACATATCAACAGGAAATGCCATCAACAATGTGCTCTCTTATGAAGAACTTATCTCACGCGCTTCCAATGAGGAACCCCATGGGGCAGTAGATCCCGATGATATTGCCATGATCATGTTCACGAGTGGTGTCACCGGCTCCCCAAGGGGGGTGATATCAACACACAGGAACATCATGGCAAACACGAACACAATGTGCCTCGAGCTGGATCTGGCCCCTGAAGATGTCAGTCTGCTCGCAATGCCGCTCTTTCATCTCGGCGGGCTCTGGCCGATGTTAAGCATGGTCTATCGGGGCGGCACGACTATCTTGATGCCCCGGTTTGATCTGGAGCCGATGTTTGAAATAATTCAGAAAAGGAAAGTCACTTTTATCAATCTGGTTCCAACAGTCCTTGGAAGGATTATCTCCCATCCCAATATTTCCTCTTACAACCTGAAAAGCATTCGGCTCATCATGTATGCCGGTGCCCCGATTCCGCGAGAACAGCTCAAAAACGCCATGAAGTTTTTAGGTCATCACCGACTCACCACTGGTCTGGGATCTACGGAAGCTAACGGAGCCCTCGTTCATTTCCGTAGCAGCGAACATGCCCTTGAAGGCCCCATGGCGAGCAAGCTCGGTTCAGTGGGAAAGGACGCCATGGGTGTTCAAATTGCCATTGTTGATGAAGAAGGCAAGGAAGTTCCCAATGGACAAACTGGTGAAATCATAGGCAAGGGCGATAATATTGCGCAGTCCTATTGGAAGTTGCCTAAGGAGTCGGCAGAGACTTTTAAAGATGGCTGGCTGTATACCGGTGACATAGGATACAGGGACCAAGACGGTTACATCTTTATCGTTGATCGAAAGAAAGATATTATTATCAGCGGCGGAGAAAATGTGTCAAGCCGGGAAGTCGAGGAGGTGCTTTACAAGCATCCCGGGGTCTATGAAGCAGCGGTTGTCGGCGTACCTGATAATGAATGGGGTGAATCCGTTAAGGCGGTCATCGCACTCAAGGCTGAGTTCGTGGGCAAAGTCGACGATAAAGAGTTGATGGAGTTTTGTGGTGCCCGGCTGGCAGGGTATAAGAAGCCCCGTTCCATCGATTTTCTAACCGAGTTGCCTAAAAACGCGGCTGGTAAGGTTGACAAAGCAGCGCTGAAAAAACATTATAAAGAACTTTTTGGAAGATAGTCTCTGCGTGATATTACCCGCCTTCGCAGAAAGCCGCCGACTTCAGTCGGCGG
>Ga0214474_1001058_pt1 | contig 12902 bp, 12 predicted proteins | sample RVTome_2_FD_187335 | JGI IMG/M metagenome (GOLD analysis project Ga0214474, IMG submission 187335) | Soil microbial communities from uranium-contaminated site in the Upper Colorado River Basin, Wyoming, United States - RVT95D214 HiSeq ...
AAAGGAACCACCTTTAAATTACTATAGCAAAAGGATGCCGTTGCTGTCAATCAAAGGAACCGGGCTTGCCTTGCCTTCTCCCAAGGTTTACCCTATACTGGCAGAAACTTGGGGGGATACCATGGAAACATCATCAGGACGCAGGTGGCAACACCCTGGGGGAAAGCTGAGGGAACTGGGGCCGGAGAGCCTCTCTGATACCGAACTCCTCGCGGTCCTGATCTCTGCCGGTATCAAGGCCAAGCCCGCAGAACGAATCGCCGCGGAAATCCTCGCCAGATTCGGGTCATTGAAGGCAATGGCAAAACAACCGCTCAAAAAATTCCTGGAGATAAAGGGGCTGGGGGCAGTCAAGATCCACCGCATCGCTGCAGCCCTGGAGATCGCCAGGAGGATGGGGGCGAAAGGGGCCTGACCCCTTTTACAATTTGTCTTCTTCTATAGTTTTCCATATACTGTACGAAACGTTGGGGGGAAGGAGAAGGTGCAGTGTCGCTGACAGAGGCCGACACCAGGGCAAAACTCATTGACCCCGCTTTACATCAATGCGGCTGGACAGAAGACCTTATTCGCCGTGAGGAGACTGATCGTGGAATCGATGTTGTTGACGGCAAGCCACGGCGAAGAGAACGGGGAAGAACAGATTATCTCTTACAGGTTCGAGTCAACATTACTTCACAACCTATACCCCTTGGCTTACTCGAAGCAAAGCGAGACAATGAGCCGCCCGATAAGGGTCTTGAGCAAGCCAAGAAATATGCCCGTTTGAACCATGTCCCTTTTGTATTTTCCTCCAATGGGCATCTCTTCGTGGAATATGACCATTTTACCGGTAAAACTTCTAAACCCCAATCCCTTGGAGTCTTTCCTACACCTTCTAAACTTCGCCAGCGCTATGAAAAGAGGAGCAAAGTTTCATTAGAAAGTGAAGCGACAAAGCCGCTCCTGGTTCCATATCCAGGCGGAGAGGCAAGCAGACGCTATTATCAAGACGCTGCCATCCGTGCGGCACTGGAGAAAATCGCCCAAGGCAAAAAGCGGGTGCTTCTCTTTCTCGCTACGGGTTCAGGAAAGACCTTTATCGCCGTTCACCTTTTGAAAAAGATTGCCGATGCCGGACAGCTCCGCCGGGCACTATTTGTCTGTGACCGTGATGAGTTACGTTCTCAAGGACTCGGGGCATTTCAAAATGTATTTGGGGCAGATGTTGCAGAAGTAGGCACGGCGAACCCTCAGAAGAACGCCCGTATATTGATTGCGACCTATCAAACACTCAATGTGGCAGGAGAGACAGAAGACGCCAAATTCTTTCTTGAAAATTACCCTAAAAACTACTTTGGCCACATTATCATTGATGAGTGCCATCGAAGCGCCTGGGGCAAATGGAGCATCGTGTTAAAAAGAAACCCTGATGCCGTTCAGATAGGACTTACCGCAACCCCTCGCCATTGGGAAGGTGGGGTAGAGGAAGAACGCAAAAAAGATGAAGAAATCACAGCCAATAATCTCCAGTACTTTGGCGAACCAGCCTATGAATATGATATGGCACAGGGGATCGAGGATGGCTACCTTCCAGCATGTGAGATCATCAGGAGGATAACAGATTTAGATGAGAGAGGGGTAACGCGCGAAGATATCGAGCGTTTAGGGGCGAAGGATTCCGTTACAGGACAGCCCCTATCGGTTGCAGATGCCAGAGGACACTATGAAGCGCCGTCCTTCGAAGCTACTATCCAGTTGCCTGATAGGGTTAGGGCCTGGTGCAAAGACCTCTTTGAGATGCTCCTTCAAACAGGCGGCCCTCATCAGAAGACCGTGATTTTCTGCGTTCGTGACACCCATGCCGATGCCGTTGCCGCAGAGATAAATAATCTTTATGCCGAGTGGTGCGCCAGAGAGGGACAAAAAAGATGGGAGCCTTATGCCTTCAAATGCACCGCAGCTGTCGGCGGTAGTCAATATATCGCAGATTTGCGAGGCTCAGAGCGAAGTCACGTTATCGCCACCACCGTTGATCTCATAACCACCGGCGTTGACGTGCCGATACTTCGCAATGTCGTTTTCTTCAAATATGTCCGTTCTCCTATTTCCTTTCAGCAGATGATGGGAAGGGGATCAAGAATTCATTTGCCTACCAATAAATTGATGTTCCGCGTCTATGATTATACAAACGCTACCCGCCTTTTGGGAAAGGATTTTTTCATAAGACCTACACTGCCACGCCCTCCAGAACCACCTGCGCCGCCTGAAAAGGTAATCCGTGTGGAAGGTTTTGATGTCCACGTCAATCCTGCCGGAACGTATATCGTTATCGAGAAAGATGGAAGATTAGGAATGGTTACGGTAGAAGAATACAAACAAAGCCTTGCTGAACATTTAGTTGGGGAGGCCAAGACATTTACTGATTTTCGTCACCAGTGGATCAACACGCAGGATCGAAAACGGCTGATAGATTCCCTTCCTGATGATGGACAGGGGATAAGGCTGCTTCGGGAACTCTTGAACCGCAAAGAATATGACCTCTTTGACGTGCTGGCAGAGATTGGATTTGGTGTAGCTCCAAAGAGCCGTAAGGAGAGGGTAGAAGCGCTCCACTACAAACACGGTGATTGGTTTAAGAGTCTGCCTAAGAAGACAGCGAATACATTGCTTGCCCTTGCCAGGCAATTTGAAAAGGGCGGAACTGAAGAGTTAGAAAATCCGCATGTGTTCAATGTTCCTGATGTGGTCAAGGCGGGAGGGCTGGAAGCCTTAAAAATTCTCGGCGATCCTAAAAGAATCATTAACGAAACTAAAGAGAGATTGTTTGCAGCATGAATGAGAGGTATCCACTTCCAGAAGGTTGGCGCTGGGTGAAGCTGGGAGAGGTGTGCAGCTCTGCTGAAAAGCGAGACCCAAAAACAACACCAGACTTACCTTTCAAATACGTTGATATATCAAGTATTGACAATCGATTAAAGCGGATTGTAGAAGCTAGAACACTTTTGGGGAAAGACGCCCCAAGCCGAGCGAAACAAATTATAAAGGCCAATGATATTCTTGTAGCAACAACTAGACCAAATTTAAATGCCGTCGCTTTTGTACCCAAAGAATTAAATAATGAAATTTGCAGTACAGGATTCTGCGCACTTAGACCAACCGAAGCTATTGAACCCTTATTTCTGTTTTTGTTTGTGCAAACTCAATATTTTATCGAGACGGTCTCAGGGCAAGTAAAGGGAATGCTTTATCCAGCTGTAACAGATAATCAAATTAGGACCGTTTATTTGCCTCTTCCACCTATCTCTGATCAAAAACGTATCGCTTCAAAGCTTCAAGAACTGCTTCAAGAAGTTGAGCGTGCTCGAACTGCCTGTGAGAAGCAGTTAGAAACAGCCAAGACCCTCCCCGCCGCCTATCTGCGAGAGGTCTTCGAAAGCGAAGAGGCAAAGAAGTGGGAGAGGAAGATACTAGGTGACGTCATCTCATTTATAAAAAATGGAATAGTAGCGGGACAGAACTTTGATGAGAAAGGACCACAAGTCACTAGAATCGAAACAATTTCCAACGGAGTTGTAGACTCAGAAAAGATTGGTTGGGTAAACTCGCCATTAGGAAATTTTGCAGACTTCAAGTTATTCAAAGGTGATATTCTGTTTAGCCATATAAATAGTGTAGAGAGACTTGGGAATTGTGCTATCTACGAAGGTATACCTGAAAATCTTTATCATGGTATGAATCTTCTTCGTATTAAGGCTGATGAAAGTATTTTGGATCCATATTTTCTTTTGCACTGGCTTCGATCCAATCCTTGCAAAGATTACTATATCACTAATGCCAGAAGAGCTATTGGGCAAGCAAGTCTAAATCAGAAAGACATAAAACAAATACCAATTCGTCTACCAATACTCTCCATCCAACAACGCATTTGTGCCGAACTCAAAGAAAAAATGGCGCAGGGGGAAAATCTCCAATCTTCAATACAAAATCAACAATCCGCATTGAATGCTTTGCCTCAGACAATTTTAAAAAAGGCGTTTAGTGGAAAGTTATGATAAGGGGTAACGAACTATGCTTATAAAAAGCGTCGAAGTGAAAAATTTTCGGTCAATACGAGACCATCGTCTTGACTGCGATAATTTGACTGCGCTTGTGGGGCGAAATGGTAGTGGCAAATCATCTTTCATGTATGCTATAGAAACTTTTTACGATATAGCAACACCTGTGACCCAAGAAGATTTCTTTGATCACGATATGGGTCCCCCTATAGAAATTCGAGTAACTTACGGTGACCTCCGTCAAGATGAAAAAGAGGAGTTTCGTTCATACATAAAAGATAATAAATTGATCGTCACAAAACGCATTTCAAGTGAAAATGGTAACATAAGACAGCGTTATTATGCTGCAGCGTTACAGATACCTCAATTCGCCGAGATAAGATCAAAATCTGGAAAAAGGGACCGTGTCAGCACTTGGACCGCATTGGTTGATAAAGGTGAGTTACCCGATTTGGGTAGAAAAGCAAAAAGTGCAGATGAAGTCGAGCAATTTATGACCGAATACGAAGCCAATCATCCTGAACTTATGAAACCAATTGAGCGGGAAGAACAATTCTTCGGCCCCAGGAACATTGGAGGGGGCAAGCTTGACAAATACACAAAGTATGTTTTGATTCCTGCAGTTCGAGAAGCTTCTGATGAAGTAACCGGCAAGAAAGGAGCCATCTATCAGATTTTAGATATGATCGTTTTGAGGAAGCTTAATGCAAGAAAAGATATACAGGAATTTAGGACTGATTTTGAGAATAGGATCAGAAAACTATATAGTTCCGAAAATCTCACGGAACTCCCTGAACTTGGCGTTTTAATCTCTGAAACGCTTGCCAGGTTTGCACCTGGATCAAAGCTAAAATTAGGATGGGATGAGGTAAAACTGCCTGATGTGCCACCCCCCGCAGCAAAAGCCACTTTAATCGAAGATAATTTTGAAGGGGAAATAAGTCGAAAAGGACATGGCCTACAGAGAGCATTAGTTCTCACCTTGCTTCAACATTTAGCCATGATAGCTCCTACCGAGGCCTCCATTGAGGAATCTGACAAAGAAACAATTACTCCAGTGCCTAAAACCGCTGAATCAATACGAGGCCCCGATTTAATTTTAGCTATTGAGGAGCCAGAACTATACCTACATCCCTCGCGCTGTCGTTACTTAGCCGGCCTCTTATTTCAACTTGCCGCGAGACCTGGGTTCGGGTTTGGCACTAGCAACCAAATTCTTTATTCAACCCACTCTCCTTATTTTTTAGATCTCCACCGTTTTGACCAAATTCGAATAGTAAGAAAGGGGCCTTCTCCAGACTCCATCGTGCCGCAGAGTATTGTTACACAATTTACTTTAGAACAGGCGGCTCAGGAACTAGCAAAGGCATGCAATGGCGAGCCAGCCAATTTTACAAGAGAGACCTTTCAAGCACGTGCAATGTCTGTAATGAATACCATGGTTAACGAAGGGTTTTTCGCAGATGTGGTCGTAGTAGTAGAAGGTCAATCTGAGGTGGGCGCATTGTGGAAGCTTCAAGAAATTATGAATAAAAATTGGTCTGAACTCGGAATAGCTATTGTTCCAGCCGGAGGCAAGAATAATATAGACCGCCCCACAGTGATTTTCCGAGGGTTTGGTATTCCTACATATTTTATCTTTGATGCGGATTCACAACTTACCGATACGAATAAGAGAAAAAAAGCGAAAGAATGTAATCATCGGTATCTTCGTTTAGCTGGTGTATCGACAGAAGACTTTCCCGACACTCAAATTCACGAGACATGGGCCGTATTCAGTGAGAATCTTGAAAAAATATACAAAGAGGCACTGGGGGACGAGAACTTTCAACTCATTCGAGATAATGTAGCCTTTGAGTTAGGATATGATGATGCAAGCCGTGTACTTAAAAATATGGAAGGCGTCTCTCGCTTCATTGAACTTATATACAAAGAGAAAAAGAAATTGCCTACTCTCGAACAAATTGTAGAAGCAGTTACTCAACTTGCAGAAAAATCAAGAAGAGATATTGGCATATAACTTGATATTACTTAATCGAGTATAAATAAATGGTTAATAAACTAAATTCCCGCAAAATCACATCTCCGCAATCCTTAAATGCCTACATTAAAGGCATCTGCGATATTATGCGGAGGTCGGGGAGGGCGGGGGCGTTACAGTATGTCCCGGAGCTTACGTGGATGCTCTTCCTTCGCATTCTTGATGAACGAGAAGAGAAAGAGGCAGAGCACTCAAAGGCGGTGGGAGCCGATTTCAGACCATCCTTAGAGTATCCCTATCGCTGGCGGGACTGGGCAGCGTCTGATGGAAACAAGCGGCAAGAACTTCAGAAAGGCACCTTGGGCGGGTTTATGAGTTTTGTTAATGGCGACCTTCTACCCGCGCTTAGAAAATTGAAGGATAGACCAGGCACAACTCCGCGCCAGAAGGTTATTAGCGAAGTCTTTTCGTCTTTTGAGAGAACCGGTGTGGATACAGAGCGGAACCTTCTGGACATCCTCGATAAGATCAATGAGCTTTCTTTAGACCATGTTGATGAAACCCATATGTTTCCCATCTCACAAGTCTATGAAGGGTTGCTCCAGAAGATGGGGGAGAAGAATAATGATGGTGGGCAATTCTTCACGCCGCGAGAGGTTATTCGGGTAATGGTAAAAGTAATTAACCCTGAAATTGGAGAGGTAGTATATGATCCATGCTGTGGGACAGGTGGTTTTTTGGCTCAGGCATACCATCACATGAAGCAAAAAACAAAGACAGGGATGGATATAGAAACACTAAAAACCAGGACATTTTATGGGAGAGAGAAAGAGAATTTGGTCTATCCTATCACTTTAGCAAATCTTGTGCTTCAGGAGATAGATGAACCTCACATCTGGCATGGAAACACTTTGACGGGACTTGAAATTTATGGCGGCCTTTTCTCCGGTGCTCCATCCCTTTTTGATGTCGTCCTCACAAATCCTCCCTTCGGTGGTAAAGAAGGTAAAGATGCCCGGACACGATTTGCATATAAGACAAGCGCAACACAAGTCCTTTTCCTTCAGCACGTAATAGATTGCCTTAAACCGGGCGGGAGATGTGCAATTGTTATGGACGAAGGCGTGCTCTTTCGCACGAACGAAACCGCTTTTGCTCAGACCAAACGTAAACTTCTCAATGAGTGCAACCTGTGGTGCATTGTAAGCCTTCCTCCAAAGGTTTTCATGAATGCCGGTGCTGCCAGTAAAACAAACCTGCTATTCTTCACTAAGGGAGAGCCAACAAAAGAGATCTGGTATTACGATTTATCCGACCTCAATATCAAGAAAAAACAACCATTAACCTTGGAGCAATTTGAGGAATTTTTCAAGTTGTACCCTGAAAGAGCAACCAGTGACCGCGCCTGGCGCGTGCCGATAGAAGAGATTCAGACAAAAAATTATGATCTTAAGGCAGTTAACCCAAACCGGAAAGGCGGGGGAGACAACAGAACGCCCGAGGAGCTGCTTGCCATCATTGAATCACAGGCGGAAGAGATTAAAAAGGCAGTGATAGAATTAAAAAACAAAGGTATATGAATAATCCCTAGGGGTTGATGGAAGAGAAAATTATAAACAATGACCGCCCTGACTACCCTTGTGGGAGAGCCCCATGGGCTCTTATCATCAAGGCGGGACCTTTACTAAGATATATTATGTCAATCAAAAATTTAAAAGTCGAGAAAAATATGGCAGCGGGAATTTCTGATCACGTTTGGGATTTGGAAGAAGTTATTAAATTACTTACTTAATTGAAAATAATTATTTATTCCCTTATCTGTAACTACAGCAAATTTAGTATATTTTTCTATAAACAATGAAATAAATTTTTCAAAATCTTCAATGGTTATTCCTATAGATTTTAAATATATTTCAATATTTTGTTCTTTAAAGCCAATAGACAAAATTCCAAAATTATAACCGTTATCTGTTAGGGGAAAATATAAAATAGTGCCTAATACAAAATTCTTTGCTACTTCATCTTTTCTGCAATAGAAATTTTCTTCATCTTTCAATTTTATTAATTGATCTTCTGATAATTCTTCTAAAATATTTAGTTTGTTTTTTATATTTTTATTGTATGTAATCTTACTTGTAACATAAGTAAGGGCAGCTGAGGATTCGCAATCAGCAACTTTTTCAGGAATTATAAATTCAGTATCCGTTCTTGCCTTTTTAAAAGATCCGTTAACTAATGGATCGATAATAGGACTAAGTTTATTATCATTAAATTTATATACATCAATTATTGTTCCAAACTCGTCTGGAAATAATTTTTCTATGAAATTTCTTAATGCCTTGGCCAATGTCTTAAAGAGTTTTTGTTCATTATATTCTTGTAAAAAGTCATTTGCTGATACTCGGTCTCTAGCTTCTTTTATGGACTTCATGTTTTTGATAAAAAAATCGAATATGATATGATATGATAAGTTTGTTATTTCATTTATATTTTTAAACTCTTCATTTCTTTTTTGCGTTCCTTTAAGTCTGTAATGAAGAACAGCTCCGCCACTTAATGCCAGGACTAAAATAGTAATAAAGAAATAAGCGAACTTAGCTCCGAAAAATTTGATTACAGACTCATCTCTAGAGAGTTCAAAAATAACTGTTAAACCACCACCAAATATTAGAGTAAAAAAAGAATGAAATATAAGATCATTATATAAAATATAAGACCAGAGGTTTTGTTTTTTTTGTTTCTTGAAGCAAGATCTTACCTTTTTGGGTAAATCTTCTACCTTCTTTTCGGATGAATCTTTTACCTTTTTGGGTAGATCTTCCATAATAACTTTTAGAATTTTTATTATATTTTTTTTATTGCTTCATAATATCGCCATACAATCGCAAAAAGGTTATGTACATCGTTACTTAATTTCTTAATCATTGTCAATCTCCTTTTTATTTGATATTGTGATCTTAAAAAAGATCGGGGCTCAAATTGACCCACTACCAAAAATATCAAGATGAAAAAGGCTTTTAAATTCATATTGTTATATACATTGCCAACTCCTAAGAAGGGGGAAAGATGATCCAGCCCCTTGCCGAAGGTGAAAGCATCATCCTCCTTGATCCCGAGGATAACAAGGAGTTCTTCTATCGGCTGCGGGCAAAGGGGCACATCGATCTCCACAAGGGGAAGATCCTCCACGCCGAGATCATCGGCAGGCCCGAAGGCGCGGTGGTGCGCACCTCCCGGGGAGATCCTTTTCTCGTCTTCAGGCCGACCTTATCCCAGTTCATCATGCACATGAAGCGGGATACCTCGATCATCTATCCCAAGGATCTCGCCGTGATCTTGTTCTATGCCGATATCTATGCCGGTTGCACCTGCCTCGAGGCGGGGATCGGCTCCGGCTCCCTCACCCTCGCGTTGCTGCGGGGTGTGGGGCGTGAAGGCAAGGTCATCTCCTATGAGGTACGCGAGGAGTTCATCGAGCGGGCCCGGAAGAATATCCAGCTTTTAATGGGAGAACCGACCAACCTGGAGATCAAACAACGAGATATCTATGAAGGGATTGAAGAAGAAGGCATTGATCGTATCGTCTTAGATGTCCCCGAGCCCTGGCGGGTAGTGGCGAATGCAGCAGAGAGCCTGCGGCCCGGCGGGATATTCACGAGTTACCTCCCCACCATCATCCAGGTCAAGACCCTGGTGGATGCCCTGCGCGAGGATAGGAGGTTTACCTCCATCCAGACGATGGAAACCTTGTTCCGAGACTGGCACATCGCGGGGTTGAGCGTACGCCCCTGCCACCGGATGGTGGGGCATACGGGCTTTCTCACCCTGGCCAGGAAAGGGGAAGCCCCTTAATCCCACATCTGCCTAGAAAATAAGTCTCCACTATGTTCCTCTCCCCTCAAGGGGAGAGGATAGAGGTGAGGGGTGATATATAAAATATCGGCCAGATATCCCTCACCTGCCGCCTTGCGACATCCCGACTTTTTTGATGTATGCAAAGCGGAGCGGGACTGACCCTCTCCCCCACACAAATGTCCCACTCCTCTTTAACAAAAGATATAGAGGTTGGGATGCCGCATAGCGGCAGGGGAGAGGGAAAAAGTAATGAGTGCCATTACTGATACCACATATACTGCAGATCCGGCGGCGCCTGCTGCTGTTGTACCTCTTCTTTGAAGCGCTGGGCGATGCTTTCCGTGAGGGAATCAAAGAGTGATAGCTTTTTCTTGCGGCTGTAGACCACGTATGGCCTCCCTTTTATCCCCGCCATGTCGGCGGCCAGCCTTATGGTATCCTCCAAGTTCCCCAGCTCGTCCACCAGCCCCAGGGCCTGGGCCTGCTCTCCGGCGAAGATCCTGCCATCGGCGATGGCCGTTACCTTATCAATGGGGAGATTCCTCCCCTCAGCCACCGCCTTGATGAACTGTTGGTGGACGGTATCGATCACCCCTTGGAGCAATTCCTTTTCCTCAGGGGTCATCTCCCGAAAGGGGGAACCGATATCCTTATGGGTCCCGCTCTTGATCACGTACCCCTTGTACCCGATCTTCTTCAAGAGTTCTTCGAGGTTGGCAAACTGCATCACGACACCGATGCTGCCGGTGATGGTCCCCGGATTGGCAACGATCTTGTCGGCGCCGCAGGCCACGTAGTACCCCCCTGAGGCCGCCACCCCCCCGAAAGAAGCCACTACCTTCTTCACCCGCCGGGCCTTGACCACCTCCTGGTAGATCTCCTGGGATGCCCCTACTCCGCCGCCGGGGGAGTCGATGCGCAAGACGATGGCCTTCACCCCGCCATCATCGACAAATGATCTAATCCCCCTGATAACCTCTCGGGAGTCGGAGATAATGCCGGTGATCTCCACCACCCCCACCTTTGCCCCTGTGGCAAAGGCGGGGGTTTCCCGCCGGAACATCATGGTCAGCAGGAGAATAGCACCTATAAAGACCACCATAATAACCCCGATGACGATGAGCCCTATGAGAATCGGGTTTTTCTTCATCATCCGCCTCCCTTCCTTTGGAAGCAACTCAGCGCGATAGCGCCACCTCCAACCGCTCCGCATTCGAGGCTGCGACCCTGGCCTTGAGATTGCCGAAGTCATGGGAAAGGAACCTGTTTGCCAACCTCCCGATATCCCCCCTCAACATCACCCGCCAGGTGAAGATGGGTGCGGTGATCTCGGCGGGGGAAAAACCCTGCACCCCGGCATCCGTACCGAGCAGTTGCTCCACCATAAGATAGGTTTCATAACTCGTAATGCCCGACACCACCACGCGGACTTCTCTCAGTCGGGATCCTTCTTCTCCTCCCTTGAGAAGCCCCAGCGATATCAATCTGTTCTCTATGGCCTTCGTATCGACGACGACCTCGAGCGAGACCTGATATCCGGCCTCGAGGGGAGTCTCTTCCACGATGATGTAGCTCAGGATAAAGGCATCGGTCTTCTGGTAAAATTCCTCGGATAAGGTCGCCTGTCTGTTCTTCATATCCGCCGGGGCAACCATGCCCCCAATCACTGCCTCGATTGCCCTCGTCAACCCATCCTTAATAGCCATCTCCGGGGTGGGCTTTTGTTCTCCCTCTCCCTGCTCGCTCTTGCCCACGACCACAAAGGACTTCTGTCCCCACCCTACTCCAGAGAGCACGAGCACCAAAAAGATCACCTGGATACTGACTAACACCTTTTTCATATCAATGGTCATGGCCGCCTGACCTCCCACGAACGATGAAAATTAACTCTCTTTCCCTCTCCCCTGCCGCTATGCGGCATCCCAACCTCTATATCTTTTGTTAAAGAGGAGTGGGACATTTGTGTTGGGGAGAGGGTCAGTCCCGCTCCGCTTTGCATACATCAAAAAAGTCGGGATGTCGCAAGGCGGCAGGTGAGGGGGTTTCTGGTCGATATTTTATATATCACCCCTCACCTCCATCCTCTCCCCTCCCCGCAACTAAGACGGCGGGATCTTCGACAAGGGGAGAGGAACGTAGTAGAGACTCATTTTCTGAGCAATCCCTCATGCAGCTAAGGCACGGGTTACCCAGACAGGGCCGAAGACATCCCTCTGATAGGCCCGCAACATGCCCGATCTGATCAACTCCAACAGGGCAAGAAAGGTGACGATCAATTCCAGCCGTGAGGAAAGGGGAGTAAAAAGTGCGGAAAAAGCCACTGCCTCTTTTGCCCCTTGGAGTTTGTCCCATAGTTCCGTCATCTTATCCTGCAAGGTCACTCGCTCCAGGGTGACCTCATGAAAATCCTCTATCTCTTGGCGCTTGATGAGCTCGCGCAACGCATCGATGAGGTGAAAGAGATCCGCCTCGATCTCACCCGCTTCTGCCTCGATCTCCCGGGCGGGCCTGATGAAGACATCCACCCCCAATAACGCCTGCTGCGAAAGACGAACGGCCGCCTCTTTAAATCGCTTATACTCTACGAGGCGCTGGACAAGCTCCGCCCGCGGGTCCTCCCCTTCTTCCTCCTCCTCTTCGATGGGTGCGGGAAGGAGCATGCGAGACTTGATATACATCAGGGTTGCCGCCATCACCAAGAATTCTCCGGCGATGGTGAGGTCGAGGGCCTTCATGATCCTGATATAGTCGAGATATTGCTCGGTAACCAGGGCAATAGGTATGTCGTAGATATCGATCTGATTCTGCTTGATGAGATGCAGCAAGAGGTCCAAGGGCCCCTCGAAGACATCGACCTTGACGGTATAGGCTTCCATGGCTACAGCCCCAGTGCCTCCCTCACTTCAACCATGGTGCGTCCGGCTACCTCTTGCGCCCTCGCCGTCCCCTCCGCGATTATCGCTGTTACCTTTTCGAGATGCGCGAGGTAGTATCTTCTCTTCTCCTGGATCGGCGCGAGGTACTCCTGC
>Ga0214474_1001059_pt1 | contig 12902 bp, 7 predicted proteins | sample RVTome_2_FD_187335 | JGI IMG/M metagenome (GOLD analysis project Ga0214474, IMG submission 187335) | Soil microbial communities from uranium-contaminated site in the Upper Colorado River Basin, Wyoming, United States - RVT95D214 HiSeq ...
GAAGAGGAGGCCGCGGCAGCTGCACCACAACCGGCCCCGCCCTCGGCTCCTTCGAAGCAGCCCGAGAAACCTGTCGCGGAAGTGAGGATCCCACCTAAGAGATCCGAGGCGCCAGTGGCTGCGGAAATCGAAGAGAAGGTCGAGGAGGAGGTCACCGAGAAACCCAAGGGTTTCATGGGACTCTTCAGGCGCAAGAAAGAGCCGGAGCCTGCGCCCGTTCATGAGAAACCGGCACCCGCTGCAGCAACCCCGCCACCGAAGACGCCGCCCGTTGTAGAGAGACACGCAGAAGTCAGGGTTGAGAGAGAGGTCAGGCCCGAACCCGCTCCGAAGCCAATCATGAGGCCCGCAGTCGTCGAGGGACCCCCGTCAAAGGACAAGGGCAAGGACCTCGCTCGCATGGTCGCGGAGATGAAGCCTCTCCTTGCGGTCGCAAGGGAGAAGGACGTCGATATTGGCGACAGCAAGCAGCTGATCGACGAGGCCGCAGTAGCAGGTAGGGAGCGACAGCTGGACAAGGCGATCGACCTCGTCCAGAAATCCAAGACGGTCTTGATGGGGAAGATCGACGCTCAGCTCGGGCAACTTGTCATGCAACTGAACGAAGAGACGAAGGCTGCGAGGGATTTCGGAGGAGACATTTCGCGGGCCACGACGTATATGCAGGAATTGGCCAGAGCCCGCGCTTCCGGCGACGTCGAGGCGGCGTATGTCTACGTCGACAAGGTGCAGAAGGAGCTACTGCCGATTACGGGGCGGTACAACGAATCGAAGAAGAAGATTTCCGGCCTGAAGCAGTTCATCGCGAATTGCGAGGTGTTCATCGTCGACACGAAGGAGGCCAGGAGACTGCTCGTGGACTCCACCAGGGCTTTCGACCAGAAGGATTTCGACAAGGTCGATTCGATGGTCAAGCAGGCCAGCGACAGCTTGAGCAAGGCCATCCCCGCCAGGATGAATGAGGAGATGTCAAAGGCGAGGTACGACCTAGTTGATGCGAAGTCCAAGAGCGTCAATATCACCCCGATGCTGACGACGCTCAAATCCGCGACGAACATGATGAAGTCGGGCGACTATCCGCAGGCAATGAAGGAGATGCGCGAGTTCAAAGAGATGATGAAGAAGGTCGCGTGATCCCTCTCTATTCTATCAGATCAAGTTCAGGACTTCCATCTCCCTCTCGAGGATGGACACTTCCTGTTGTTTCATCGTCTCGGGGCTCAACGATATAGTGAAAATACAATCGGACTCTGAGACCTCGTCGATGAGACTCCTCAGGAACCTCAGGACCGCCTCGAAGTTCGTGCTGCTCACAAGGTACTGAACACCGTCCAGTACGATCATTCCCTTCTCGGCGTTCTCCATGAACTCCTGGATCGTGTGGATCAGCATCTCGAGCGACGGAGGGACCGTCTTCTCCTGGGAACTGTCCTTGTCCGTCAGCCAGAGGATTTCCGGGGGCGACTTGAACTCGTCCCGTATGCGCTTCGGGTTCATGCGCGTTATCACAAGGCCCGCATACCCTTCGTCCATCTTCCTGCTCAGAAGGACGTTGCTGTACATCGGCCTCTCCTCTTCAATGAGGTAGCAGTGGCCAGGGAGCGCTTTCACCTCTTTCATGATCTCCTTTCTCGTCTCCTGGACAGGCGCGAGCGGTTTCAGTATGTCCGAGATCAGGTTGAGATCGATGTCGAGCTTCATGATCGACGAGAACGCGACAATCTTCGTGATAGTGCTCTCGAGCTCGCGCACGTTGGTCGTGACCCTCTCAGCGATGTACGTTATGATCTCGTTGCTGAGCTTCAGATTCTTCTCCTGAGCTTTGACCTTGAGTATCTTGATGCGCGTGTCCATGTCCGGAGGCTGCAGGTCGGTCGTGAGCCCCATCATGATGCGGGAGTTTAGCCTCTCGCTGAAGCCCGGGATTTGGCTGGGGAGACGGTCGCTGGCGAACACGACCTGCTTCTTTGAGTCGATGAGCTTCTCGATCACGATCGCCATGTCCAGTTGCGCCGCCTCGCTCGCGGCCAGGAACTGCATGTCGTCGATCAGGAGCAGGTCGATTTTCTTCAGGTCATCTCTGATCCTCGATCTCAGCTGCTCATCCTGCGCGTTCGTCACCGCCTCCACGAACTTGTCCGCGGGGATGTAGGCGACCTTCGAGCGCATCTTCTCCTTGGCGTAGTGGCCAACGGCAGAGAGGAGGTGGGTCTTGCCCAGGCCAGATCCCCCGAATATCAAGAGGGGATTGTATGCCTTGCTTGGGGCTTCGGCGACCGCAGCCGCTGCGGCGGCTGGGAACTTCGAGCCGGGCCCGATGATGAAGTTGTCGAATCTCATGTTCTCGGGCAAGGGCTTCATGTACTCTGGCGCAGGGCCCTTCTCCGCGCTGCATTTCGGGCACCTGCCGTCACGTTCTACGGGTCCACCGCACCTAGGGCATTTCTTCTCTGGTGTGCCTTCGGGCGTGGTCTGGTACTTCAGGATCATGTCGTATACATCGGCGGTCTTCTCCTCGCGCTTCTTCTCCTCCATCTCGTGTTTGATGGATTCTTCCTCGGTCTTCCTCTTCTGGATCTTCCTCTTGATCTTCTCCTGGAGAAACTCGACGTCGGATTCGATCTCGGCGATCCGCGTGCGGTCGTCGAGCTTCTTTCTTATCTCCTCTATCTCCGACTCGTGTCCCATCACGGGGAAGTTGTTGAGAACCACCTCGAACTGCTTCAGCTTCTGCGCGTCCTGCTCGAACGCTGCAAGCTCCGTGGCCAGGGCTGCGGGTCCGCCCTTGTTGGCCGTCTCTAGCGTGTCGACCTTGAAGCCCTTCCTCCGCCAGAGCTCGATGATCTCCTTCTGCGCGTCGACCTTCTGTTCCTCTTCCTCCTCGATCGGTTCTTCAGCCTCGATCTTCGTGGGGGCTTCCGCGATCCTCGCATCCGGGAACCGTCGCTCGAACTCCTCGCTCGGGACCCGGCTGTGCAGCTCTATGTTGGAGACTTTGTCCTGCGAATCTTCGAGGATGAATCTGAGGGACTTCTCGCCCGTGTATATCCTTCTCAGCTCTCGCGGCTTCGATTTCTCGAACTCGTAGACCGCCATCACGGGCAGGCCCTGCTCGACGACCAGGTAGCCGATGGAGCTCATGATGTCCTTCTGAAGGGTCACCTTGACGTAACCCGTGAAACTGTATTGCTTGAGGTCAGCGAGAATGGCCTTGAGGGAGTCGGGGCCTCCCTTAGCCGTTCTGACCACAATCCCTTCCGGAATGCGCAGGTCTGTGACCATCGGGCCGTCCCTTTCATAGATGTTGTCCGAGCCTTAAAAAGCCTAGCGCATTGGGACCGGGAGCCTGGGAGGGCAGTAAACCGCCTTTCCCGCCCGTGAAAAGTCTTAATTAGCAATACTATCTTCCCAACAGCCTACCTGCCACTGTAGCTCAGCGGTCGCGTCTGCGCGCAAGCCGGACGCCGCTAAAGAGCGGCGGTTTCGTAAACCGCAGGCCGGGGGTTCAATACCCTCCAGTGGCTCCATTTCGTCATCGTCTTGGCAATGCTCATATTCTATGGACACAATCGTCCTCAGTATGCCCGAGGAATCCGTGGTCTATGTGAGCAGCATGAGGTGCCCCTCCTGCGGCCTAGTCTCCTCCGGATATCTGCAGGCGCTCGGAGACGGAAGGGGCATGGCGATATGTCCCAGCTGCGGGACCACGATCACTGAGAGGCTCCCGTCGAGCTACGTGCCTCAGGTCCCTCCGAGTGATTTCAATTCACCTGTGCATCCCAGCGTGCACCTGAGCCATTACCATGGGTTGTACACTCAGCCTAGGCACGCACCACGGCTCGACTTCTCTGACCTCTTGCGGGTCGCCTACACTCCGAAGACGGCCTTCCAGAGCCTCTACTTGTCAACGGATCTCCACAGGGCCCTCGCATTGGTGCTCGTGTTCTCGATACTCTCGGCCGTCGTCAGCATTCTTGTGACCGCCGATATGGGGGAGCTTCTGGGCTACGACACAGGCGAGGCCCTCACGCTTGCCTTCCAGGGGTTCATCAGTTGGATAGTGTCTCTGCTGGCCTTCCTCATATTCAGCCTGACATCCGCGCTAGTCGCGAAAGGCATCTTCGGCGGGAGGGGTGAGCGCAGCGCCACGATAACACTCCTGGGGTACAGCTACCCGGCCTATGTCCTGCTCAGCGTAGTCATGATTCTGACTTTCAACGCAGGTTTCCAGGGTCTGGATTTCGGGATGATAGACCATTGGACAGACAGCCAGCTTGACCAGGCGGTCGCGGCAAGCGCGGCCCTTCTGGTCGTGGCGATGATAGGATTGACATGGCTTCTCTGGATCGTGAGCTCGGCCGTGAGCGTGGCGAATGACATCTCCGCGGGCGAGGGCGCGATGTCAGCTGTTCTCGCGGCCATAGCGGCTGGAATCGTCTATCTGCTAGTCGGCATGGTCATGCGTCTGCCTATAGGATTGTCTCTCTGAGGTATCATTTCAGGAGCTTGTCGACCATCTTCATGGCGCACAGGTCTCCGCACATAGAACAGACCTCAGGACTCCGCGAGCTTCTCCTGTTGTGATACTCTCTAGCCCTCTCGGGGTCAACGGAGAGTTCGAACATGCGCTTCCAGTCAAAGCCTTTCCTCGCTTCCGACATGGACCTATCCCATAGCGCGCCTCGGCCTCTGGCCACATCGGCTGCGTGCGCAGCGATCCTACTCGCAACCACGCCTTCGCGCACATCCTCAACGTCGGGCAGCGAGAGGTGCTCAGAGGGCGTGACGTAGCACAGGAAATCTGCTCCGAAGTATGCGGCGAGCGCTCCGCCGATCGCGCCCGTGATGTGATCGTAACCGGCACCGACATCGCTCACTAGAGGCCCGAGCACATAGAATGGCGCTCCACTGCATACCGCCTTCTCGAGCTTCACGTTCACTTCGATTTGGTTCAGGGGCACATGTCCCGGTCCCTCGACCATCGCCTGGACACCCATCTCCCGTGCTCTGTCCACGAGTCTCCCGAGGACCATCAGCTCGTGGACCTGGGGGACATCGGTCGCGTCGGCTATGCACCCCGGCCTCAGGCCGTCGCCAAGGCTTAGGGTGAACTCGTACTCCTTGGCGAGGTCCAACAGATGATCGTAATCCTCGAATAGCGGGTTCTCTAGCCCGTTCTCGTGCATCCACGCGATGAGGAGTGCACCGCCTCTCGAAACAACCCCGGTGACCCTCTTGTGCTTCTTGAGCGATTGAACGGTCTTCCTGTTCACCCCGCAGTGAACCGTCATGAAATCCACACCGTCTTTTGCGTGCTGCTCGATGGTCTTGAAAAGCGAATCGGCGGTCATGTCGACGAACCCGCCTTTTCTCGAGGTACCACAGACCGCCTCGTATATTGGGACTGTGCCGAGAGGAACCTGGCTGGTATGAATGATCTTCTTCCGGATTTCGCGTATGTTGCCGCCGGTGCTCAAGTCCATGACGGCGTCAGCACCATATTTCACAGCTATGCGGACTTTCCGAAGCTCCTCCGCGATGTCTATGTAGTCTCGTGAAGTCCCTACGTTGGCGTTGATTTTGACCCTGAGCCCCTCGCCTATTGCGCAAGGTTTGGCCTTCTCATGGATGGGATTCGAAGGGATTACGACCCTGCCGGCTTTGACTAGCTTGGCTAGTTTCTCTGGCTCGATGCCCTCTTCCTTCGAAATCCCCTTCATTTCCGGTGGAAACCGGACCCTTTTTCTTCCTCTCATCCAGATTCGTGTCAGCTAAGAGCCCATTCACTATAAAGGCTTTGATTGTCGCTTCTTCAAGATCCATGTCCAGACCGGCTGTTTGGGATTGCGGCGCACCCCAAGCGGAGGGTGTCAATTGCGTCCGATGTCTGTCGTCCGGAGCGCGGTTTGAGGCCTCGGAAATCCCCCCTCGGCATTTGTCGATATTTCATGTGGAAATCAAGATTCCAAATCGACGATATGTTGCAGTGGAAGAACAGGGGGGTAGCTACACGGAGCCAGATAGTATTCTGAAAGCATTTATATACGCGCATTTCCTTAATGAAAATCACATCGAAAAAAGCGCCGAAAAACGGATGGGATGCAGCTAGAGAAAATCGGTGTTTGAGCCTGCCTCATAGGGGTCGAAATTGCATGGAAGATAGTGCGTACGATGCAGAGAAGATCCAGGTCCTAGAGGGCTTGGAAGCCGTTCGAAAACGCCCGAGCATGTACATCGGGAGCACGGACTTCCACGGTCTCCACCACCTCGTATACGAGGTGGTCGACAACAGCATCGATGAGGCGATGGCTGGATTCTGCACCACGATAAACATAGTTCTGAACGCGGACGGCAGTGCGACCATCGAGGACGACGGGAGGGGCATCCCAATAGGGATGCACAAGAAATACAAACAGGACGCACTCGAGCTGGTCCTCACGAAACTGCACTCCGGCGGCAAGTTCGACAGGAAGACGTACAAGGTTTCGGGGGGCCTGCACGGCGTCGGTCTGAGCGTCGTCAACGCCCTCTCCGAGTATCTTGAGGTGCGCATCAAGAGGCAGGGCAAGATGCACTTCCAGAGGTACGAGCGTGGCGTCCCCGCTTCACCGATCAAGGTCGAGGGGGAAGCGCAGGGCTCTGGGACGATCGTGCGGTTCCTGCCGGACAAGCAGATCTTCGAGTCCACCGAGTTCAACTACGAAACCCTCACGGGCAGGATGCGAGAGGTCGCTTTCCTCAACAGGGGTCTCAAGGTCGTCGTGGTGGACCAACGGACCAATCAGTCGAACACATACAAGTTCGACGGGGGCATAGCGGAGTTCGTCCAGTTCATCAACAGGAGCAAGACCTGCCTGCACGAGAAGCCCATCTACATCAATGTCGAGAAGGACGGCCTCACCGTCGAGATCGCCATGCAGTATACTGACAGCTACGCAGAGAACATTCACACATTCGCGAACAACATCAATACGACCGAGGGAGGCACACACCTCATCGGATTCAGGGCGGCCCTCACAAGGACGATCAACGACTATGCGAAGAAGTACGGGTTCATGAAGGGAAACGGAGACTCGCTCGGAGGCGAGGACGTCCGCGAGGGCCTGACGGCCGTGCTGAGCGTCAAGTTGCCCGAGCCGCAGTTCGAGGGACAGACCAAGACGAAGCTGGGAAACAGCGATGTCCGGGGCATCGTGGAATCGGCCGTGAGCGAGAAGCTTTTCGAGTATCTCGAGGAGAACCCGAAGGTCGCTCAGGCGTGTATAGGGAAGGCGATCCTGGCCGCTCAGGCCAGGGAAGCCGCGAGGAAGGCCCGGGAGCTCACAAGGCGCAAAGGTCTCTTGGACATCGGCAACCTGCCCGGGAAGCTCGCGGACTGCACAGAGAAGGACCCCACGAAATGCGAGCTCTTCCTCGTTGAGGGCGACTCAGCAGGCGGCAGCGCGAAACAGGCAAGGGACAGGACCTTCCAGGCGATACTTCCCCTCAGGGGCAAGATACTGAATGTCGAGAAGGCCAGGCTCGACAGGATGCTCAAGAACAATGAGATACGCACGATGATCACGGCCCTGGGGACAGGGATAGAGTCAGAGCTGGACGTGGACAAGGCCAGGTATCACAGGGTCTGTATCATGACCGATGCCGATGTCGACGGCGCGCACATACGCACCCTTCTGCTCACCTTCTTCTTCCGGTACATGAAGCCCATGATCGACCGAGGGTACATCTACATCGCCCAGCCGCCGCTCTACAAGGTCAAGAAAGGCAAGACCGAGAAGTACGTGTTCAGCGACAAGGAACTCACGGAACTCGTCCGGGAACTCGGGGAGGGGTGCGATATTCAGCGTTACAAAGGCTTGGGCGAGATGAACCCCGATCAGCTCCGCATCACGACAATGGACATTCACACACGAATACTCAAGCGCGTCACGATCGAGGACGCGGTCGAGGCCGACCAACTGTTCTCCATACTCATGGGAGATGCGGTCGAGCCGCGCAGGAACTTCATCGAGGACCACGCCAAGGAAGTTGAGTTCCTCGACGTGTAGGTGGTGCTGAATGGACGACGTCACACAGGAGCAGCAGATCGCGGCGAGGCTCATCCAGAGGCCCATCGAGACCGAGATGAAGAAGTCGTACATCGACTACGCGATGAGCGTCATCGTGAGCCGGGCGCTCCCCGACGTCAGCGACGGCCTGAAGCCGGTGCACAGGCGCATCCTGTTCGCGATGAACGAGATGGGCCTGCAGCACAACAAGGCCCAGAAGAAATCTGCGAGGGTCGTAGGTGAGGTCCTGGGCAAGTTCCATCCGCATGGCGACCTTGCGATATACGACACCTTGGTGCGCATGGCCCAGGGCTTCTCGATGCGCTACCCGCTCATAGATGGACAGGGCAACTTCGGAAGCGTGGACGGGGATTCGGCCGCGGCCATGAGGTACACCGAGTGCAGACTGTCGAAGATAGCATCCGAGATGCTGCTGGACGTCGACGAGAACACAGTGGACTTCGGCCCCAACTTCGACGGTTCTATGAAGGAGCCGCTCGTGCTCCCCGCGAAACTCCCGAATCTCTTGATCAACGGGTCGCAGGGCATCGCCGTCGGGATGTCGACGAACGTACCCCCGCACAACCTGAACGAGGTCGTTGACGCCGTCTCGCTGATGATAGACAGGCAAATAGACGGCAAGGACACCGACCTGAAGGACCTGATAGAGGTCATCAAAGGGCCGGACTTCCCGACAGGCGGAGTGATCTACGGGGCCCAGGGCATTTACGAGGCCTACGCGACGGGCAAGGGCAGGATACGCGTGCGCGCGCGCTACACGGTCGAGCACGATGAGGACACGGGCCGCGCGACCGTCGTGATCACAGAGATCCCGTACATGGTCAACAAGTCCACCTTGCTCGAGGAGATCGCGGAGCATGTCAAGACGAAGAGCATCGAGGGAGTTTCCGACCTTCGCGACGAATCTGACAAGGAGGGCATGCGGATAATCATCGAGCTGAAGAGGGACGCGATCGAGGACGTGGTGCTCAACCAGCTCTTCGCGCACTCCCAGCTTCAGACCACCTTCGGCATCATCAACGTCGCGCTCGTTGCAAACCAGCCCCGCGTGCTCACTCTCAAGGAGATGCTGGAGTACTACATCGAGCACAGGTTCGATGTCGTCAAGAGGCGCACGGAGTACAGGCTCAAACAGGCAGAGAAGAGGGCGCACATCCTCGCCGGGCTCATGATCGCCCTCGACCATCTGGACGATGTCATCAGGCTCATCAGGAAGGCCAAGACCAGGGACGAGGCGAAGAACGCGCTCATGGCGAAGTACCTCCTGTCCGAGGAACAGACAAAGGCGATACTCGAGATGCAGCTCCAGCGGCTCACGGGCATGGAGATGCAGGCGGTCAGGGACGAGGCCGAGCAGACGAAGAAGATCATCGACGAGCTGAAGTCCATTCTCAAGGACGAGAAGAAGATACTCACGATCATCAAGAAGGAGGCAGAGGCCGTCAAGGAGGAGTTCGGGGACGAGCGCCGGACTTCGATCGAGGTCAACGCGGTCGACATGGACATAGAAGACCTGATCCCGGTCGAGGACGTCGTGGTCATGATCAGCAACACGGGCTACATCAAGCGCCTCCCTCTGGACACTTACGAGAGCCAGCATAGGGGAGGCGTCGGGCTCATGGGCATGGAGACGAAGGAGGAGGACTATGTGGTCGACCTCTTCGTTACGTGCTCGCATGACTACGTAATGTACATCACTAACAAGGGCCGGGTCTATTGGCTCAAGGCCTACAAGATCCCCGCGGGTGGCAGGCACGCGAAGGGCAAGCCCATCGTGAACCTGCTCGAGCACCTGGTGGAGGGCGAGAATGTCGTGAACACCATCCCGGTGAAGCTATTCACGGACGAGAACTACCTGGTGTTCGCCACTCAGAGCGGCACCATCAAGAAGACCAAGCTCTCAGCCTATGCCAACGTGCGGCAGAGCGGCATCATCGCCATCAGGCTTGACGAGGGCGACAACGTGGTCGACACCGCCATCACCGACGGCTCGCGCGAGATCATCCTGGCGACGAAGAAGGGACTCGCGGCGAGGTTCGCGGAGACGGATGTCCGCCCCACGGGCAGGGCGACCTACGGCGTGCGCGGCATCAGGCTGGGCAAAGGGGACGAGGTCGTCAGCATGGCCATCGTGACTCCCAAGGACCAGCTGCTGACAGTCACGGAGAACGGCTATGGCAAGCGCTCCCTGGTGGAGGACTACAGGAAGATCCGCAGGGGCGGGAAGGGCGTCATCACGATCAAGACGGGCGGCAGGAACGGGGATGTCATCACTGCGAAGTTCGTAGAGGACGACGACGAGCTGATCGTCACAAGTGTCAACGGCATGGTCATCAGGATGCCAGTACAGGGCATCAGCGTGCTCGGTAGGGCGACCATGGGCGTCCGCCTCATGAAGCTCAAGGAGAGTGACCATATCACGGCGGTCACGCGCCTGATCGGGGCGACCGAGGAGGAGCGCGCGATGGAGGCGGGAAGAACTATCACGAGCTGTCCTGCCCCCAACGGAGACCTCACAGACGATGAAGGTGGGGACGAAGGGGGCAAGGAATCAGAAGAGCCAGAGGACGGCGATGGCGAGCGAGAGGACGAGGACAAGTGAGATTAGCGCCGCTCGCTGGCCACCGTGTCATTTCTGATAACGACCCGGAAAGGTTTAATAGACAACATTCCATTGAAAAACTCTAGCTCCCCCTTAGGAGGCCCGATTCGTGTTCAAGGATTCCATACCCGGCCTTGATAAGGTCTTCAAGAACGATATTGACAGGCCGAAAGTGATTCTCGTGACCGGTCCTCCGGGCTCGATGAAGACCACGTTCTGCTACACCCTGATGTCCAACTACCTGAGGGACAAGAACGAGTTCGGTCTGTACACGACGCTCGAAGAGACGGTAGACAGCCACCTGAAGAACATGGAGAGCATCGGTGTCAAGCTGTCCATGAAGATGCAGATATCCGACCTCACAGACCTCAGGGAGATAGACCAGATCGACGAGGTCATCGGGCAAGAGGCGCAGACGGACTATGTGCTCTTCATCGAGAAGATGATCCAGCGATTCAAGAAGACCCACGGGGACAGGTTCTCGATATTCGTCCTGGACTCGCTGGGCGCACTGTACTCGCTCATGGAGAACGTGTCCGACATGCGCAAGAAGATGTTCTACTTCTTCAAGATGCTCAGGGACAACAACCTCACATGCTACATAATCATGGAGCGTTCGCTCACTGGCGAGTCGCAGCTGCTGGGGAACGAAGGCTTCCTCGCCGACGGCATCCTGCTGCTCGGACTGGACAGGCAGCGCGGGAAGCTGATGCGATTCCTCCAGATCGAGAAGATGAGGGCTGCTGAGCACAGCATGGAGAGACATGCGATAGAGGTCGGCAAGAGCGGAATCCAGGTGCTCGGCCCGATAATGAGCGTCCAGTGAACAGTCCGAGCTCACAATCAATAATTTGAGATAGGAAACAAGATATAAAGCGTCGGCAAGTGTTCCGAAGAACGCGTCCGCAAAAAGCATCTCCCAAGTGATGAGACATGCCAGAAGACCAATCGATTGACCAGATCCTCACGACTGCCGTCAGCCGGCTGAAGGAACAGCAAGACCAGGCCAGGAAGAAGGAGCAGGAGCTCAAGGGCGAGCGCGACGCCCTGCTTAAGCAGAAGTCGGAGCTCGATTCGCTCGAGCAACGCCTCCGCGAGAAGGAGGACACCCTCCGGCAGAAGGAGGTCGTCCTGGACCAGAGGACCGAGGAGATGCGGAAGCGCGAGTCCGCCATTCAGGAACGGGCCAGCCAGGTCGAGGCGAAGAGCACCGAGATCGTGAAGGCCGAGGCGAACGCGAAGTCCGCGCAGAGTGCCGCCGAGGCCAGGGAGAGAGAGGCTGGCGACAGGATCGAGGAGCTCGGCAAGCAGCAGGGCGAGATGGCAGAGCTCCGGAAGAGACTACTGGACCGAGAAGAGCTGCTCGGAAAGTCCGAGATGGAGGCACAGCGGCTCCTGGAGCAGGTCACCTCCAGAAGGGACGCGCTGGTCTCGCGCGAGCGCGCGCTCGCGGACGAGGAGGCGTCAGTTCGCAGGGACAGGGAGAAGGTCGCGGACGATGCGAGAAGGCTTCTCGACAGGCAGAAGGAGATGGTCTCCAGAGGAGCAGCCCCCGCCTTGATCGAAGGGAGGGGGGAGCCTGCGCCTGCGGTCGGTGAGGACGAGATGGCGTGCCCGAACTGCAAGACCGTGATAAGCAAGGACGCAGTGATGTGCTACGCCTGCGGACAGAAGCTGCGCGAGGATGTCGCTGAGGAGAGCGCCGTGCCCGAGGAGGCAGAGGCAGCCGAAGAGGAGATTTCTTGCCCGAACTGCAAGACCATGGTCAGCAGGGAGGCGGTCATGTGCTACGCCTGCGGAATCAACATCAAGGAGGCGTCAGCGAAGGCCGAAGCCGCTGCGCCGGCGGAAGATCCTGAGAAGCCGGGTGCGCTCAGGCGACCACAGATCTTCGTGAAGAAAATTGTGAAGAAGAAAATGGCCTAGCCAGATGCCAAAAAAACATTTCTCCGTAACGAAAATCTGGTGAATAGCTTTTTATATGGCCGAACTGCTTACTTCTTCCGCAGTACCCAGTATCTGGGTGGGTGAACTTATGATAGGCAAAGCTGATAAGCTCCTTGCCACTAGAACTCTGAGCGCTTTGGTTGTGATTTGTGTCGTGTTGTCCGCATTCGCGGGCTTTCTGTTCCTAGGCGGCCCCACGGCGACAAAAGCGGCCGAGGGCGACCTGATCGTGACAGGAACGTACATAATTGAAAACACAGAGCGCCCCATCGATGGCGACATTG
>Ga0214474_1001060_pt1 | contig 12893 bp, 10 predicted proteins | sample RVTome_2_FD_187335 | JGI IMG/M metagenome (GOLD analysis project Ga0214474, IMG submission 187335) | Soil microbial communities from uranium-contaminated site in the Upper Colorado River Basin, Wyoming, United States - RVT95D214 HiSeq ...
TCGGTCAGTTCCCCTAAGAGGAGGAGCTCCTGGATCTGGGGTCGGTCGGTGGCATCGGCCAGGCAGCCGGGGCGAAGCCCGTCCCCGAGGCTCAGCGTGACATCGTATTGCTGGGCGATCTCCACGAGCCGGTCGAAGTGCTCGTACAGGGGATTCTCTTGCTCATGGTAGATCATCCACGTGGTGAGGAAGGCCCCTCCCCTGCTGACGATATCCGTGATCCTCCCCTGGGCCTTGAGCCGCTCCAAGGTGCTCAGGGTCACCCCACAATGGACCGTGACGAAATCCACCCCGTCCTTGGCGTGACGCTCGATGACCTCGAAGATGTCGTCAGGGGTCATCTGGACGATTCCGTCCTTGCGCTCGGCCACCTCGATGGCCGCCTGGTAGATGGGGACCGTCCCTATCGGCAGGGGGGAGCGCTCAAGGATGAGCCTTCTGATGGCATCGATATCCCCGCCGGTGCTCAGGTCCATAACCGTGTCGGCTCCCGCCTCTATCGCCACCTCCAGCTTCTGGAGTTCCTCGGCAGGATCGGCGTGGTCCGACGATGTCCCGATATTGGCATTGACCTTGACCGTCAACCCCTGCCCGATCCCTATCGGCCTGATGCCCCGGTGGCCCTTGTTGGCCGGGACAACGACCTTCCCCTGGGCCACCCCCTGCATGAGGGTGTGTAGATCAACCCCCTCTGCGCGGGCAACGGCCTCCATCTCCGGGGTGCTTTCCCCCCGGCGTGCCTTAGCGAGTTGCGTCTCTATCATTGAATGCTCCTGTTGATCTCGATGACCTTCCTCACTACCTCCCCCGGATCCCTGCCGAGGATGCGGATCATGGGCTCCTTTCCCCACCCCCCCTCGTCATAGATCACATCAGGCACTTTGCCCACCTTTCCCAAGGCATCCTCGACCCCCCAGGCGAGCGAATGCCCCTCCTCCGCTCTGACCTGCTGCGGTTCCTTGTCCCGGTCGAAGCCGACGACGCTGAATCCCCCCTCCTCGCAGGCCTTGAGAATTGCGGGCGAATACCGGATGTTCATGGCTGAACGGAAAGAGGGATCATGGTGCATGACGGTGAGGATGATGGAGGCGATATGTTGTGAAGCGCCGAAGGCAGGGGCATTTATTGTCACAATGGTATCCCCTACCCTCATGATCCGACCAGGAAAGGCAGCTATATCCCCCTTTGCGTGAGCAAAGGGGATAGCATAGCCGAGGTTGGATGCGACCTCGGGGATGATGCCTCCTATCCGCGCCTCACCTTGTAATGCGGCAACGGCCTCATGCAAGGCCATAATCACCGCATATTGCTCTGCCTCCGCAGCCGCGTAGGCATGGGGATTAGCGAACCTCCCTTTTCCCCCGATGTGTACGGCCGCCCTGATACTTGCCATGGTCATTGCCCTGCCCCGCTGCACAGCCTGCTTAAGAGAGGCCCCCTTGGCCAGCTCTGTGGCGATGGCAGCGGAGAGCACGCATCCCGTGCCGTGGACATCAGGAATAGTCATCCGTTCTGAGCGAAACTCCGTGAATCCCGATCCATCGAGCAGGACATCCACCGGATCTCCCTCCAGGTGCCCTCCCTTTATTAAAACGGCCTCGGCGCCGTACGCGCGGATCCGGCGTGCAGCCTCGTGCATCTCCTCAATGGTCCCCACCTCCATGCCTGAAAGCGCGGCGGCCTCGGGGAGATTCGGCGTCACCAGCGTTGCCAGGGGGAGCAGTTCCCGTTGCAAGGCGGTCTGCCCCTCCTCATCCAAGAGGCGGGTGCCGTCTGTGGCAACTATAACGGGATCCACCACCAGCCTTTTAACCTTATAGTGCACCAATTTTTTTGCGATGAGCTTGACCACCGCCGCATTCCAGAGCATCCCGGTCTTGACGACATCGGCCCCCATGTCGGAGAAGACGGCATCCACCTGTGCCTCGATAAAGGGGAGGGGGATCGGATACACCGAGCGAACCCCCAGGCTGTTCTGGGCGGTGAGGGCGGTGATGATGGTCATCCCGTAGCCGCCCAAGGAGGCGATGGTCTTGAGGTCCGCCTGGATCCCCGCCCCGCCCCCGGTGTCTGAGCCGGCAATGGTCACAACCCGCTTCATCGCCCCTGCTTGAGCCTCTCGGCGATTAAGGCCGCTGCCTTCTCCCCTGAGAGCAGCATCCCCCCGAAGATAGGCCCCATCCTATAGGCGCCGAAGGATGCGTTGGCGGACATTCCCGCCACAAACACCCCGGGGAAGACCTCTTTGGTATTCTCCAGGGTGCTCAACTCCGCCTTCTCCGCCCAGAGGGACCTCTCCCCCATGATCCTTCCCGTGGGGGTGAGCAAGGCGGCGTCCACCTTGCGCTCGATGACCTTGACCACCTCCGTCGCATGCCCCGTCGCATCGATGACGTATGTACTGCGCATGGTCAACGGATCCACGTGCAGTGCAGCCATCTCGACCGCCGTCCAATTCAAGACAAGCCCCACAACTCTTTCCTCCCGCACCACCACATCCTCCACGCTCATCAAGTTGAATATCCTGACACCTGCCTGTGCAGTCTTGGAGCAGAGGGTCGAGATGGACTCGACGGCATCGGCGGTATAATACCCATCCTGGTAGAGCTCGCTCCTGATGCCGAACTCATCGAGGATCCTCTTGCCTTCCTCCTGCACCACGATCTCATTGAACATCATCCCCCCGCCCCACATGCCGCCGCCGATGCTCAGCTTTCGCTCGAAGAGGGAGACCTTATAGCCTGATTTGACCAGATAGTACGCCGCTACCAGCCCTGCTGGCCCTCCGCCGACAACGGCGACGTCCACCTCGAGGGATGCGTTGAACTTTTGCAGAAACCGCTCGATAATTGCCCGGGAAATGATGACTTCGTCTAGAGCCGTCATACCATCAACCCTCCTTTTCTTTCACATACAAGACCCAAGACATATAAAAGGCCGTATACCCATAGGAGCAATACGGCCTTCTGTAACCTCTGCCGCTTCCCTCCGCTGGAATTACCCATACAGGTTTCCAGGGTCATCCCGTAAACGGGATTTCTCAGCCCTTGCGAGCTCCCCTAGCGACCGCTATTCGGTTTTTATCTGCGTATAGCATAGACCTACCCGGCGAGGATGTCAAATGAGAAACTGCCCTTAAATCTTGACATTTTCTCCTTATTCCATGATAATCACCCAGAAAGGCAGGGAGATGCTGAAAAACAGGGAGATCATACTGGGTGTGAGCGGAGGGATCGCCGCGTACAAGTCGGTGGAACTCCTCCGTGAGATGACCAAGAAGGGGGCGAACGTCCATGTGGTGATGACCAAAAATGCCCAACAGTTCATCACCCCCCTCACCTTTCAGACCCTCTCGGGCAACCCCGTGCTCTCTGATATGTTCCGCCTGCTGGAGGGTTCTAAGATCGGCCACATAACCTTGGCCGATATCGCCGATCTTATGGTGATCACACCCGCCACGGCGAATATCCTGGGCAAGATAGCCAACGGCATTGCCGATGATTTCCTCACCACCATGGTCATGGCCACCAAGGTGCCGGTGCTCTTTGCACCCTCTATGAACGTGAATATGTGGCAGAGCAGCTTTGTGCAAAATAACGTGGAGCGGCTTAAGGCCCATGGGTATCAGTTCGCAGATCCAATAGAAGGGGATTTGGCGTGCGGGAGTATCGGCAAGGGAAAGTTGGCCGATATCGAAGAGATCATCGAAAAGATCGAGGATATATTTACCAAAAAGGACCTCTCCAATCAGCGCATCTTGATTACGGCCGGCCCCACCTTGGAACCGATTGATCCGGTCAGGTATATCACCAACCGCTCCAGCGGGAAGATGGGGTTCGCCCTGGCAAAGATGGCCCGCAGGAGGGGGGCGGAGGTAACCTTGGTTACCGGGCCCCATTACCTCTCGCTCCCCCGAAGGGATATTCCTCAAGTCATGGTCAACGATGCCCGGGAGATGCACGAAGCGGTCATGCGCTATTTTGAAGATAGCCACATAGTCATCATGGCTGCGGCGGTGGCCGATTTCCGCCCCCAGGATATGCTCAAGGAAAAGATCACCAAGAGAAAAAACGGCGTCTATCTCTTAGAGATGGAAAAAAATCCGGACATCCTCAAGGAATTGGGAGAAAAGAGGCGCAACCACATCCTGGTGGGTTTTGCTGCTGAGACGAGTGAGCTCATGGAGAATGCCGAGGTAAAATTAAAGGAGAAAAATCTCGACCTGATCGTGGCCAACGACGTCACCCAGCCGGGGGCCGGGTTTGGGGTGGATACCAATATAGTCAAGATCTTAGACGCCGCCGGGAAGGTTAAGAAAGTCCCCCTCCTGGGCAAGGACGAGGTCGCCCATATTATCCTGGATCAAGTGGTAAAATTGGTGAAAAAAAAGGAGAAGGACCTCCCCTGGCCCCGCAACTGGTGAACCCGATTAGGCCGTCCCGCACGCCAGCTCGGCGCTTGCCAACCGGTCTTTCAATTTTCTCAGGGCCTCGCCCTCAATCTGTCTGATGCGTTCCCGGGAGATCTGAAATGTATCCCCCAACTCCTGCAGCGTCATGGGGTCGTCGGCCATAATGCGCTGGCTGATGATGAATCTCTCCCGCTCATTCAGGTTTCCCAAGGCCTCTTCCACCTCATTCTTGAGAACATCATCCTCCTCCGATTCGCCCAGGAGCTCCTCCTGGTCAGGAGAAAGATCGGGCAAGAGATCCAAAAAGCTGATACCTTGATCAAAGTCCAGCTTGGCGTCTAAAGAGAGATCCCGCCCGGCAAACCGTTTCTGCATCTCCTCAATGTCTGAAGATCTCACGCTGAGTTCTTGTGCCAACTCCTCGATCTTTTCTTCTCTGTGTTCTTCATGGGCGATGCCTTTAATCTTCCCCATCTTGTAAAAGAGCTTCTTTTGCAACTGGGTGGTCCCCATCTTGACCAGGCTCCACGACCTGATGATGAAATTTTGGATATAGGCCCTGATCCACCAGATGGCGTAGGAGATGAATCGATACCCCTTATGGGGGTCAAACTTTTTCAAGGCCACCATCAAGCCTATATTTCCCTCCTGGATCACATCGAGGAGCTTCATACCGTAGCCCCTGTATTCCAAGGCCACCTTGACCACGAACCTGAGGTTGGAGGTGATAAGCTTGTGGGCGATTTCCATGTCCTCCGTCTCTTGATACCGTGCCGCCAGGCAAAACTCCTCCTCCGGGCTTAAGAGGGAATACTGTTTGATTTGGGCCAAATAATGGCTCAGGTTATCGCTTACTATGGGCAGATGTTCTTCCATGTGTTATCGACTCCTAACCCTTTTATTAGCACTCATCATAGCCGAGTGCTAACAAAGTAGCAAGGGCCTAAATCCGATTTCAAAGCAAAAAAATGGCAATTAATATTAAATAAATAAAAATTTCTGCACCGTACCTTTATTTTTGCTATAAAGATCGAAATATCTCTTTTTTTAATAAAAATATTCCTATTGCAAGGCTCAATCTGGGAGCCATATGCTGACCTATGGTAGTTATTCTGTACGTCCTGTCCTTTTTTTCTCAAGGTGCGGCACCAAGCAGTACATCACTGAAGGGCCTCTTTGGAAAAGCGGAGCAGGAGCTGCTCCCCGTCATCTAAAAAGGACCTTCAAAGAGCGCGAAATCCAGGGCATATTGGAATGGGAGGTGAGAATAGCTCTCCCTCTGCCGCGGCTACGTGCTTCTCGATCAAATTTCCAGAGGCAGGCGTTGCCAATGCAATAGCGTGAGGGTCCCCCCATTTTCTTGCCACCATCGATTATTTATAGTAAGATAAATGGTAATAATCGTGAAGGAGAATGACAAGCGGGAAATGAAGAAAGGGATTATATATATCCTCGCTCTAGCGCTCATTGCTCTGGCCACAGGATGTGTTTACCTCACAGAGTATCCTGTGATAGTACCGGCCGAGGCCGAGCTTGCAGGAGAAACAGCCCCGCCATCGGAGGCCCTCTATCACTTTTTGGCGGCCAGAATCAAGATGAGAGAGGGCAACCTGAATGGAGCCATCACAGAGTACCAGAAGACCATCTCCCTAGACAACCAATCACCGTTACTATACGTGGAGATCGCCTCCCTCTACCTCAACAAGAACCAGACCAATGAGGCGATGGCTGCCTGTCGGGATGCCTTGACCCTTGACCCCGACTATCTCCCCGCCCACTACCTGCTCGGAGGGGTCTATTCCGCTGCGGGTAGGTATCGAGAGGCGGTGAATGAATATGAGAGGGTTTTGGCGATCAATCCCGATTACCTTCAGGCCTACCTGATGATCAGCTCCCTCTACGCCGAGTTGAAGGATTTTGAGCGGGCGGTGGACACCCTGCATCAACTCCTGGAGAAGCAGCCCAAGTACCTCATGGGCCTCTATTACCTGGCCAGGATCTATGCCGAGATAAAACTCTATGATCAGTCCCTGAAATATTATCAAGAGGTTCTCGATCTTAACCCGCAATTCGAAGCGGCCCTGCTGGATATGGGTGTCGTCTATGAACTCAAGGGTAAGCCGGCTCAGGCCATAGAGGCGTACAAAGGAGTACTGGAACTGAACCCCCTCCACTTCCAGGCGAGAGAACGCATTGCCCAACTCCTCATCAAGGAGGATCGCCTTCAGGAAGCCCTTGACCAGTACGGCATCTTTAAGGACCTCGATTCAGAGAACATGGGCGTGCGGGTGAAGCTGGGGTTGATCCTCTTCCAGCAGGAGCGGTATGAGGAGGCGGCGAGGGAGTTCCGTTTCGTCTTGGCTGCCCGGCCTCAACAGGGTAATGTCCGATATTACCTGGGGATAACCCTTAATCAGATGGGTAATCCCAAGGGGGCCTTGGCAGAACTTAAACAGATCTCCCCTGAGGGGGAGTTCTTCTCCGAAGCCACGAGGTATATGGCCTTTATCCTACAAAAGGAAGGGCGAACCGAGGAGGCCTTGACGATAATTACAAAGGCCCTCGAGGCCAAGACCGGCGATAAGGAGTTGCTCTACACCATCGCTCTCCTCTATGAGGATTTGGATCGATACCCCGAGGCGGCGAAAAACCTACAGGAGGTAGTGGCGAAAGAGCCCACCAATACCGAAGCCCTCTTCCGCTTGGGGATTGTGTACTACAAGATGGGAAAGACCGAGGAATCCATCAGCTCCATGCAGAAGGTGGTAGCGCTCGACCCCAAAAACGCCGATGCCCTCAATCACCTCGGATATACCTATGCTGAAAAGGGGATCCAGCTGGACGAGGCCGAGTCCCTTATCAAGAAGGCACTGGAGCTCAACCCCAAGAACGGGTATATCACGGATAGTCTCGGGTGGGTATACTATCAAAAAAAGGAATATCCCCGCGCAATCGAGTGGCTGGAGAAGGCTCATCATCTGGCCCCCGATGATCCCATCATCACCGAACACCTGGGGGATGGTTATCTCAAGTCGGAGAAGAAGGAGGAGGCCCTCCGGATGTACCAGCGGGCCCTGGAACTGAAGCCCAAAAAAGAACAGGAGCGGGTCCTGCGCAAAAAAATAGAGGAGATGAATGGAGGGGAAAGGCACATGCCCTAACCTTCCTGCGACGGATACCCCCCCCAGGACATCTTTGTTTCTTCATCCCCTCATGTGCTTGATGACGCAGGGGGTGTCAACAACTATGGTGGAGCATTATGCAGGTGCCGATAGGACTCTTGGTGACCTTTGAGGGCATAGAGGGAAGCGGGAAGAGCACGCAGATAGGGTTGACGAGGGCATATGTGGAGGAGCACGGATACCCCTGCCTGGTGACTAAAGAACCCGGTGGATCTCCGTTAGGGGAGGAGATCAGAAGCTTTCTTCTGGACAGAGGAGACCTGAGGATAGATCCACTGGCCGAGCTCTTCCTCATCGAGGCCGGCAGGACGCAGCATGTGGCAGAGGTCATCAGGCCTGCCTTGGACAAAGGCCGGGTTATCCTCTGTGACCGGTATACCGATGCCACCCTTGCCTATCAGGGATATGCCAGGGGGCTGGACATCGCCGTTATCGAACAGATGAACCGATGGGCCACCGGTGGGCTTGCGCCTCATTGCACCATCGTGCTGGATTGCCCGGTAGAGGTTGGCATGGCGCGGGCCAAGGGGGAGGACAGGTTTGAGCGGGAAGACCATGCATTTCACCAGCAGGTACGAGAAGGTTACCTGCGGATCGCCCGCGAGGAGCCGGCGCGCGTGAAGGTTATCTCCAGCCAAGGCGAGCAGTCCGAGATTCAAGGGGAAATCCGAAGGATCATCCGCCCCCTTTTGGATCGGAGATGACGATGGCCTTTTCTGAGGTGATAGGGCATCAAAGGCCGTTGCAGATCCTCCGCAGGGTGATCGATACGGGAAGGGTACACCACGCCTATCTTTTTACGGGGATGGAGGGTATCGGAAAGAGGCTGGCGGCCTTGAACATGGCCAAGGCCTTAAACTGCGTTAATCAAGCAGGCGAGGCCTGCGATCACTGCCGATCCTGCCAGCTGATAGCAAAGGGGATGCACCCGGATATCATCCTGATCGAACCCACAGGGGAGAGCATCAAGATAGAGCAGATCAGGGAGCTGGAGCGCTCTATTGCCTTTAAACCTTATGAGGCCCGCTGGCGGGTGATCCTGATAGATGGGGCAGAACAGTTGACGAGGGAGGCGGCTAATGCCCTCTTGAAGACCTTGGAGGAACCTCCTCCACGGACAACAATCATCCTGAGCGCCATTACCACCGAGACGCTGCCTCCCACGGTGGTTTCTCGATGCCAGAGGATCAGGTTCAGCCCTTTGAGCCGGGAGGAAGTCAACAAGGTATTGCTGGATCGTCTTTCCGCGGAGGCAATCACTATCCTCGCCCCCCTGGCCGGCGGAAGCCCGGGGCGTGCCCTGCAAATGAATGGGGAAGAAGTGACGCGGGTAAAGGGCCTCTTATTATCCGCCCTCTCCCCATCACTCAACCGGAGGTTACTCGTAGCCCGGGAGCTTGCCCACGAGCAGGGGTGGGGGAAGATGTTTTTGGAGATCTTCGGGGGATGGCTCAGGGATCTTATCATCTATCACGAGACACGGCAGGAGGCACTGGTGCTCAACCGCGACCTGCTCGATGAGATTAAAAAGGTTGCCCCCGGTCGGCAGATCGAGGGGCTGTTGCGCGATTTTTGGTTCCTCCATGAGATCCAACAAGGCATAGAGGCCCACGGCAACCTTCAACTATCCCTGGAGCACGCCCTCATGGGAATAGGAGGATCATGACGCAATGAGAGTGGTCGGAGTGGACTTAGATAATAACGGAAGGGTGCAATATTTTGATGCCGCCGATCTGAAACTTGAGAAAGCTGATCTCGTGGTGGTCGATGCGGAAAAGGGCATTACCATGGGTACGGTCGTCATCCCGCCGCAGGAAGAGAAGTCGGGGCTCTTTAAGCGCTCCCTTCGCAAGGTGATCAGGAAGGCTGCGGCCAAGGACGTGAAGGAGCGGGAGCGGTGGCGGAAAAAGGAGAAAGAGACCTTTGCGCTCTGCGTGCGCCTCATAGGAGAATTGAAACTGCCTATGAAGTTGGTTGAGGCGGAATACCTCCTGGATGGCTCCAAGGCCATCTTCTATTTCACCGCCGAACACAGGATCGATTTTCGCCAACTGGTGCGCCGGCTTGCCGCCCAGATGAAGATGAGGATCGAGATGCGGCAGATAGGCGTCAGGGATGAGGCAAAGATGGTCAGGGGGCTAGGCTTCTGCGGGCGTGAGCTCTGCTGCGCTACCTTCCTGCAGGACTTTGAGCTGGTCTCCATCAAGATGGCCAAGGAACAACAGCTTCCCCTGAACCCGACGAAGATCTCCGGGCTCTGCGGCAGATTGATGTGTTGCCTCTCCTTTGAGGCCGACGCCTATAAGGAGCTGAAGAAAAACCTCCCGAAGATCGGCAAGAGGATCACCACCAAGCATGGAGAGGGGAAAGTACTCAGGCAGAACCTTCTCATGCAGACCATCACCTTGGAGCTGACAAGCGGAGGGGTCATCACCATCAAGACCGACGAGCTCGAAAAATAGAGTTCCGCCCTGTCGCACAGCGACACCCCATCTATAAAAATATCCGAATGGTAGGGGGCCAAAGGCGGTGTTTACTCACGGAGTGTGATAATAAGCAGGGCAGGCGATATGAAGGAGGCTTTCTACGTTACCACCCCTATCTATTATGTGAACGACGTGCCCCACATCGGCCACGCCTATACCACCGTCGCCGCCGATGTCTTGGCCAGGTACAAACGGTTGAGCAACTATGACTGTTTCTTCCTCACCGGAACCGACGAACATGGACAAAAGGTGGAGAAGGCGGCCGAGGCAGCCGGCCAGACCCCCCTCGCGCTTGCCGATCGGGTTGTAGAGCGCTTCAAGGGGCTCTGGGAAACGCTGCGCATCTCCGCCGATGACTTTATCAGGACGACCCAGGAGCGGCACTACCAGGCCGTGGCCGCCCTCTATCAAAAAGTCTGGGATAAGGGGGACATCTACCTCGGCGACTATGAGGACTGGTACTGTACCCCCTGCGAGACCTTTTGGACCCAGACCCAGCTGGTTGATGGCAATAAATGCCCCGACTGCGGGCGCCCCACCGAGAAGCTCAAGGAGAAGAGCTACTTCTTCCGGATGTCGAAATACCAGGATGCCCTGTTGCGGCATCTGGAGAAAAACCCCGATTTCATCCAGCCCGAAAGCCGCTATAACGAGATCCTGCGCTTTGTCCAGGGCGGTCTGCGCGATTTGAGCATCAGCAGGACGACCTTTACGTGGGGGATACCGGTTCCGAATGACCCAGCCCATGTCATCTACGTGTGGTTCGACGCCCTCACCAACTATATCACGGCAATCGGATTCCCCGGGGACCAGGAGAGATTTGGGCGGTACTGGCCAGCTGACTGCCACATCATCGGCAAAGATATACTGAGGTTTCACGCCGTCTATTGGCCCTGCTTCCTCATCTCTGCCGAACTCCCCCTGCCCAAAAAGGTCTTTGCCCATGGATGGTGGACCGTGGAGGGGCAGAAGATGTCCAAGTCCCTGGGCAACGTGGTGGACCCCTCTCAATTGGTCAAGGAGCACGGGGTGGATCCCATCCGCTATTTCCTCTTGCGGGAAGTGCCCTTTGGGGCGGACGGAGACTTCTCCCGTGCCGCCATGGTCCACCGGATCAATAGCGATCTGGCCAATGGCCTGGGCAACCTCTTCAGCCGGGCCCTGAGCATGGTCGTTAAATATCGCGACGGCCTGATTCCGACCCCGTCCGATCTGCAGGCTGTGGATCGAGGGCTGGAAGAGGTCGCTCAAAAGGTTCTCCCCCAGCTGTCCAAACAGCTGGATGATCTGGCCTTTAATAAAGCCTTGACCTCGATCTGGGAGATGGTCAACGCCGGCAATAAATATATCGATGAGACCGCGCCCTGGGCCTTGGCCAAGGCGGAAAAAGATCAACCACGTCTCGGCACGGTGCTCTATCAGGCGCTGGAGTCGCTTCGGATCATTGCCCTGCTGATTGCGGCCTTCATGCCCACCACCGCTGAAAAGATGTGGTCCCAGCTCGGCATGGAGCAAGACCTTTGGGAGCAAAATATACAGGAGAGCGGAAAGTGGGGGGGGCTAAAACCGGGAAGGCGGGTGACCAAACCTCGCCCCCTCTTCCCCAGGATCGAGGCGTAACCATGAGGAGGCAGAAGAGGGCCATGGATTTCAACGTCAAGGCCGTGGTGAAGGGGGCCTTGCGGAGGTTAGACCTCGATGCCAAAATGAAGGGGTATGCCGCCTGGGGGGTCTGGGCAAAGGCGGTGGGGGATACAATAGCCCAGCAGGCCCAGCCTGCCTTCATGCGCGGCGGCGTTCTTTTTGTAAAATGCGCCTCTTCGGCGTGGATGCAGCAGCTCCAGTTTATGAAGGGACAAATCTGCGAGCAGCTCAACCAACTGCTGGGCAAAGGGGTGATCAAGGATATCAGGTTTCAGATGGGGATGATCGATTGCCCTTCTCAGGGCGAGCCACTTGCCAAGGATCAGGAGGTTGCGCTGGATGATGCGGAACAGGCGCGGATAGATGAGGCCCTGCGCCCCTTGGCAGATCCCGAGATGAGGGACATAGCCCGGCGCATCATGGTAAAAGAGGCATCAGCAAAAAAGACCCTGCACCACTGACTCCCTGTTTCAATTGTCGCATTGAAAACTGGCCGTATTATCTCTCGCAGTGATGGCCTCACACATTTGTAAAGTGAAAGTTTTCAACAACGCCCCCTCGTTCGTGTCCAATCCGTCCCCGTGCGCCGGAAGGAATTTAATGAATCAAGCCAGTCAACACCGTCCTGCGATCCGTCCCATATCAACTTATAATTTTATGGGCGTCCCATGTCCCCCCGTTCAATCATGCAAAATGTCACGAATGAAGATTCGCCCCCCCGATGTTGTCTTCACAGGCTACCGTCCTCTAAAGACTGAAACGGGAGATGGGCTTGATCTGAAGAGAAGACGTTGCTTTCTTGTGAGACTTTATCATCGAGCCGAATATTCTGGGAATTCCACTTTTCGTTGTTATGAGCCCACTCAAGGGATGTATCGATATATTTCACCACGCTTTTACCAGCGATATTAAGTGCCAGGAAAAGCATGATCCGCCTGAGGTTTATAGGAGAAACTCTGAAAAGAAATGGAATATGCCGAAGGATCGAAGAGAAAGAAAAAAACTCGCTTTGGACATAATGGAATCCCTCGGAAAGCTCCTGGGGAGTCATGTTCTTGGGCTGAAACACGACGGTATGGTGGTCGTAATGGCTCCAATCGTGCGATATGATTCGCCCCTGATCTTTGAAACGCCGGTATATTCGTGTTCCGGGATAGGGCGTGAGAACAT
>Ga0214474_1001063_pt1 | contig 12881 bp, 11 predicted proteins | sample RVTome_2_FD_187335 | JGI IMG/M metagenome (GOLD analysis project Ga0214474, IMG submission 187335) | Soil microbial communities from uranium-contaminated site in the Upper Colorado River Basin, Wyoming, United States - RVT95D214 HiSeq ...
CCAAGAGGGGATTGTGTTCTCCAATGAAGAATTCGTTGACCTCGCCCTTGGTAGGAGAACCTTCCCGTGGGTCATAGAGGACCAGTTTGAGCATTCCCCTTACCACGGCCACGTTGTCGGTCTGGATCTTGTGCAAGTGCCATGCCTTGACCACATGAGGATACGTGGTCGTCATGTAGACTTGGCCGAATTGTTGAAATATCTCGTCGTCGTTGCGCAAGATCTCCATCAGCCTCCCCCTCTCGTCGGGGACGACCTTCAGCTTCTTAACCTTCACACCGTCTATCATCACCCATCTCCATCCACCTTGTTGGCACCGGTCTCAGCCACCAGTTGGCTGGCCCTCAGCAGGGATTCGAAGGTTCCGGCATCCGTCCACCACCCATCCAGAACCTCCCAGGTTAATTGACCCCTCTCAATATAGACGTTGTTCACGTCGGTGATCTCCAGCTCCCCCCGATCAGACGGCCTCAGCGATTTGATGATGTCGAATACCGTCTTGTCGTAGAGATAGATCCCTGTCACGGCATAGGGTGATTGGGGGTTCTTGGGTTTTTCTTCAATCTTGATTATCTTATCCCCCTCTAAGACAGGGACGCCAAAACGCTGGGGGTCAGGAACCTCCTTGATCATGATCTTCGCCCCTGCCTTTTGTCGATCAAACTTTTTCACTGCCTCGCGGATATTCTTCTCAATAATGTTGTCCCCGAGCATGACGCATATCTTATCTTCGTCGGCAAAGAACTCCGCCATGCGGAGGGCCGCGGCAATGCCCCCCTCCCCTTCCTGATAGGTGTAGTTGATGTGTTTGAGCCCAAATTCATGGCCGTTGCCGAGAAGCCTCAGGAAATCGCCGGCATAGGTGCCCCCAGTGACAATGAGGATATCCTCTATCCCGGCATTGATCAGGGCCTGCAGGGGATAGTAGATCATCGGCTTGTCGTAGACAGGCAAGAGGTGTTTGTTGGTGATCTTGGTCAAGGGGTACATGCGTGTCCCCAGACCACCAGCCAGGATAACCCCCTTCATTCCCTCACCTCCCTATTGCACCCGATATTTTCCTAGACCCGTCAAGGTAATCCAAACCATGACCTTCAACTCCGAGTTATACCCCGAGGACTCCGCTGGATCGGGCTGGCGGTTGATGTCGTGCACCCGAAGGGATACCTCCCAACATTGGTGACGGTAGTCGAGGCCATAAACCGTCTCTATCCTCACCTTGTCGCGGAGATTGTACCGATAGTCAAAGTAGAGGTCGAGGGGCTTGATGATACGGATCCCCAGCTCCGCATTGACCTCTTCCACACCTGCTGGTGCACCGAGCGAGACCGCAAACGGTCTGGTGAAGCGGTACTGAACACCCAGCTTGTCCCCCCTGGTATCGGCGAACCTGACGCCGGCATTTAAGGCGTCAAGGACATTGAGATAAGGATTGTATTGGAGGTCCATGCTCCCGGATAGCCAGGTAAAGGGGGCAATCCTCGCCTCTGCCGCAAGATTGGATAGATGCTGACGATGGCCCCCCTCAAGGGATAGATGAGGGGAGAAATTGTAGCCTTGATATATTTTTAGGTAGAGGTATTCAGGGTAGCTTACCTCACCATCTTTACCCACCTCCTTGCCGATCAGATAATTCGTCAGCATCCACGTGATGGTATTTTGCCTGGTTATCGTGTCTATCCCGTGATTAAAATAGGGGTTATCCGTCTGCATCACCGTACTGTTTATCCTGCCGGTAAAATCGGGGTTATCAGACTGGTTCACGCCGGGGATATAGGTATAGATCATCTTGGGTTCAATGATGTGCTTCAGCCCCCGGACCTTTCCCCACTCCAAGGGGAATACCCTGCTGAAAGTTGTAGCCAGGGAGGCACCGGCATCGTATATCTCGCGGCTGGCGACATCGTCAAATTTGCCTGTAGGATCGAAGTAGATGGTCTCGCGATAGCCGATCCAGGGCTCGAGGCGCACGATATCAAGGGGCTTGAGGGGGATGGAAACGCGCGGATAAAGATCTACCCTTCCCCCCCGGAGTATATCTCTGGCTCCGGGAATTGGAAAGCCAGTTGCGGGGTTGTTTAGTTCTTCGCGCCAATAGTTGGTGCCCTGGGCCTCCATCTCATAAAAAATGGGCGTCTCCAGCAAGCGGTTTTGATACAGGGAAAGGTTCACCTGGGGGAGCATCTGCATGGTGATCCCGTTGTCATCTGCCTGGAGGGGGTTAGGATCAGCAAATTCGTCGGGAAAGTAGAGTCTGCGAAAATAATAGGCATCTGTCTCCAAGGCCCCCCATTCCCAATTTTTGCCCACGCTGATAGTCGACTCCAGTTGGTTCAGCGACGTGGCATCAATCCTGGTCTCCTCAGGGATATCCGAAGGAAAATCGACGGTATAATTCTTGTCACTAACATAATTGATATTTGTCTTAAAGTAATATCCATGGGGAAAGCGCTGATCGTGTTCCGCAAAGATAGACCAGCGGCTTCTGTCCTGCCGTTCTTTCCACCAGGCGCTCTGATCGCCCCGTTCATCCCAGATGTAATTGCCGCTGATCTGACCTTGAGCCTGCGTACTCCAGGCATAGCGGTACTCTGCCCCTTCTTTCCACCCCCTCCCCCTGGTATCGCCGATGCGCTCCGCATAAAAGGTGGCATCCTGGTTAGGGGCGATGTTCCAGTAAAAGGGGAGCCTGAACTCAGGCCCCCATTTGCTTGAGTTGGAGAATTCGGGAAAGAGAAACCCGCTCTGTCTATCCCTCTTGACCGGGAACATGGCCCACGGGAAATAGAGCACGGGGATATCCAACACGCGGAAGCCGGCCCACCACCCCTGGCCAAAGCCTTCGATATCGACATCCAATCGCTTTACCGTAAACATCCAGTACGGCAGCCTTGCATCGCAGGTGGTCACCGTGGCGTCATGGACACGGTACTCCGACTCGCCCAATTTTTCCATCTTGCTTCCGGCGACGTGAAAGTTCTTTTTCTTGAGAAAGATCTTGCCCTGATATATCGTCCCTTTCTTCGTCTCGATATTAAGCTCCAGGCGATCGCACCGCAGGATATCCTCCCCTTCCGTCAGGACCACTCCCCCCTCTGCCACCACGTCCTTGGTCTTGTCATAGAAAATCACCTTATCTGCCTGAACCGTCATGTCTTTATAGAGAATCCTGACCGCTCCCTCTAAGGAGATAGAGTCCCCCTGTTGGTTGTACGTGAGCGTATCCGCCTCCATGGTGACAGGACCCTCGGCCTCGTAGCTGATTTCAGCCGCAAAGGTCTGCCCGGGGGCCAGCGCAAAGATGAGAAAGACGGCGAGCATGGCTGTGGCCAGAGAAGGCAGCAAGGGGCATCTTGTCATAGTTTCCCCTTGCTCAAGAGAAAATCACGTGCCTCTCCCACTGTATATAAGGAGCCGGTAACCACGATGAGATCATCCTCTTGGGCCTTTTCTCGTGCACTTGCCACCCCCTGCCCGACATCTTCGATCACCGCCACCTCCTTGCAGTGGTTCCGGGCGATCTCAGCTATCCGCTGGGCGGAGATTGCCCGAGGATTGTGCGGACGCGAGGCGATCAGCATATCCGCTAAAGGGGCCAATTCTGACAAGATAACCGCTACCTCTTTATCTTCCATAATCCCCATTACCATATAAAGACGCCGATAGTCAAATTCTTCTTCGAGGCACGCCTTTAATGCGCTGGCTGCGGCAGGGTTGTGGGCACCATCAAGGAGGATCCGCGGTGAAGTTGGGATGAGTTCCAGTCTCCCGGGCCACCGCACCTTGGCCAGCCCATTATACATGGACTTCTCCCCTATCCTATACCCTCGCTCTCCCAGTTCCTCCAGCGCCCCTAAGGCCACCGTCGCGTTATGGATCTGAAAGGCGCCAGCCAGCCCCAACCTTATACCCTCCAATCTCCAGGAGCGACCATGGAAAGTAAAGGTGCCTGAAGCGGTCTGTTCCCCCCAAAAATCTCTTCCCATCAATCTCAAGGGGGCTTCTTTTTTCATGCATTCTTGCTCCAAGATCTCTCTAACCTCAGGCTGAGTAACCCCGCTGATCAGGGAAATCCCCTCCTTTACAATCCCTGCCTTTTCCCTGGCAATATCCTCAATCCGCTCACCAAGAATGTCGAGATGATCCCTGCTGATATTGGTGATTATTGTTATAAGGGGATGAACGACATTGGTGGAGTCCAGCCTTCCTCCCAGCCCTACTTCTAAGATGGCGACATCTACCTTGCGGCGAGCGAAATAGTACATGGCCATGGCAGTCGTGAAGTCGAAAAAGGTAAAGCATGGCGGGATATGGTCTTCTTCCACCCTGCGGCGCAGGAGGTCCGTCAGTTCCACGACCTCCGCCCACGTGATATCGGCGCCGTTTATCTGGATCCTCTCGGTGAAAGATATAAGATGGGGAGACGTATAAAGACCCACACGGTGTCCCTCCTCCTGTAAGGTGGAGGCCATCATGGCGCTCACCGATCCCTTGCCATTGGTTCCTCCAACATGGATCACCTTTAAATCTAGATGGGGGTCACCGAGGGTCTGCAGGAGGCGCGTGATGTTCTCCAAGCCGAAGACCATCCCGAACCTCTCCAGGCCATACAGGTATGCCAGCGTCTCGTGATGAGTCATAGGAGAGAGAAAGAAGAGAGGGGCGACCTCAGTGGTACAAGAGGTCTAAAAATTTTCCCAGGGTCTCTTTTAATCGCCTCCTCTCCACGATGAGATCTATCATCCCATGCTGGAGGAGGTACTCCGCCCTTTGGAATCCAGGCGGGAGATCGGCCTTGATGGTCTCCTTGATGACGCGGGGGCCAGCGAAGCCTATTAAGGCCCCTGGTTCAGCCAAGATGATGTCTCCCAGCATGCCAAAGCTGGCGGTAACGCCACCCGTGGTGGGGTCCGTGAGGACAGAGATGTAGGGCAATCGTTCTTTCCGCAGACGTGATAAGGCAGCGCTGGTCTTGGCCATCTGCATGAGGGACAAAATGCCTTCCTGCATCCTTGCCCCCCCGGAGGAGGTAAAGATGATTGCCCCTATTTTTTCATCCATGGCCTTCTCCACCATTCGGGCGATCTTTTCACCAACCACTGATCCGAGGCTTCCCCCTAAAAAGTCAAACTCGAAAACTCCGACCATCGCCGGCAATTGATGGATCTCGCACCTGCCGGTGATGAAGGCATCCTTCAGACCCGTCTTCTGCTGGGCCTCATGGAGTCTATCTGAATACCTCTTGAGGTCACGGAAAGATATGAGATCAACCGGAACTAACTCTCGATCAAACTCCTTGAAGCTACCATCGTCCGCCACGATGGCGAGCCTCTTTTGGGCCTGAATGGGGAAGTGATAGCTGCACTTGGGGCATACATTGAGGTTACGTTCGAGCTCCTTTTTGTAGATGATTTCCTGGCAGACATTACATTTTGACCAGAGGGCATCGATCGCCTTCTCCTCCTTGACAGGAGTCTCCTTTTTCTTAAACCACGTCATCTCTGTCACCTGCTAGATTAGAAGTCGAGCTCCTCACCTTGGGCAAGGATAGTGATCCTCTCATCACCTAAGGCATGAATCTCTTTCTCGATGGTCTGGAGGTATTGGGGCTTCATATGGAAGATAAAGACGGGGTAATCTTTGTCCTTGAGCTTTTGCAGCTCCTGGGCCATCGTCTGAGGGGTAAGATGGCCAGAAAGAGTCGCCAACTCCTGTTGTTCATTGGAGAAGGAACATTCTATAAAAACAGCCAGCAGATTCCCCAAGGTATTAGAGACCTGCCAGATATGTTCTGTCGGCCCTGTATCTCCCGTATAGACGATATGACCATGATCACATCGTACGATATAACCGACCGCCGCTACGCTATGGTCAACCCTCTCGGCCCTGATGCTTATCCCCTCAGACAGAGGATAGAATACACCCTCCTCGATCGTCTCAAAGCCGAGGATATGACCATCCCCGGGGGGGATGGAGGTAAAATCTGGACAGATAATCCCATTGACGAAGTGCCGTTTAACCGATTCCAATATTGCCGCCGCACTGCAAACCTTTATCGTCCGTCCTTTTTCCTCCAAGAGGTTGTTGGCCAGAAAAAAGATATCCTTTATATGATCGAGATGGGAATGGGTGATGTATATGCCCTGAATCCTTCTCTGCTCTTCTAATGTTAGGGGAGAACAGATAGAGCCCGCATCTAACATCACCGAACCATTTATCAAGAAGCCACAGCTTTTATAGCGAAGAAATTCAGTGCCATAACACCCTAAAACCTTTATGTGCATAACAGTTCTCCCACAAGGGCCTTCAGGGGGCGTGAGAGTAAAAAATAACAGAATTGCTGGATATGTCAACCGATTTCTAGCGAGGACGCCGAGTTGAAAGTTCTTATGAAGGAGCCCTAGACAACATCGCATACTGTATGATACAAAATAATAAATGGAACACATCTCCTAGAACAGGGTCTCAGTGAGTGCTTTGGAATAAATGGAGGAACCCGAGTATGCGTCTCATAAAAAGATTGTGCCTTTTTCTGATTATCCTTTCCTTTGTCTTGGCTACTGGCTGTGCCACTAATCCGGTCACCCACAAGCCGGAGATCATGCTCTTCAGTGATCAAGATGAGATAGAGATGGGAAAAGAGGGTAACGATGCCGTTTTGAAACAATTTGGCCGATATGATGATTCCGCACTCCAGGGATATATCGACCAGGTAGGACAAAATATCGCGCGGGTCAACCATCGCCAAGAGCTGCCGTACCACTATAGGGTGGTAGATTCCGCTATCCTCAATGCCTTTGCCTTGCCTGGGGGCTATATTTATATAAACAGGGGGCTCTTGGCCTATCTCAATAACGAGGCTCAGCTGGCGAGTGTCTTGGGACATGAGACCGGCCATGTGGCGGCGCGACACGGGGTCAAGAAATATCAGAAGGCCATAGGGGCCCAGCTTGTCCTCGCCGGGGTATCGCTGGCAACCGAATCGCCAGGACTAGCAGTGGGCACCAATCTGCTCCTGAGCGCTATCCTGCAGGGTTACAGCAGAAAGGACGAGCGTCAGGCAGATGAACTGGGGGCCTTGTATATGTACAAGGCCGGCTATGACCCCCTGGAGATGCCGGCGTTCTTTAAGATCCTCAATCAGATGGAAAAGCAAAGCCCCAACCTCATCGAGCAGTTGTTTGCCTCCCACCCCCCTGCCCCCGATCGTATAGAAAAGACCGAGGCCCAGGCCCGGGATCTGATCAAGGAAAAGACCGCAGGGCTTGCTATTGATCACAACCGCTACATCTCTCACCTTGACGGCCTCGTCTTCGGGCCGGGAGAAAGAGATGGCATTATTGATGGCACCATCTATAAAAACAGATACTTCCGCTATCAGATACAGATGCCCGCCGGCTGGAAGATACAGAGGGGGGATACAGGAGGTTCAGTCGTAGCGCAGGACCCGTCCGAGAGATACCTCTGCCAGGTCATACCCCTTGAGTTGACGGAGAAACAGACCCCGCGCGAGCTGGCAGCCACCGTAGAAAAAAATTCAGGGTTACAACCTCACGCAGCTTCATCCATCACTATCGAGGGGAAACAGGTCTATCGCGTCGATTACCAGGTGAGATCACAGAGCGGAGGATGGCTGGGGCTGCGCATCGTATACATAACCAGAGAGAGGATGGGATTTATCATTATCAATCTCGCGAGCCTCCAAGAATTTGCCGCAGGGGAAAGAATGTTTAATGCGACAATCTTGAGCTTCCGACTCCTCTCTTCTCAGGAGGCCGCGAAGATTCCGCTCCACCGGTTGAAGATATATACGGTAAAAAGTGGCGATACCTTTCAGACCATTTCCACCAGATTTTATCAGACGACTACCTATGCCGATGACATCAAACAATTTAACGGCATGGAGGGAGTCAGCATTCCGCCAGCTGGGGTTCTCATCAAGATAAAACCTCTGCTCCCTAAGTCCCCTGAGAAGACAGAAGATTGAGTAAGACCTCACGGCGCGAGAGGTATCTGCTCCAAACCCATGGTCTCCGGGAAGCCGCACATAAGATTCATGTTTTGGACGGCCTGTCCAGAGGCCCCTTTTACCAAGTTGTCGATGGCGGAGATAGCGATCAGGTGCCCTGAGCGCTGATCCACCATGATCCCCATATCACAATAATTGGACCCCCGCACCTCCACCGTGGAGGGGAAGGTGCCTGGTGAACAGAGGCGTACGAAAGGCTCCTTGCCGTAGCGCCGCTGATAGACCTCTGAGGCCTGCTCAGTGGAAAGCTCTCCATTCGTGCGCGCATAGATGGTGGACAAGAGACCCCGTGTGATGGGGATCAGGTGGGGGACAAAGAGGATATGGATCTCTTTGCCTGCCCGCGAACTGAGTTCCTGCTCCATCTCCGGGGCATGACGGTGTTTTGCCACGCCATAGGCCTTGAGCCCCTCTGCTACCTCACAGAAGAGGTTTGTCAGAGATGGATTTCTTCCCGCCCCGCTCACCCCGGACTTGGCATCTACGACAATGCCCGAAGGGGATATCATCCCCTCTTCCAGCAGAGGAGCCAGCGCAAGGATGACCCCGGTGGGATAACACCCGGGATTGGCTACCAACTGCCCCTTCTTTATCTCATCGCGATATAGTTCGGGGAGCCCATATATCGCCTTCTGCAGGAGATGAGGACAAGAGTGTTTTCCGTACCATTGTTCATAGAGGGCCGGGTCCTTGAGCCTGAAATCGGCGCTGAGGTCGACCACCTTCTTCCCCGCCTTGATACATGCCTCTACGACACCCATCGCAGTCCCATGGGGCAACGCCGTAAAAATAAAGTCCGCTTCTCCGGCGATCCGCTTGTCCGATAGCTCGCTGAGCCGCAGATCAACAATGCCCCTTAAGGAAGGGAATATGTCGGCTATGGCTGCACCTGCGAATCGCTCGGAGGTCGCGTAAGCGATCTCGACCTGCGGATGCCGTGCCAAGACCCTCACCAGTTCCTGCCCTGTATAACCACTGGCTCCGATTATTCCTATCTTCACCTTTCCCCCGATTGGAAAAAAATAAAAAGGGGAGGTTAACCTCCCCTGGTTGATTAACCTATCGTTTGGAGTACTGAAAACGCGCCCGGGCTCCCCGCTGCCCGTATTTCTTTCTTTCCTTTACCCTCGGATCACGGGTAATAAAGCCAGCCTTCTTCAGCACCTCCCGATATTTCTCATTATAGGTCATGAGGGCCTTGGAGATACCATGTTTAATAGCCCCTGCCTGACCCGACATCCCCCCGCCATTGACATTGACATAGACATCGAACTGCCCCATCGTATTGGTTAATTCAAAGGGCTGCAGAACTGTCATCCTCAGTGTCTCCCTGGGGAAGTAATCATCGAAGGCCCTTTTATTGACCTCAATGGTTCCACCCCCGGGTTTCAGCCAAACCCGGGCCACCGTCGTCTTTCTCTTCCCCGTGGCATAGTACTTCTCTTCAACCATATCTTCGTCTCCTCTTGACAGCTTATTTAAAACTGGAGTTGCTGCGGCTGCTGGGCCTCATGCGGATGATGGGGACCGGCATAGACCTTCAATTTTTTGAATACCTTGCTTCCCAACTTGTTCTTCGGTAGCATTCCCTTTACCGCCCGTCTGAGCAACTCTTCCGGTTTTTTGGCCAACAGCTTTTCCGCGGCAACGGCCTTCAATCCTCCTGGGTAACCGGAGTGATGATAATAAAGCTTGCCCTTGAGCTTGTCTCCCGTCAGCCTAACCTTTTCTGCATTCACCACGATAACAAAGTCCCCTGTATCCACGTGGGGGCTAAAGATGGCCTTCTTTTTGCCTCGCAAGATCTTTGCAATCTCACTGGCCAATCTTCCCAAGACCTTGCCACTCGCATCGATCAGATACCACTGTTTTTCGACGTCCTCTTTCCTCATATGCACCGTCTTCATCATCAGTATCCCTTACCTTCTTTCCGGACAGTAAAACACAATATGTAATATATTAGATCTTGTTTGTCAACCTCAAAAAAGTATCCCAACATCTCACATGAGTGACGCTAACGTTGACGGTTGCAAGCCCCCCCCTCTCTTTGTCAAACGATACTATCCCCCCTTTGACCACAATAGTTTCTATGCGTCATCTAAGCCAGATCACCTGCTTTTTGAGTACAATGTAGCCTATCAGCACCACCCCGAGAAGAGAGCAGGCAATAGCAAAGAAGTCCCCATATTTTGTGTAGAAGGTCATGGTGTTAGCCTTGAATGTTATCTCCTCTGCCAAGACCGCGGGCGTAAAGAGATTGCTGGGCTTTATGATCCTTCCCCACGGATCGACGAAGGCGCTTATCCCCGTATTGGCTGCCCGCACCAGCCACACGCGGTTTTCTATGGCCCTAAAGGTCGCCTGGGAAAGGTGTTGGTAGGGTGCGGATGTCTGACCAAACCAGGCATCATTGGTGATCGTCACCATGAAGTTGGCCCCCTGACGGACAGACTCCCTGCATAGTTCAGGGAAGATCACCTCGAAACAGATCAAGACACCGAACCTGCCGCGAGGGAGGCGAAAGAGTACTGCCTTCTCGCCTTGCTCGATATTCCAGACGCCGGCCAGCTTATTCAAGACGGGAAAGCGAGAAGAGAGGGGGATATATTCGCCAAAGGGAACGAGGTGCATCTTATCGTATCGCCCGCTGATACGCCGCTGGGGGGTGAGAAGATAGGCGCTATTGTATACCTCCATCACCTCCTTTACCTCTCTCACCACCTTTTTCTTTTCTTTCGCGGAAAGTGCTCCGACGAGGAGGTACGTTCCCGTTTCCTGAGCAATGTCCATTACCTTGTCATCCAATTCTGTGCCAGAAGGAAAATAAGAGGGAACAGCAGTTTCCGGCCAGACGATGAGACCTGGCGATTGTTCCTTCAACTCCAGCGATAAATCGCGGTAGATCGTCAATGTCCTCTTTTGAAATGCGCTATCCCACTTGACATCCTGCGGGATATTCCCCTGGGCCACCCCTACCGTCAATCCCTTTTCTGTCTTCAGGGGGGCATTGATCTTCCAATATCCATAGGCAAAGGTTAAGGCCAGCAATGCCATGGTGAAGATAGTGCCGATTATTGGTCCCCTTTTCCTCTCCGACCAAGCAACGATCCAGAGAAAAAGCAGGGTATTGATCAAGATCAAAAGAAAAGAAACCCCATAGATCCCGGTCATGTCAGCTATTTGTACGAAAGAGGTATTCAAGTACTGAGAGTAGCCAACCAAGGCCCAGGGGAAGCCACTGAGCAAGAAGGAACGCAGGTACTCCAACCCTACCCAGAAGGCAGGAATAGCCAAGAGCACTATCCATTCCCCTTTATCTTTCGCGAAAGAGGCGAAAAAGGCGAAGACCCCCCAATAAAGGCTGAGGTAGATGACCAAAAGGAGAAGGATGGGGATGGCCAAGGGCAGAGGGATATTGCCGTACCTATGGACAGCCACGACGACCCAATAGATAAGCCCGAGATAGGCAATCACGCCGGCAAAGGCTCCCAAAAAAAAGGCGTCCTTGCCATGCTTCCCTCGCGTGCACACTAAGAGGGGAACCAAGAAGAACCAGGCAAACGGCCAGAGATTAACAAGGGGAAAGCTTAAAACTAAAAGGCCTCCCGAAAGGGCGGCCCAAAAGTAATCCAGCCTTTTGACCTGTGGAGATGTCATACGACAAACGGGCGAAAAAATTCGGCTATCTTGACAACCACATATTCCTGTTGTTCTCTGGTAAGCTCGGGATAGATGGGGAGGGCGAGGGTATCTCGTGCCGCCTTCTCCGCATAGGGAAAGTCGCCTTCTTTATAGCCGAGGTCACGGTAACATTCCTGCAGGTGGAGAGGGAGCGGGTAATAGACATCGGTACCGATGCCTTCTTGCGTGAGGAACTCCCTGAGATCATCCCTCTTAGGGACCCGAATCACATACTGGTTGTAGATATGTCGATTGTTGTATTGGACATAGGGGAACTCTATACCGAGAGACTGATGATCTGACTTCTCGAAGAGCTGGTTATAGTAAGTGGCGTTTTCCCGTCGTTTGTTCGTCCATTCCTCTAGATAGCGAAATTTCGCCAGGAGGACGGCGGCCTGTAAGGCATCCAGCCTGCTGTTGACCCCGATGGATTGATAGTAATATTTAGACGCGGCGCCATGTACCCTGAGGAGTTTGAGTCGATGCGCTAACTCCTCGTCATTGGTAGTCACCATGCCTCCGTCACCAAATCCCCCCAAATTTTTGGAGGGATAAAACGAGAAACACCCGATATCACCGATGCTCCCCGCCCGCTGGGGGGGGGCGGAATTCCTTGTGTAATCGGAACCAATGGCCTGGGCGGCATCCTCTATAATCCAGAGGTCACGGCTTCGGGCCAACTCCTTAATAGGCTCCATATCCGCAGATTGACCAAAGAGGTGTACCGGCATGATGGCCTTGGTCGCCGACGTTGTATGCCTTGCTATCTTTGTGGGATCCAAATTATACGTCCTGGGATCTATGTCGACGAAGACGGGTTTGGCCCCTACCTTGGAAATAGAGCCGGCCGTGGCAAAGAAGGTAAAAGGGGTCGTGATCACCTCGTCGCCAAATCCAATGCCCACCGCCTGCAGAGATAAGGACAAGGCATCGCTGCCAGAGGCTACCCCTATGCCATAACGGGCAGAGGAATAGGCAGCTATGGTCTCTTCCAAGGCCTCTACCTTGGGTCCCAGGATAAAATGTTGTTCCGAGACCACCTCGTTGATAGCCTGATCAATATCCTTTTTGATTTTCTGATATTGGGCCTTTAAATCAAGAAACGGGACCTTCATCTTTTCCAAACCTTTTGTACCTTATACAGGACAAAAATATTAAAAAAACATTCCTT
>Ga0214474_1001064_pt1 | contig 12862 bp, 14 predicted proteins | sample RVTome_2_FD_187335 | JGI IMG/M metagenome (GOLD analysis project Ga0214474, IMG submission 187335) | Soil microbial communities from uranium-contaminated site in the Upper Colorado River Basin, Wyoming, United States - RVT95D214 HiSeq ...
CCCATCGCAGCCATGCCATGGAACTCAGCACTGCATGGTTTAAGAGATACCTGTAACCTGTTCGCCCTGAACCATGATAGGTTCAGGGCAGCCATGTACCCTATGTGGTACATGGCGGGGTTCGCCAGCCGCAGTCAGGAAGTTCGGCCTCATGGGTAGGGGCGACTTCAGTCGCCCTGATTTCGGGAGGCTGAAGCCTCCCCTACCCCCCGTTTTCACGGGAATGACATTAAGAGGGAAAGTATTTCTGTTCTGAGCTCTCGACTCCGAAGTTTCTTACCCCCAACCCATTTGCTTTCAGGGTCATCCACAAGTTACCATTAAAAAATGGACTCCATCACTCACACCCTCACGGGGGCGGTGATTGCCAGAGCGATCAATGATGAGAAAGTTGGCAATTGGGGGACAGTCGCAGGTCTGGCAATGGGGGCATTCCCTGACAGCGATTTCGTCCTTGGCCTTTTCAACCGCCAATTTTATCTCGAGTATCACCGCGACTTCACGCATTCTCTGATTCTGATTCCCTTCTACGCACTGTTGTTCAGTTGGGTCTTTGTCAAATTATCGAAGCGCCCTTACTTCTGGAGTTTCTACAAAATCTGTCTCCCTGTTCTGGTCAGCCATGCCCTTTTAGACCTTTTCACATCCTATGGCACCATGATCTTTTCACCCTTTTTTGAACATCGATATGCCTGGGACCTCATCTTCATCATCGACCTGATCTTTTCCGGAATTATCTTTTTCCCGTTGATGACCAGCCTTTTCTGGAAAAGAAAGTCACGATGGATCTGCCGAGGATCCCTTATCGGCCTTACCCTCTACGTTCTTTTCTGTTGGATGCAGCAGGGGCGAGCCGTGGAATTGACGAAGACCTTTGCTCGCAGTCTGGATGGAAAAGTTCTGAAAGTAGCTTCAATGCCCCAGCCTGCCTCACCGTTTCGGTGGGCGAACACTATTGAGACTAAGGATAAGGTCTACCAGGGATTCGTCGATTTTCTTAAGAAAGAGCCACCGAAACAAACATCCAAGCCTTCCTCGTTCTTCGGAAAGTTAAATAACCTCTATTATCCCCCTGATGAAATCGCTTACAAATCGTGGGTCAAATTTCCGGATTCTCCATGGGTGAAGAAGGCTTTGCAAACAGACGGCGTCAAGTTTTACTACTGGTTTGCCCGGTTTCCGGTTGTAAAGTCTGTGAATTCTACGAATGGGACACACCGTGTAGAATTTATGGACGTGAGGTTCCTTATGTCCAGCATCCGGGTGCCTTTTGTTTATTATTTGGAATTTGACGATTCAGGGAGGATTCAATCCGAAGGGTTCGAGAGAGACGGGAAAAAACCAAAGGGTGAAGGATTATGACAGACGAAGATGTGACTCCGAAGTTCAAAGTCCGCCAAAGTCCACTTGCTCGGCCATTCTTAGGAAGCCCACTTAAGTAAGAGCTTTCTCTGATTTATCGCGCAATCCCGCAAGTAGAGATTAATGAGGTTTTGATAAGGCATTCCCAGTTTGGTCGCCATAGACTTAAAATACGTCACCGAAGCTTTATCGAGCCGAATCGTAACCGGCTGTTTCAGATGCTTAATGTAGGGGTTTTTCTCTCCCTTCATCTTTGAGAAATCATAATGCGCTCTCATTGCGTCACCTCCAATAAATGGCTGCTTCTTTTTTGTTTGCCTTTCGAGCTGAGACGATGCGGATGACCTTGTCATCCAATCGATAGCAGTGACATACCACCAGCACCCTTAATTTGAAACTCATGCCGAGCATGATAAATCGATCTTCATCTTCCGAATGATCCGGGTCATAATATCGAATCGCATTCTCGTCGAGGAAGACCGTTTGCGCCTCATCAAACGATACACCATGCTTTCTCTTATTTTCGCGACTCTTACTCTCGTCCCATTCGAAGCGGATATCACTCATATGTACATTGTAAGCATAATGTTACGCAATGTCAATATCTATGGTTCGAACCGGGGAATTCAGCCGCCGGGCGGTACGGCAGTGCATATGCAGAAAGCCCAAACAGACATTGACCGCGATTGTTGCCAGTCGGCTAGAATGACGGGTTAGCCGTTGTTATCATCTTTCTTCTTGCTTTTCAATATCTTCTGGTAGTCAACAACGTCCAGGAGACGACCGAATTTCTCGCCCACCTCTTTGTAGTGGGCGCATTTTTCATAACCCATCTTTTCAAACAGCCTTATGCTGGCAGTATTCTCACCGGAAATGGATGCCAATATCACTCCGATCTGTCTGCTGACAGCAGTTTCCTCCAAAAAGGCCACAATGGATCCTCCCAAGCCTTTGCCACTGAACTCGGGTTTGAGGTAGACTCCTATCTCAGAGGTTCGGCTGTAAGCCTCCCTTTTCTTGTACTGAGTAAGGAAACAGAACCCCGCTATCTCATTTCCACAATCAATGAGGTAGGTTTGGTACTTCTCGTGACCGATGAATATCAGCTGCCGAAGCTCTTCTTTTGATATGGCATGGTGATAGAAGTTGGCTGTCGTATTCAGGACGTAGTAATTGTAGACACCGAGGATAACATCGATGTCGCTTTCTTCAGCTTTCTTGAATGTCAGATCGTTCATGAGGAGCTGATTCGCGTCTCTCTTCGGCTAACGACTGAACTATACCGCCCGGCCACAGAGCCTTGCAGACAGTACAAGGCTATTCCGGGGCGGCTTGAGTGATTCGTTAAACATCTTCATTTTTTATTTTGAAAAGTAATGATGCCCCAGCCGATCACCATAATGATAAACCCTACAATGTGAACTATTAGAGCCAAAGAAGTTAGGAATGTTCCAAATGCTGACAATGTGTGTGTCGATTCATCAATTAAGAATTTGAGTGGGATCAGTTGATTAAACATTGAGCCTATTGCTGTGGCGATTGCGCCAATTGCAAAAAAGGCACCGCCTTTACATCTGTATTTTCGATAATATGTGATTCCGATGACAGCCATCGCTGGAAGAGCAATAAAGGTGAAAATGTAAGCTAAGGCTCGGATGAGTATTTGATTTATCATTTTCTATTTTTTCCGTTTAACCATTAAAATCAGCGGCCCTGCCCTCATGGGGAACCATCGAGGCAGATAAAATGAGCGTAATGACGGAAACCCTGTACAGCCATGAAATAACTATGGGGACGTCCGTGCGGGATATGCCTAGCCAAGCTGATATCTTGATCTAACCTATTCCGACAGCTGCCTCTCGTTCCCAATCCCTGTCCCCCAAGAACTAGCCATGAACGTTCCTCTCCTTTATATTACGCTGAACGGCAGAGGTCACCTGCCGCTATGGAGCACAGTGGAATAGCAATCAGGTGCAGCGCCATGTTGGGCAGAATAAATCTATATTGCTGCTCTTAGTGCTGCTTGCGCCTCGCGGGGTAACTGTACAAGAACGAAATAGGACTGAGGATAAAGATAATCTTCACCCGATTCATCGATTACTCTGAGGTATCCCTCTTTTTCTGCTTCCTCGTCCGGCAGAATCTGGTAGATCTTACGCCTTTCTAAATCCTCACAGTCCTTGTTCTCTATGCAAAGCGCAAATACTTGTCCTTCTTTTTCCATGGCTTTAATCCAATATCCTTTTTATTTTCATCTTCTTTCTACCAATGCCGTGGGCTTCGTACCAGTGGATCTCTGCCTTACAAATCCTTCCGCTCTGAAGACGAACCTTCGCCACGCCTTTAAGTTTGCGCCATCGACCAGGCCCGTACTGGTTACGAATCCGCATTATATCTTGAATTCTTCCTCCCACTGCAATAGTTTGAATTTCCTCTATTTCTCCAATTATATCTAAATACATGGGTTATTGCACCCCAAAATCTTGAATTATCATAAGCCCAACGTAAAGGTCACCGGGAGCCGGCTTTTTCGGCGATCCGGTGGACCGACTTGTTCGCCGAAGGCGATTTTATTTCTTGGTAAAATGTCGCTCAAAGAGTTCCTTCGCCTTCAGAAAGCCCTCCTCAGTCATTCCCACCGATTTTCCCTTGCCTATAGGATTGGATATATATCCTTTCTCATGAAGCCGATTCATGGTATCCCAGTCAAATCCCTTCCATGTCCTGGCGCCGAATCCTTCATGCCTTGCATGGGCTACCAAGTAGAGAAGTGCCAGCGTGTATTCATCTATTTTGTCTTCATCGCGTTTCATTTATTCTCCGGCGAACGAAAAGGCTCATCAGTATCCGGATTTATCGGCGATCCGGTGCAGCGACTGGTTATCATTCTTGTCGTCTTAGTCTTCTTTCGATGAATGTAACGGCTTCATTCAAGGTCATGTCGTATAATTCGATAGCGTCGTCCTCGTCAAGCTCTATCGCAAATGCCTTTTCGATTTCTGATATTTGTTTTGTTTCAGTCAATACATCTGGTAGTCTATATGTTGACCACATCAAGCAAATCTGTCCAGAAGTGCAGCTTCTATTGTATCTCAATTGATATTTCTTGTAGATACCGTACAGTTTCTTGCATGTAAGTGCAGATTGGTTTTTCATGATAACAATTAATCTATGAAATTGCTTTTTGGGCTAAGATGGCATAGCTATTGCGAAAAGTCAATTGAAAATATTCTTGAAAATCTCAAGGTTTTCTTGATTATTCATCGCTTTTTTCCTACAATATCCAAGAAACGATTTTCATATAATATCTTTGGTTTGGTAGATATGCCTACAAACAGGATTTTTCCAGGGTTTCAGGATTTACTTTTCTCTCGCAAATTGGTGCCAGAAGAGAGACGTCAACGGACTCGGGAATTCCATGCAGGACGTGTCGGAACTGCTGTCCTGCTGATCTTCTTTCTTTTAGCAGCCTGTGGGCCAAAACGCCGCATTGTCTTTGAAAGAGAAATGCTTCCCCCAGTTAAACAAGAAGTAAAGAAAGAGGTCATGAAGGAGGAAAGAGCATCAATCCCAAAGATTGAGAAGAGGGAGACCCAAGAAGTCCAATATGGAGTGGCTTCGTGGTATGGACCGGATTTTCATGGAAAACCGACTTCGAGTGGTGAGATCTATGACATGTACCAGCTCACCTGCGCCCATAATACCTTTCCCCTAGGCACAACGGTAATGGTGACGAATCTGGAAAATGGAAGATCCGTTGAGTTGAAGGTCAACGATCGGGGGCCATTTGTCCAAGAGAGGATTATCGACCTCTCTTATGCTGCGGCACAGATCCTCGGAATGTGGGAAAAAGGAACGGCCTATGTCAAAGTGGAAGGGTTCGGTCCTCTGGTGGAGGGGATTCAACGATTCACCGTCCAAGTAGGTTCTTTCATCGATGAAGCGAATGCCCAAAAATTGGCTGACCAATTGAGAAAAGGGTTTGAGAATGTATATGTGAACACGCTGGAGACGCTTACCCAGAAATATCATCGGGTCAGAGTCGGCCAATTCGAGGCAAAAGAATCGGCATTAAACATTGCAGAGAAACTCTCCCAGATGGGTTTCAAGGTCTTGGTGACAAACCGCTAAAGATAGTTCGGAGTTCGGAGGAAGAAAAGGTTAACAACAGGCAACAATCGAAGTACAAGGATGACATCAGATGTTGTTTAAAAACCAGGTTGTTAATGACGGATTTTTCTTCTATAATGGTTTCCAAATACCCTTTATGAAAGGAAATCCTTTCTGAAGATCAAGACCATTCTCCTTGCTTCTCCTGTTCTTTTCCTCATCCTTTTGGGGATCAATATTCTCTTTGTAGGCTCCCGACCTCCGCAGAAGGTTAACCAATTGATTATCAGTTCGATTGGCGATGCTTCTTTTCTTAATCCCATCCTCTCCCAGGATTCGGCCTCCAGTGACATCAATGGCTTCGTTTTCAACGGATTGATCAAATATGATAGAGATCTCCAGAAACTTGTCGGAGATCTTGCAGAATCGTGGAAGGTTGAGGGTGGTCCAGAGCCCAGGATAACTTTCTTTCTTCGTAAAGGGGTCCTCTGGCATGATGGAAAGGAGTTTACATCTGATGACGTGAAGTTCACCTACGATAAAATCATGGATGAGAAGACCAATACAGTGCGCCGCAGCAGTTATGAGTTAGTGAAGAAGGCAGAGGTCTTGGACCCGTACACATTTCAGGTGACCTATAAACAGCCTTTTTCACCCGGCCTTGAGTCTTGGGGAATGGGAATCATCCCGAAACATCTTTTGGAAAATGTAGATATCAACACAACCCCTTTTAACCGGAAACCCATTGGAACAGGCCCCTTCAGGTTTGTGGAGTGGGTAAGTGATGAGAAGATCGTTGTTGATGCTAATCCTCAATACTTTGAGGGAAGGCCCGGTCTAGATAGAATTGTCTACAGGATCATTCCTGAAGCAGCCCTTAATGAGATGGAAGTTATGACACAGGGAGTTGACTATTCAGGCATTTTCCCTCACGAGTACCGTCGTATGAACCAGGTCCCTTTTCTTAAAGTCTATTCCCAGCCGAGCCTGGGATATACCTACATTGGTTATAATCTCAAAAATCCCCTCTTCCAGGACAGGCGGGTTCGGCAAGCATTCACCTATGCCATCCATCGGGAAGCAATCGTTCAGTATGTTCTTTATGGTTTGGGAACAGTGGCCACTGGTCCCTTTCCCAATCACCTTTGGTACTGTAACCCTCATGTCAAGCCAATTCCCTACGATCCCGAGAAGGCCCGCAAGCTTTTGGCTGAAGCAGGGTGGAAAGATACCGATGGAGACGGGATTTTAGATAAAGATGGAAAACCTTTTCGATTCAACCTGATCACCAACAGCGGAAACGATACCCGTCGTGATGTGGGTGTTCTTGCTCAACGCCAACTTCGGGAGATCGGGATTGATGTCAAGCTCGAACTTTACGAATGGAGCGTCTTTCTCAAGGACTTCATCAATGCAAAACATTTCGACGCCTGTATCCTTGGATGGAGCCTCTCTGTAGACCCGGATGCCTATGAGATCTGGCACTCGAGTCAGATTGAGAAAGGGTTTAATTTCATCTCTTACCGAAACTCCGAGGTGGATCAACTCTGGGATGAAGGAAGAAGAGAATATGACGTCGAGAAGAGGAAGAAGATCTATTGGCGAATTCATGAGTTAATTGCTGAAGATCAACCCTATACCTTCCTCTTCGCCCCCTTGGGTATGGCCAGCCTTCAGAAGAAGTTTGTATTGTTAGAAAAGGATGGGACGGGTAGAGAGACTTTCCACGAGATTAAGATGGAAAAGGCTGGTCTGCTATATGATCTCAATAAATGGTATGTTCCTCCTAAGAAAGTTGTGATGGAGCAATAAGACATGGGTTCTTACATTGTTCGACGTCTCTTCTACACCCTGATCACCCTCTTCGGGATTAGCATCATGTCATGGGCCATCATTACCCAAGCCCCCGGAAGCCCGATCGCCTTGACAATGGACCCCAAAGTCTCACCCAAGATCATCGAACAGATGGAGAAGAATTACGACCTCGATAAACCTGTATATCTGCAGTATTTCCTTTGGCTCAAGAAGCTTTTTACCGGCAAGCTTTATTCTTTCAAGGATGGAAGGCCGGTTTTGGAGAAGATCGGCGAAAGAATCTGGAATACTCTCCTTCTCAATTTGGTGGCTATGCTCATCATTTTCTCCCTTGCCATCCCGCTGGGTGTCTTTTCGGCGGAGCGACAATATACCTTTCTCGACCATTTAGGAACGTTTGGAGCCTATCTCGGAATCTCCATCCCAAGTTTCTGGCTCGCCTATCTTCTCATTCTGGGTACGGTTAAACTCTTCGGTTACCCGGTCCTTGGGATGAGGTCTTTTGTGACTGAAGACTTCACAACTCTTGAAGTCGTAATGGACCGCCTCTGGCACCTGATGCTTCCGTCAATCATTCTGGCCATTGGAGGCATCGCTGGTCTCTCACGATATACACGCTCCAGCATGCTCGAGGTGATCCGTCAGGATTACGTTCGCACTGCCAAGGCCAAGGGGCTTCCGGAAGAGACGGTCTACTATAAACATGCTTTACGTAATGCCCTGCTTCCGATTATTACCATCTTTGGATTTCTCATCCCTGGACTGATCGGCGGCTCCATCATCATGGAGTCGGTCTTTGCCTGGCCAGGGATTGGACGATTGGCCTATCAGGCAGTCCTCGCCAGGGACTACCCTGTGGTGATGACGATCAATACGATCACTGCTGTGCTTGTGCTTATCGGAAACTTTGTGGCTGATATTCTTTATGGGATTGCAGACCCAAGAATTCGGTATGGATAGTTGAAGCTCGCATAGTGCAGAGTGCATGGCGCATAGCGCAAACCCGAACAGACCATGAGACAAAAAGTAGGGTGGACTAAGCGCAGTAAATCCACATAGAATAACTTAATGGAAAAACGGCAATCTAAAGTCTTTTGGCGGTATTTTAAGAGAAACCGATTGGCGGTTGGAGGCTTGGCTGTCATTGTGGTCACGTTCCTGATCGCCGGTTTCGCCTCCGTCCTCGCACCTTATGATCCAGGGAAAACGGATGTCTCTATGAAATTGCAGCCCCCGTCTCTTCAGCACTTCTTAGGGACAGACCAGCTGGGTAGGGATATCTTCAGCCGCATGCTTTTTGGATCGAGGGTTTCTTTGTCAGTAGGATTTGTCGCTGTTGCGATCTCCATCTGCATTGGGATCTTTGTTGGGGCGATTTCGGGATACTATGGCAGATGGATAGATACGGTCTTGATGCGCTTTGTCGACATCATGCTCTGTTTCCCTTCCTTCTTCCTTATCCTAACGGTTGTCGCCCTTCTGGGTCCGAGTCTTTTTAAGGTCATGGTTGTCATCGGGATTACTTCCTGGATGGGGACCTCACGGTTTGTCAGAGCAGAATTTCTCTCTCTGAGAGAAAGGGATTTCGCACAGGCGGCCAAAGCCCTTGGGGTGAAAGATCGTAGAATCATCTTTCGGCACATCCTCCCCAATGCCTTGGCTCCTGTCTTTGTTACGGCTACGCTCGATGTGGCAACAGCGATTCTTGTAGAGGCAGGCCTCAGCTTTTTGGGGTTTGGAGTCCAGCCCCCTGCCCCCAGTTGGGGAAACATCCTCACAGAAGGAAGAACTTACATATTTGATGCCTGGTGGCTGACCGTCTTTCCAGGGCTGGCTATTCTCGTCACTGTTCTTTCTTTCAATCTTTTGGGAGAAGGATTACGGGATGCGCTCGATCCGAGGCTTCGTGGAAGAAGATAATAATGGTTAATGAACAATGGTCAATGACCAATGTTCAATTGCCAATTGTTATTTGATAATTGATAATTGAAAAAGGTTTATTATGAAGAATCCTCTCTTAGAGATTCGATCTCTCTCCACCCATTTCTTCACAGAAGAAGGGGTGGTCAGGGCTGTTGAGAATGTAAGCTTTGAAATCAACCCTGGAGAGATCCTCAGCCTCGTAGGTGAATCTGGGTGTGGAAAGAGCGTGACTGGCCTCTCCATTTTGAGGCTCATCCCCAGTCCGCCGGGCCGAATCGTGAGTGGAGAAATCCTCTTCGATGGGATCAATCTGGTGCAGTTAAAAGAAAGGGAGATGGAAAAGATAAGAGGAAATGATATCTCTATGATCTTTCAGGAGCCGATGACCTCCCTCAATCCTGTTTTTACGATCGGAGATCAGATCATGGAGGCAATCATATTTCACCAGAGGCTGGGTAAGGCAGAGGCTAGAGAGAGGGCGATCGAGATGTTGGATCGGGTGAGAATCCAGGCGCCTGAGATGAAGGTTGATGCCTACCCCCACCAGTTGAGCGGAGGCATGAGACAGAGGGCAATGATCGCGATGGCTTTGTCCTGCCAACCGAAACTCCTCATCGCCGATGAGCCCACGACCGCCCTGGATGTGACGATTCAATCTCAAGTCCTCAACCTGCTAAGAGAGATCCAGAGGGAAATGGGAATGTCAGTCATGCTGATTACTCATGATCTGGGGGTAGTCGCTGAAATAGCGGATCGGGTGGCTATCATGTATGCGGGAAGGATCATGGAGTATGGACCCATCGATGCGATCTTTTCACAGGTGCGGCATCCCTATACCAAGGGGCTCTTGGATTCGATTCCCCAACTGAGGGAGAAGAAACAGAGGTTGGACGCAATCCCAGGCCAGGTTCCAGATCCCATGAATCTGCCCGTCGGGTGTAAGTTTCATCCGAGATGTTATCTGATGATCGAAGAATGCAAAAAAGCAGAGCCGCCTCTTGTCCAGGTGAACGGAGACCACTTCAGCCGCTGCATTCGATGGAAAGAATGTTGCTAAACATAGTAATGAGTTCAGAGTTCTGAGCTTTAAACCTAAACACTCCGAACTGATTATCCCAAATGTGGGAGAATAACTGATAAGATGTCTCAAAACAATTTTCTGCTTCAGGTTCGAGATTTAAAAAAGTATTTCTATAAGGAAGGGATCTTCTCTTCCGATAAGAAACCCATCCGTGCGGTGGATGGCATCTCTTTCTCCATCCGAAAGGGAGAGACCCTCGGGCTGGTGGGAGAGAGTGGCTGTGGAAAAACGACGGCGGGAAAGTCGATCTTGAGACTGATCGAACCGAGCGCTGGACAAATTTTCCTTAAAGGCCAAGATATCCTCCACCTCAATCGAGAAGCCCTGAGAGTCTTAAGACGCCACATGCAGTTCATCTTTCAGGATCCTTATGAATCCCTCAACCCCAGGATGAAGGTGGGAGAGATTGTGGGCGAGGGCCTGGAGGTTCATCGGATTGCACGGGGAAAAGAAAAGTCGCAAAGGGTCTCTGAGCTTTTGGAGAGGGTGGGACTCCACCCTCAGGATGCTCAACGTTATCCTCACGAGTTTAGCGGCGGACAGCGCCAGAGGATTGGGATTGCCAGGGCCGTCTCGCTCAACCCGGAGCTGATCGTTGCAGATGAACCTGTCTCTGCCTTGGATGTCTCCATCCAAGCCCAGATCCTAAACCTGCTGATGGACTTGCGAGATCAACTGGGCCTCACCTATATTTTTATCTCTCATGACCTTCGGGTCGTCAAACATATCAGCGATCGAATTGCTGTGATGTATATGGGAAAGATTGTGGAGATGGCCAATGGAGAGGATCTCTTTCGCCGGCCTCTGCATCCTTATACTCAGGTTTTGCTTAATGCCATCCCGAAAATGGACCCTTCCAAAAGAAGAGAAGAGGCGCTCATGAAAGAAGAAGCTCGTGCCATTCTCTCGGACCAATTATGCCTATTCCAGCCTCGGTGTCCCCACTCCAGAGAAAAGTGCCAAATCGAAGAGCCCTTGCTCTTAGACAAGGGGGAGGACCATTTCGTTGCCTGCCACTTCGTGTCAACGATGACTTCTTAGCGCAGCATAGCCGCAACCAAATGAAAAAATGTCTCACGCAGAGATCACAGAGACACCAGAGAGTGAGATTTCTCGCCAATCCCGGCACAGGCGGGATTGGCGAGAAAGACTCATGTCTTCAGCAAACTTCTCGGGTTCTAAATCCCTTTGCGCCTGTGGCGCTGAGAATTTTTCCATCAATCGGTACCTCCCGATTGATGGAAAAGGGTGCTGTTCTCTTAGGTTCTCTGTGGACTCGAGCGAAGCGGGCGTGAGAAGAACTGATTAACGCAGGAGCCTTTCGATTTGGCCTACAAGATCATAGGGAAGGGCTTGGGTGATTCGAGCTTCAACCCATTCTCCGGGCTCTGCCTTTCCTTTCAAGAAAACGGAGCCATCAATTTCAGGGGCCTGGGTTTGGAGCCTGCCTTTTAATGTCCCTTTGTGGGTCCCTTTGGGGTGATCTGATCCCTCCACTAAAACCTCCACTTTACTGCCTATCCTCTCTTGGTTCTTTTTCAGAGAGATCTTTTTTTGGGTTTCCATCAGGATTCCCAGACGTTCTTCCTTCACATCCTCTGGGATCTGATTGGGGAGTCGCGAAGCAGGCGTCCCTTCCTCGGAGGAATATTTGAAAGCCCCGAGGTGATCGAATCGGATCTCTTCAACAAAGTCCAAGAGCGCTTTGAACTGCCTTTCTCCTTCCCCTGGAAATCCAACGATGAGGGACGACCGAAGGCTGATTGCTGGGAGAATGCTTTTGATCTTATCGAGAAGGGTTCGGATTTCATAACTCCCTGATCTTCGCCCCATTCGTTTTAGGATTCCATCGTCGATGTGTTGGAAGGGGAGATCGAGGTAAGAACAGATCTTCTCCTCTTTGGCGATGAGACCAAGAAGTCCCTCCGTAAAATAGCTTGCCTTAGGGTAGGAATAGAGGATTCGGATCCAACGTAGCCCTTCTGTCTTTACAAGACTTTCCAGAAGTCTTCCTAAATTGGTCCCATCTCGAAGATCCTCTCCGTAGGCCGTGGTATCCTGAGCGATAAGAATCAGTTCCTGGACCCCTTGATCTGCAAATCCTTGGGCCTCTTCTTGCACCGACCGAAGCCTCCTGCTCCGATAAGGACCTCTGATCTTTGGTACTGTGCAGAAGGTGCAGGTTTTAGAACAGCCCTCTGCGATTTTAATGTAAGCGAAGGAAGGCAGGGTGGAGACGATCCGAGGAGTCTTGGAATCGTAAAGGAAAGTCGGGCCGGAAAGAAAACTTCTTTTCTTCGGTGGATGATTCAATAATTGAGGAAGTTTTCGAAATGCCCCCGTGCCAACGAAGAGGTCGACCTCTGGTAATTCCTTTTCCAGGATCTTTCCATAGCGTTGAGGAAGACATCCGGAGACGACGAGGAAACGGCAACAGCCCTCTTGCTTATAATGCGCTAACCGAAGAATGGTCTCGATCGCCTCTCTCGTTGCATCCTGAATAAACGAGCAAGTATTGACGATGATTATTTCAGCCTTCGAAGGATCTGTGGTGAGAAGATATCCCTCTTT
>Ga0214474_1001065_pt1 | contig 12860 bp, 9 predicted proteins | sample RVTome_2_FD_187335 | JGI IMG/M metagenome (GOLD analysis project Ga0214474, IMG submission 187335) | Soil microbial communities from uranium-contaminated site in the Upper Colorado River Basin, Wyoming, United States - RVT95D214 HiSeq ...
CGGCTTTTTTGCGCTCGGTGATATCGCGGGAAATGCCCCGGAATCCTATAGGCTGTCCAGCCTGGTCTCGCATGAGGCTCACGGAGTTTTCTAAATATCTTTTCGACCCATCTTTTCTTATAATCTCGAATTGAATTTCACTATCAGGTTTCCCTGTAATGTATACCTTGTTATATGCTTGAGATGTTTTTTTTGCATTATCCTTATCCATGTACTGCCGGTAATTCATCTGCAGCAATTCTTCCTTGGTGTATCCATAGACTTCGGTCAATGAATCATTGAAGAATGTGAGGTTGCCGTGGAGGTCATTTTCAAAGTATCCCTCTGTGATGTTCTCAAGGATGCTTCGGTATTTCTCCTCACTTTTGCGTAGCGCCTCTTCCGCCCGCTTGCGCTCGGTGACGTCACGCGAGATGCCCCGGAAGCCGATGGGCTTGCCTTCTGCATCTCTTATAAGAGATATTGAAATCTCGCTAAACCCTTTAGTTCTGTCTTTTTTGATACTTTCTATATCGCATACCTTAACCGGGTTCCCTGTTTTGTAGACGCCATGGAAGACCTCATATAATTTTTTAGCGTTTTTTTCATCTGTATATTGCCGGTTGTTCATCCCGATCAATTCTTCTCTGGTATATCCGAGATTTCTGCACTCTGCATCATTAACGAAGGTAAACGTACCGGAAAGATCAGTCTCAAAGTAGCCGTCTTGGATGTTCTCAATGATGGTACGGTATTTTTCCTCGCTCCGACGCAGCGTCTCCTCAGCCAGCTTGCGCTCGGTGATGTCAATGCCTTGGGCTATGGATTTCGATTGAGCCATATGCTACTCCCTACCCTCCTACCCCATCGGGTATCGTCACCACCAAGAGGAAGAGCCCGAGCTTGCGAATGGCCTCGGAGAACTGCTCATAGTCCACCGGTTTGGTGATGTAGACGTTGCAGCCGAGCTCATAGCACCTCCTTACTTCTCGGGAATCGTCGGTGGTGGTGAGGATGACCACGGGGATGCGTTTGGTGCGCTCGTCCTTCTTCATGCGTTCGAGCACCTGGTAGCCGTCGAGCACCGGCATGTTGAGGTCGAGCAGTACCAGCAGGTGCGATGTATGTTTGTTGTTGGCATACGCTCCCTCGCAGAATAGATAATCGAGGGCTTCCTGACCATTGGTGGCGAAGGCGATCTCATTTTTGATGTTCGCCCGGCGCAGGTTTTTCTCTATCAGACGGGTGTGGCCTGGGTCGTCTTCTACCAGGAGAATAGTGACGTCTTGGATATCAGGCATCGATACCTCGTTTGGCATGGCCGTTGTGCATCTTTTTATCCTCATACATCCGCTTGTCCGCTTCGTTCAGGATTTCTTCCACGGACTTATGGTCTTTTGGGTCCCAGTAGGCGCTGCCGATGGAGAGCGTGACCGGAAAGTCCAAACGCCCATCCTTTTTATTGAGGAGGGCGGTGTTTTTGGCGATGCGCTGTTTGACAACGTCCGACTCTCCGTTAGTCTCGGGCAGGATGAGCAAAAACTCATCCCCGCCGTAGCGGACCACAATGTCGCTCTCCCTCACTGCCTCGCGCAACGATGATGCGACTTCCTTGAGGATATCATCCCCCACCTGGTGACCGTATCGGTCGTTGATCTCTTTAAATCTATTGATGTCGATCATCAAGAAGGCCATGCAGTGGTTGTAGCGCTTTGAGCGCCTAACCTCTTGGTCGAGGACTTGCTTGAGGTAATAGCGGTTGTGGAGGCCAGTCAGGGAATCATGGATGGCCTGTTCCTTGAGTTCATTCTGCAGGCGGATTCGTTTGATCGCAGAAGCGGTGTGGCCGAGCAGCAATTCGAGCAGCCTCGTAGCATCTTCCGTGAAGGCATCGGGCTCGATGGAAGCCACCTGAAAGACGCCGAGGTCTCCGATAGGGGCGCTGACCAGGGAGAGATATTCTAACCGGGATGACCGGCCATTCGGGGCCTTTCTCCTTTCGCCGAGGATATACATCTTGCCATTTCTATAAGTTTTTCCCATCAGCCCGTCATCCACCGATGTCGATGGGGTTTCATCAGGGTATGGAGGGGGGTCGGACATCTTGGTGACGATCTGCCGCCCTTCCACCATTCCCAGGCTGCAGAAGGAAAAGGTGAGGATTTTCTTCGCCGCATCAACGATCAAATGGTATACCTCTTCTTCGCTGGTACAGGCTGATAGGCGGCGGGCTACATCATGAAGTTTCTCCAACTTTTCTCTCGATTCTCTCACCGCCTCCTCTGCCCGCACGCGATCGGTGATATCCTCGTAGGTAACAAACAGATCTCCATGTTTCATCGTGATGGGCCTCACATAGATAACCTTCTTTGCACCATCCTTGCAGGTCACGGTAAATACTCGAGGCCGGAACTCTTCTCCCCGTGACTTCTTCAAATCTTTGATCCAGGTTGTAACGACGCTGTCACGATACCCTTCGTCAGGATAGGCCTTGGCAAACCATTCCCGTTCCGTCGGAATATCATCTAGCGTATATCCGAAGATCTCGGTAAACGTGTGGTTGATATAGTTAAAACGGTTTTCTTCTCCGATGATGGATACGCCGAGCGGAGACTCCTCCACGAGGGTTTGAAATTTTTCTTGTTCTTTGCGTAGCGCCTCCTCCGCCCGTTGCTTTTCCTTGACGGCGCGCCGCTGCTGAAGTGCTTTTTCGATGACGGAAGGAAGTAAGTTAAGATACCCTCCATCCACATCCTTGACGATGTAATCGTCGGCACCCAGCTTCATGGCCTCCACCGCTACCCGCTCATCACCGGTGCCGGTGATCATAATCGTCGGAGGCAGGGTACCATTGGAACCCAAGATGCTGATTACCTCCAATCCATCATGGATAGGCAACGACTGATCTACTAAGACGACGTCATAGGGATCGGCATGGTATTTGGCGATTCCCACCTGCCCATCGGCGGCGATATCGACGGCATACCCCGCCTTTCCCAGCCTCTTTTGCAACAGTCGGGCCAGGCCGGGATCGTCCTCGACGTAGAGGATGCGTATGGGTTTCGGTTGATCCACCGTGCGTTAGCCTCCATCCGGTATCATCAACACCGCCATGAAGAGGCCGAGCTTGCGGATGGCCTCGGAAAACTGTTCGTAGTCCACCGGCTTGGTGACGTAGACATTGCAGCCGAGCTCATAACAACGGGCTACTTCACGGCTATCATCGGTGGTAGTCAGGATAATCACCGGGATACGCTTGGTGCGCTCGTCGTTCTTCATGCGTTCAAGCACCTGGTAGCCGTCGAGCGCCGGTAGGTTGAGGTCGAGCAGCACCAAGAGCGAGGGGGGACGACCATTGCTAAAGAGGTAATCGATTGCCTGCTGGCCGTCAGTGACATGGACAATATCGTTCGTTATGTTCGCCCGGCGCAGGTTCTTCTCGATCAGGCGGGCGTGGCCAGGGTCGTCTTCCACTAAAAGAATAGTAACTTTTGGGATATCAGGCATCAGATGCTCCTTGTTTAAAAGTGCTTGAGATGGTGAAGGTAAAGGTCGTGCCCTTGCCCAGTGCCGATTCGCACCAGATGCGTCCGCCATGCCGGCGTACCAGGGTCTGGACGTAGGCAAGACCCATGCCTTCCCCCTGGGTATCGTGCTTCCCTGCCCGGCGGAAGGGGGCAAAGACCTTGTGCATATCCTCTTGGGCAATGCCGCGGCCGGTGTCTCGGATACGAAAGGTCGTCTCCGCCCCATTGGCCTGAGCCGTCACCTCGATCTGGCCGGGGCGCGAAGAATCGAGGTATTTGACGGCATTGCTCAGGATATTGCCCATGATCTGCTCCATGGCAATGCGGTCGGCGACGACGTGCGGCAGGGATCCGACAATTACCTCTATCCCTCGCTCCTGGAGCTGGTGCGACATGGTCTCAAAGGCTGTTTTGACGATTGCGTTCATATCGATGGGCTCGGGCTTGAGATCTTGCCTGCCTAAACGGGACAATATCAAGACGGCGTTGATAAAGCTGTCCATGCGGGAGACCGAGTTGGTGATAAATTCCAGGGCCTCGGGCACATCCTCGTGCAGGGCCATGGCCACCTCCGATCGCTTTGCATCATCCAGGTGAGGCAGGGCGGCGTCAAAATTGGAGCCGATCACCCCGAGGGCAGTACGGAGCTCACTGGTATACCCCTTCAGGTTGACCAGCGGGACCCGTAGGTCGTGGGAGACGATATAGGCGAAATTCTTCACCTCCTCGTTGCTGCGCTCCAACTCGGCGGCATAGCGCTTCAACTGCTCCTCTGCCTTCTTGCGCTCGGTGACGTCGCGTGAGACGCCTCGGAATCCGATGGGCTTGCCTTCTACATCCCGTATAAGGGATGCAGACAGTTCATAAATCCTTTTTGTCCCTTCTTTGCTGATATATTCCACCTCTAATGCCCTAATCGGTTCCCCTGTTTTGTAGAGTTCATTGTAGGCTTGGTATATTTCTTCCTCGTTTTTTCCATCTCGATACTGCCGGCTGTTCGTTCCGATCAATTCTTCTTTGGTATAGTCGAGATCTCTGCAGACCTTATCATTAACGAGGGTAAAATTACCCTTCAGGTCAAGCTCATAATAGGCCTCCTGCATGGTCTCAAGGATGGTGCGGTATTTTTTCTCGCTCTGGCGCAAGGCCTCCTCGGCCAGCTTGCGCTCGGTGACGTCGCGCGACATGCCCCGAAATCCGATGGGTTTGCCTTGCGCATCCCTTATGAGAGATACCGAAATTTCGTTAAACGCCTTGGTCCCATCTTTTTTGATAAATTCGAAGGCATATCCCTTAATTGGTTCCCCTGTTTTGTAGACTCCACTGAAGGCCTCATATAATTGTTTAGCTTCTTCTTTCGTTGTATATTCACGGTTATTCCTGCCGATTAATCGCTCTCTGGAGGATCCAGTCATTCGGCACTGCGCGTCATTAACGAAGGTAAAGTTGCCGGCTAGGTCCACCTCAAAATAGCCGTCATACATGGTTTCAACGATGGTCCGATACCGCTCCTCGTTCTGGCGCAGGGTCTCCTCGATTTGTTTGCGCTCGGTTATATCGTGCGAGATGCCCCGGAAGCCGATGGGTTTGCCTTGCGCATCCTTGATCAGAGATACCGAAAGTTCGGAAATTCTTTTCGTCCCGTCCTTTCCGATAGTTTCCATCTCTAAAGTCTTATTCGGCTCCCCGGTTCTATAGACTTCGTGAAACGCCTGATACGCTTTTTGAGCGTTTGTTTCGTCTTGAAACTGCCGGTTATTCATCCCGATCAATTCATCTTTGGTATATCCTTGACGCTTGCAGAGCGCTTCATTGGCGAAGGTATAGCTACCTTTAAGGTCAAGCTCAAGGTAGCCTTCCTGCATGGTTTCAATGATGGTCCGGTACTTCTCCTCGCTCTGACGCAGGGCCTCCTCCATTTTTTTGCGCTCGGTGATGTCCCGAGAAACTCCACGGAATCCTGTTCGTTTTCCTTTTCCATCCTTTATAAGAAAAACCGAAGTTTCGAAAATCGCTTTAGTCCCATCTTTTTTGATAGACTCAACTTCTAGCATCTCTATCGGTTTACCCGTCCGGTAAAGTTCGTAGTAGAGCTGATACAATTTTTTAGCGATTTCTTCATCTGTATGCCGCTGGTAACTCATCCCGATCAATTCTTCTTTGGTATACCCAAGATATCTGCAGTTTGCTTCATTCGCAAATGTATAATTACCGGCAAGGTCAAGTTCAAAATAGCCTTCCTTAATATCCTCAAGAAAGGTGCGGTATTTCTCTTCACTTTGGCGCAGGGCCTCTTCAGCCTGCGTGCGCTTGCTGATGTCGCGCGCGATGCCGCGAAAACCGATCGGTTTCCCTTCGGAATCCCTCATAAGAGATGCCGAAACTTCAGCAATCAATTTAGTCCCGTCTTTTCTGATAATTTCCTGATCTGATAACTTAATTGGTTTTCCTGTTTTGTAGAGCTCATTGTACAGGTGGTATATTTTTTTGATGGTCGTTTCATCAGACAGCTGTCGGAAGTTCATCCCGATCAATTCCTCTCTGGAATATCCTAGATTTTTGCACTCTGCATCATTAGCGAAGGTATAGTTTCCGGCAAGATCACACTCAAAATAGCTCTCTTCGGTGTCTTCAATAATGCTACGGTATCTCTCCTCACTCCGGTGCAGCTCCTCCTCGGCCTTTTTGAGCGCATTGACGTTTGTCGCTATCACCAGCATACAGTCCTCGCCCTGAAACCGGATGGGCCTGGCTGATACCAGGTCGTTAAGGATGGTCTCGTCCTTGGCCCGGAACTTGATCTCGAGCCCGTCCACCCGTCCCTCCTTCCGCAGGGTCTGTGCCAACAGTTTGCGATCGGCGCGGTCACAGAACAGATTCAATTCCAAAGCTGTCCGACCGATAGTTTCCTCAGCGCAGTAGCCGGTATGCCGACAAAAGGCGTCGTTGACCAGCACGTGGCGCTCATCCTTAATCCGGGTGATGGTAATACCATCGGGGGCCATCTCGAGGATCTTTCGATAGTTTTCCTCGTTCTGTTGCAGCGTTGCCTCCGTTTTCCTCTTCTCCGTCACATCGCGCGTTACCCCGCGAAAGCCTATGGACTCGCCTGCGGCGTTACGCAAGAGAGAGACGGAGAACTCGGCTCTACCGATAGAGCCGTCCTTCTTGATTATTTCATAGTCTCCTATTTCGTGAGGATTACCTGTCTTATAGACCTCACTGAAAACCTGGAACAATCTTTGCGCCCCATCCGGGGAGGTAAAGGCTTGGTAATTCAGCCCCCTCAATTCGTCAGGGGAGTACCCAAAAAACTTGGATACGGCTTGGTTGAAAATCGTGAGGTTCCCAGTCAGGTCAGCCTCGAAATATCCCTCGAGCATGGAAGCGAAGATATCGCGATACTTATCCTCGGATTTTCGCAGCGCCTCTACCGCGCGTTTGCGCTCGGTGACGTCGCGGGCAATACCCTGGTATTCCAGAATGCTTCCGTCATCCCCCCGCAGTGCCGTGACGGTAAACAGGCAATCCATCTCCGTTGCATCTTTCTTGCGTAACCGCACCTCAAAGTCCTGTACAAATCCCTTTTTCTCTATCTCCTTACGGAGCCTCCGGGCATCGGCAGGGTCGGCATAGAGTTGTCGCGCCTTCAGTTTTTTCAGCTCTTCTCTGGTATAGCCAAAGAGATCCAAGGCGGCGCGATTGGCGTCGACATATGATCCATCGCTGGTGGTGATATAGACGGCGTCTCTGGAGTTCTCGAAGAAGGTTTTATATCTCTCCTCGCTCGCCTGCTGCGTTACCTCGGCTTGCCGGCGATCGGTGACATCCTGCAGCGAGGCCATGCTCTTGGATGTTCCCGGGACCTGCCCCATGGTCAGCACGATGTTCTTAATCTTCCCGTGCCGATCGACGAACCGAAACTCACAGCACCGCGGCGCCAACATGGGGTCTGATTTTCGTAGCAGGTGGTACTCCTTCATCCGCTTTCGATCTTCCCGCGCTACAAACTCCGTCCATTTCTTGGTGCCTTCGATCTCTTTTTTTGTGTACCCGCTGAGCCTTTCAAATTCCGCATTGGCCAGGGAGATGGTCGTATCGTCGTCGACGATCACCATGGGCTTGCCGTTGTTCTTAAAGATGGTCTGGTATTCCCGCGGCAATGCGGCTTCCGGGCCCTGTGAAGCGGCGATCGCTTTGAGGACACCTCGTCCCTCTCTGTGTATCTTGCTGGCACCGGCTTTCATTCCTATCTCCTAACCTCCTTAAAGGCTTAAGGTTTTTGTTCATAAAAACGAGAGAAAATATACCGTGATCTTCTTTACCTTCAGCATATTCTGTGCCAATATAATGGGATGAAAAATCGTTAAAGATCAATTAGTTACGTAGATCAAAGAGGGAGGGAAAAGGCGAAAGGCGTTTATTCTCCACGAAAGCGACATTTTTTGTCACTTTCGGAGACGACGGAATGGGGGCTCCTGAGAAATGGATGTGTTTGAGGGTTGTTTGATTGGAGAGATTAAAAAACTCGGGGGATAAGTGGCAATCGCGTCGAAGAAGTCATAGCGGGGAAATGTAGGATGTATCAGGCTGGGGTATAACGCTGAAAGCCGTCCCGGCCTTTATTCTTGGCGCGGTACATGGCGATGTCGGCGTTCTTCATTAATGTATCCGAATTGTCACCGTCGTCGGGAAAGATGGCGATTCCGATGCTGGTAGTAATGTGAAGCTGGTGATCATTAAAGACAAAGGGTTCTCGAAAGGCATGTAAGATCTTTTGGGCAAGGGTCGTTGTATATTCTATCTGGAGCAGTTCCGGTAACAAGAGCAAAAATTCATCCCCTCCGATGCGGGCGATAGTATCGCCCTTGCGGAGAAGTCCGCTCAGCCGATTACCAACGGCGCGCAGGAGCTGATCCCCCATGCTGTGCCCCAGGGTATCGTTGACGTCCTTGAAATAGTCCAGATCGAGCAGCATCACGGCAAGATTTTTTTTGGAGCGCCGACCCTGGGTTAATGCCATCGTGAGCCGGTCGCTGAAGAGCGTGCGGTTGGGAAGGCCGGTGAGAGAATCGTGGGTGGCCATGTACGCGAGCTCTTCCTCCGCCCGCTTGCGCTCGGTGATGTCCCTGATAAGGCAGATGTAGCCCGTTGTTGTTCCATCGAGTGACCGTATGGGCGATGTAACTATTTCCGCCGAGAAAATCGTGCCATCTTTCCGCATAAGATCCCATTCTTCCCTGAGGGAGCCAACCCTTTCGACCAACGGATAGGTGGCCTTGCCGTACGCGCGGTAGCTCTCTTCTGACGGATGGAGGACTCTTATCGATTGTCCTTCGACCTCGTTTTTTTGATAGCCGAAGAGATCAAGAAAGGCCTGATTGCAGGTGACGGCGTTTCTCTCTCGACCCAGCATCAGGATGGCGTCCGTAGAGCTCTCCACGAGGGTTCGATATCGCTCCTCGGAGTTTTTCAGGGTCGCCTCAGCAAGTTTGCGTTCGGTAATGTCTATCATGGCCACTTGCAGGGCCGGCCTTCCCTGATACTCGATGCGGCTGGGATAGGTTTCTACCCAGCGCACCGATCCATCCTTTCGAATGATGCGGAACTGGTAGTGCGGCAGGGCAGGCTTTCCCTCTATGCGGTCCTGATAGCGTCCCCAGGCGATTTCTTGATCGTCCGAATGCACCAGATTTCTTACCTGTTTGGAAGAGAGGGCCAGCAGCTCTTTCACCGTGTACCCTAACATATCGGCGTAGGCGGAATTGGCAAAGACCTCGCGCTGGTCTTGGAGGATGTGCAGGCCTTGCAAGGAATGCTCAACCACGGCATGATAGGCCTCCTCTGCCCGCTTGCGCTCGGTGATGTCGGTTAGTATCACAATGGTCCGGTCGTCTTTGAGCATGGTGCCTCTGAACTCTATCTCCTTCACGGTCCCATCCTTGCAGACAACACTGAATACCCTATCCAAAGCCCTACGGACCACGTCTTTCTTCCAGGCACTGATGACCAGTTCCCTGTAGTTTGGGTCTGGGTGGGCCCTGAGGAACCACTCCTTGCCCGTAGGTATATCGTTGAGGGTATACCCCGTGATGGCCGTAAATTCAGAATTGATATAGAGGTACCTCCCATCTTTGTCGATCAAGACCACTCCATTGGGGGCCTCTTGTAAGGTGGAGTAGAAGATTTCCCTTTCTTTCTTTAACGACTCTTCCGCGCGCTTGCGTTCAGTGATGTCTCTAAGAACGACGACAACTCCTGCCGCCTTGCCTTTTTTTCGCAGGAGAGAGCCGTAAATTTCGCCAATCCGCTTTTCACCTGTCTGCATATACCCTTCTACTTCATAGGGGGGTACCCGTTGGCCAGCTATGGTTTTGGTAAAGGCAGCAATCATCTTGGCCATGCTCTTGGCGGTAGCCATCTTTAAGATGGTAAATCGTTTCCCAACGAGTTCTTTTTCGGTATATCCAGAGACTTGCGTTATCCTCTTGTTTACTTTGATGATCTTACCCGTCATATTGACGAGGGCGATGCCGTCCATGACATTGTTAAAGATCGCCTCCAACTCTTCTTGGGACTCCTGCAGCGACTCCTGTGCCCTCTTGAGCTCACTTCGGGATTGCTCAAGGTCGGCAAGCTGGCGGCGCAGTGAGGCTGTTTCTTTAATAAGCGGATCTTTTGTCTTCTTTGTGTCTTTTGCCTTGGGCATCGCGCCTATTTCGTCCTAGACAAACTTGTACCTTCGCTCATAGGAGCCTTAAAAACCAACACAACACCTTTGTTTGTATTGTAGCATTTTTTGTGCCAAAATTAATGCTTTTATTGAAAGAAAAAAAATTATTTAAAATCAATGGGTTATGAATATGAGAGAATAGTTAACCCGTTTTTAGCCATTTTGTTGACATTTTTTGTCATTACCTCCTACCAATACAAAATCTGAGAGAATGAGCGGGTTTTTCTTTTCCTCCGGAAAGATGAGGGGATTTACCCTCTCGAAAAAAAACGTAAAGAGATGGTATTTCTCTTGAAGCATGGTAGTCAAACCCCTGAGAATCTATCATGGCAGCTCAAAGAGGCCTCATGGATTGTCTAGAACCTCTGTTTTTTTAAACATTGACATGGCAACTCTATGCTTTTACAATGGTTTCAGATGGCTTTCGACTCGGGCGGCCATATCTCTTCGACGCTCTTCCCGAGCGCCCGCGCCACGGCTTGGCGAAGCCGAAGACTCTTATTGATGCCGTGGATAGTATAGGACATGGCCGTGTGGCTGACCCCCTCTTGCCTGGCAAGCTGGCGTATAGAGATACCTGCCTTCAGGAGTTCTATCTTGATCTCTAAGGGGATCAAAGTTCTCTCTTTGCTAATTAAATTTCAATAATTACCATTATAATCAAATGAATGCGAAATTGTCAAGTAAAAAAATCGTAAAAATCGAAATAGGGAATCGTATTAAGCGCACACGCGGCAAAGACACCCAGAAAGAATTTGCGAAAACTCTAGGGTTTTCATCTAGTTACATATCAGAGGTTGAATCCGGTAAAACAAAGCCATCTTTGGAACTGCTTTTAAAAATTTCTCAAATTACGAATTACAGCCTGCATTGGCTTTTAACAGGGGAAGGGCCTCTGTTTATAGAAGCCACAGCATCGATGGTCAGGGAGGACTCAGCATCTTATGGGGCGCTGGGTGAGTTTACCCTTGTCCCCAGGTTCTCCCCTGCGGACGAGGCAGGTATGGACGTAAAAGGCATTGAGAAAAGAGGGAGAGACAGATACGCCTTTCGGCGTGCGTGGCTACACTCGAAGGGTAACGTGGAGGACCTTGTTCTCCTTGAGGTAAGGGGAGACAGCATGGATCCGACAATCGCTGATGGAGATGCCGTTCTCATTGATTGCTCCAAAAAACAGGTGCTTGCCGGCAGTATGTATGCCCTGCGCTTCAAAAACGCGGTTATGGTAAGACGACTGCAGCCGATAGGGGCTGCCCGCATCAAGGTCATGAGTGACAATAAGCTCTATGATTCGTATGAAATAGACCTTGAAACCGGAGATATCGAGATCATTGGCCAGGTCATCTGGATCGGTAGAGAGGTGGTAAGATAGGCGGGAACTTCGTCACTCCAGATGAACCGTGCTCGGTTTGCGAAATTGAATGCCGACACGGTAGAGGCCGGATTCAGCAGGATGCACGTTCATGACCTCACCCTTGAGGGAAGTAATTACCTCGCCCATGGCGAGCTCGAGCTCGACGACGGCTCCAACAGGCAGTTTATCAGCCATCTCGAGGGTTGCCCCCTCCAGGTTCAATTCCAAGGTCCGCCCGAGACCGTGTATGAGGGGGTTTTCTTTTCCCGGATCTATATTGATAAAGTTCAGAGAGCAGACCCGGATAGCTTTTCTGCGTTCTGGTTTCTCCGCCATATCGATCTCCCCAATAACAATTGTACCCTTTTTGCCTTCAAGAAGCAATAGTTCTGTGTAGTGCTCAAGGCGCCTGCGGTAAGGGTATTAACAGCTCTGAATAGAGTTGGCACTTGCAAGGTTTCACTACCCCCCCTCCTTTTCGGCGATCATGAAACCGGATGTGGTGACGTAGATACCGAAGGTCTTGGCCTCGGAAGGGAAGGTAAAGACCGTGTTGCCGTAAACCGCCTGCACAAAGGGGAGGCGGGGGCCATATTCGTACAGCCAGCGCCAGGCGGGGTCATCTTCGTTCGGGACAAGACTGTAGACTGTTGCCGGTTTGCTCATCTCGTCGTCGGTTCGAAGGTAGCGGCCGCGCACTCGGGTCAGCTTATACATAGTTCGCAGGCCGAGGAAATTGAGCCAGTCATCCCACTTAAGGATGTGCCCCTCAACGGTCCATTGCTGACCGCGCAGGAGATAGCGGTGGTTTCGCGCAATTGCCGGTGACTGAGATGTCACGAGCTCAAGGACCATCGTATCTTCCGTACCTGGTACCGTCTTACAGTGGATGGTGGCGACGAGCTCGCGCTGAGTAAAGGCAGTGTAGGACTGGATAAAGGCACCAAGGAACAACAAGGCTATGGAGGCAGAGATCAGCAGCAGGATTAAGAATACCCGCCGGGTACTGGCGATGACACCGAGCCTAACCATCGGCTTGCGCTGCAGGCGGCGTATGATCCGGTGTATTCGTTTGGCGATGAAGAGGATAAGCATTACCAGGCCGATGGCCAGTAGCCCCAGCCCAATGTAGATGAGCATAGAACCTGGGGAAGGGGGGTTAAACATCACAGTCGGTTCTCCTCCTTATGAGCTTTTTAGTTTCTTAACGAGGGACGCAACCCGCTTTCCCAATAACGCGGCATTCATTAAGGCGTCTCTATCAGGT
>Ga0214474_1001067_pt1 | contig 12853 bp, 3 predicted proteins | sample RVTome_2_FD_187335 | JGI IMG/M metagenome (GOLD analysis project Ga0214474, IMG submission 187335) | Soil microbial communities from uranium-contaminated site in the Upper Colorado River Basin, Wyoming, United States - RVT95D214 HiSeq ...
GTATGCTGCCGCTGGCTTCAAAATTCTGCTCCAGTAAGGTATCCAAAACATAGCCGACAGACAATAATAATACACTATCGCCCTGCACGTGCGTTCCATTGAACGCGTTGAAACCAAACTGCGCGCCAGTCGTCTGGTACCAGGAACAGGTGCTCTCAGGCAGGCTCGTATCGACCGTTAACGAACGCGATGTCGTGTATTGCGTCCAGTACCCGGGACCAGATGGATCCGAACACTTCACTTTCCACCAGTAGGTCGTTCCGTTAGCCAGGTTGGACGGGAAATTGAAATCGACTACGGTCCCGCTCGTGTAGTACCCAGTGGTCGAACTCTCGGGACTGGCAAATGTCGGGTCCGTATCCCACATCACGCGGTACCTGATCTGATCGCCCTGGGGATCGGTCGACGAGAACGTCAGCGTCGGGTTAAGGTTGGGCAAACGTCCGAAATCAAGCGGCTTTACAATCGTAGGTACAGCGGGTAGACCCGTGGTCGATGCGAAAAAGCGGATCGCGTCCAGGTCAAAACCCGCATACTGGCCGGATGAAGACGTCCCGTCATCAACGATCCTTATATACCGCGCCTGGCTTATACCAGCCGCGGTAAGATCAAAATCCATTGTACCGGTGCCTGATCCGCAGCTGTTCCAGGGACCGTTCCAATTATTGGAAACGTATACTATATATCCTTCGGTCGTACCGTCATTGCCCTCATAAACAGTGAGATCATTTCCCGAGATGTTCACGATCGGCGTGCTGGGACCGGCATCCAGAACAATATACCCATTCTGTCCGAGCGAGAAAAAGACGTTGTCATTGGCGCCGAGAGCGCTGCGGGGCTGCGTTTTGTTGGCTTGCTCGGCATGCTGCTCGTAACGGGCGACCGCGCACATGAACGCATAAAGCCACGCGGGATTCGTTGCCAGTTTCACGTCGCCGATATTGATGCTGCCCGTACCCGGCACCACGATGCCGGCGACTGTTTTTGGCGCGTAGCCGTTTGCGGAAACGCGGATCGTATAAGTTCCTGCCGGCAGCATCTTGTGAAAATCCCCCAGATTGGGATCAGAGAAAATAGTGATCCGTTCGGGTGAAGTGAATTCGATCATCGCATAAAGCGGTGTACTGCTCGTTGAATCCCTGACTACGCCCTCCATGCCCCAGCCCGCGCGGTTGCATAGTTCCATCAGGCCGGCGCGGTTGTCATAGCAGATCTGGTCTATGGCTGATGATCCCGACGGCTCATCGGTTTCTATGGTCCAGGCAAGCGCGCCTGAAGTACCGAATGTATAATCCTGAAAAGAACCGCAAACCTGATACCAGTCATAGCCGTTGATGATGGTAAGATTCGCCGAATCCGCGTAGATCTGAGAAAGAGTAATGATGTATTGACTATCCGGCGGGTCAGCGGGATGATAATCCCAGGGGTAATTGACATAATAAGATAATGAGTGGTAATTATATTCCAGGCTGATATTGTTCTGTAAAAGATGCTGCATCGTTGCGTGGTTCTCGATCTGGGACGACGGTCCGGTACTGCCTCCCCATCCATCCCACATGTATCCCATGTCACGGTTCAGATCCACACCATTGGTGTTTTCGCGAGTATTGGCAACATTCCCATCAGGATTGAGCGTGGGTATGATCCATACCTCGCGGTTATTTACAAGGTTCTGGACCTGGGAATTCGAACCATAGTTTGTCAAAAGATGCCTTAAAAAATAAAGCGTAACCTCGGTTCCGATGTGCTCATCCCCGTGGATATTGCCCGCAAGCCTGATCTCGGCTTCGTTTTCTTCGATCAATGGATTATCAGTGACGCGCATGGCCCAGATCGGCCGGCCCTGGATGCTGAAACCGATAGTATCCAAATGGCAGATACTGGGATAGGCGGTGACAAAAGAATCGAGCGTCAGATAAACCTGATTGTACGTGCGGTAGAATCCCCGGTTAAAAATCTCGTTCTTGTACGCCTGGTAATCGGGGATCAGAATTTCGATATCATATCCCTGTATTCGCAGTTCACTGATCTCCTTGTCGGTCAGTATCGCCCGCGCGTAATCTTTGCCCGCGTCAACCAATGTATATTTACCCAGCTTGTAGACTTCGTCGTGGCTCGCGAGTTTAATGTTAACGTATCTCTTTAATTCGGAGGAATATAGTACTGAGAGAATTATTAAGCTGCCTAGCAAAACTCTGTTTAGTCTCATTATTCTCCTTCTCCTTGTTTATTTTAACAAAATCAGTTTTTCAACTTTGCTGTACTTATCAGCATCTAATTTCATGAAATATATCCCGTTCGCTAGCTCACTTGTCATGATTGCGACTTCATTCATTCCGGCTTGCGTCCTACCCGTAAATAGTTTCTCCACTAACCGACCCGTGACATCATACAATTTAATTGAAACATATCTTTCATCGGGCGAATTGAACCTGATCTTGATCATCCCTTTTGCCGGATTGGGATAAATCCGCTCCAGGGAAAACGGCCGGCTGATCATGACCTCGCTGCCCTGGGGACCGCCGCCGCCGGTTATGCGCTCATAGATCTCAAACCCGCTCAAGACCGCCAGCGTACCGCTGAGCTTCTTTACTTTAATGGTTATTTCATTATCTTGTAAACATGAATCCGGGATCCAGGCTTCCTGGGTCACCTGTTCATTGGGATCGACCCAGCGGTTATGATGCATGATATCGTCAATGCTGAAATCGAGTTTGATTTTATCCGGTTCCTGGTGATAATAGGTCCATTTAATCCTGTATTTCTTATGCGGCGAATGTAGGGTTAAATGATAGATCAGTTCCATAGAATCGTAATCTATGGTCTTGAAGTTTTCACTGTTGTAAGCTAAGAAGCCGTCACGCTGCATCAGTACCGGCACCGGGGTTTCCGTACCCATGTCAAAGGAATATACAGACGCTTCTTCGGTTAAGGGCAGGTTGAGATAGTAGACATAACCCAGGCTATCCAGTTGACTGTACTCGGTCCAGATTAGATCCAATGATGGCGTTTGATTTTGTTTTTCCGGATTGTACAATATCTGCGGATAACTAATCAGATCCGTAGAATAGTTTATTTCAACTGGGTCAATTAATCCGCTGGCCGGGATCGCGCCGTAGTAAAGATACGACAGGTATTCATCCTGCTTGGTCCAGGCAAGATAGGGACCGCTGGCAACCGGATTTTCACAGGCCGCAATAGTAAGCGGCTGGCTTAGGTGCTCGGTATTAGTCCAGCCAAAGCAGTATCTAATGGAATCACTGGCGGTCCATAACAATTGCACCTGATCACCGTTGGCGGCAAGCGACGGAAAATCAACATTATTGCTTGTATTTATGTCAAACAACTGCCGGCTGATCACTGAATCGGTGATAGTGTAGTATCTCATGGCCGTGCTGTCGCCTTCCCATAGTATATGGGGAATGCCGGCTAAGTCAACCGTGATCGAAGGCGAGATCAATAACGGCACCAAGGAATCCCGGTAGGTCATGGTATCCACAGGATTAGGAGTCTTGATGATCGTATCAATGATCTCGTAAGCAAAGGCATCGGGGTTATTTAAAGGGAAAGAACCGTAGATCAAGGCTGGTCCTTCCACGACCACGATATGGGGATAAGGCTCGCCCGGGGTGGGGTTAAAGGTCGGTCCATGATAGGATTTGAAAGTCACGTAAACCATAGTGTCTTTGATCGCCAGTGAGGGAGCGCCCACGCCCCAGAGATAGGTGCCGTAGGTATGAAACAGTAATTTTGTGGGTTTGGACCAGGACACGCCGTTAAATGACCTCATCCTAAGATATTCCACATAATAAGGTACACCATTGAATTCTTGGTAGCCGTGATAACACCAGGTACAGTAGAGTTTGCCGTCAGCACAAAGGGCTAATGCCGGATATTTGCCCTTACCTAACCATGCCGGCTCAGACCAGGTGGTGTCATTAGGATTATGATATGTATGATAGACATTATCACCGCTAGTGAAAGCTAGATGAATGCTGCCATTTGCATCTTTCAAGAGCCGCTGCGCGTTATTATAAGCAGTAAATTCTGTTGGCGGACCAGGCGGCAGTGAATACACGACCTGCTGATTAAACGACGGAAGAGGAATAGCCTTAATCGTAAAACAAATTTTGTAAAAATCAGGAATACTTGTATTCTTTGAATAAACTATTGCGGCATTTCCCAGTATCGGTCCCGAAGGTACCTGTATTGCACCATAATTATTTACATTTTCCACAAGCATCCGCGATTCAGTTGGGTAATTCGGATAAGCAACAAAAATCTTGTTATTTGCTTGACAAAAAACTGTGTTCCGTATGATATGCGGCAACATTGGGCTACCACCAATATCGGGATCCTGCGTGATATTTGTAGGTGTTGTCCATGAATTGTTAATTTTTTCTCGGTAATACAAAGATAGCCACTTGGCTTGGGGAGGATAGTATCTATCCACACTCCAAGTAAATCTGACAAGATTGGGAGTTAGGACAGCAATATCCGGACTACCAACTCTATAGACATTTGGCGGAGGATACTGGTCGGTCGCCCACCCCTCATGCACTAAATATTTTGTGCCATCATACCGGCCATAATATATTCTGCCAACCTGCCAGAACGTGTATTGATAAACGGTCCAGGTTTCCTGCCAGACAATGTGTGGGTTATTTTGATTATCAATCGCTATTCTGATATCTGATGCGCATTCATTCGTGGCGAATTCCCTATATACCGAATACTGCGGACTATCAAAACTGAAACTAAGACATGTTATCTTGCCAGGCGTACCATAGGTTTGAACAAATGCAATGAATATCATATTACCAGATGTGATGTCCAATGCCGGCGATAGTAAATGGTCTGCATTGTCAACCAATGTGTTCTTATGGATGTTGCCCGAGCCATCAATATAGGCATAGACAAGGTCGTAGACAAAATTGGGTGCGGTTCCGCTCTTTTCTTGCCAGACAAAACAAGGCAAACCGGTATATGTTGCAACTATTGAAGGTATCTCAGGACCAATCCAGGTAAGGTTTTTTGCTAATGACCAGGTTGCACCATTGTCAGTTGACTTCGTATACCATATGCCATTATGGTGTTTCAATATTAAATGGTAGTGACCGTTGTTATCGCGGAACAAACTTCTTGAACTGTGATAATAATCAATCGCCTTTATCGTATCTGAAAAAATACCGGGTGGCGTAAAAACAATGGCATTTGACGTATCTGAATCGTAGCTGCTCGTGAATGCTTTGATGCGATAATGATGTTCATAATTTGGCTGAATGCCTGGATCAAACCATTTTGTTGCATTGGGTCCAGTAGTATAAATTACTGCATAACTCCCGGAGCCAATTTTCCTTTCAATCTTGAATCCCTCTTCAATAGCAGAATTATCATTCCAATAAAGACTGTCGCCACTATATACAACGGGATTAATAAAAAGGTTGGTGGGGGCAGATAAGCCAGCGATTGCCCAGTCCTCATTGGAATAACCTGAGTGAAATTCTTGTGCCCATGCTCGAACACGATACAAATATTTCACACCCGGTGTAGTACCATTATCAATATAAAGTTCAATATTCTGATCAACACTATCATAAGGATTGAATACGCCACCAATAATACCTCTATCAATCTTGTATTTTAGTTCGTTATTTGATTCATCGTTCCAGGTTAGTCGAATACTATTACTATTAATAATTTCTGTTGCTTGAAGATTTGTAGGTGTGCCTATGGGTTTACGACCTAGAAATACATACTCTATAGGGTAACCGTGCAAATTAGGATCCATTGGGACGTACTTACTCACAGGATTACCATTAAAATCATGTTCAAGCCAATAAATATAAGTTCTCATTGTAGCCGCAGAAGTCGTTATGTTTTGTCCAACCCAAAAATTCTCGGAGGGCATATTACTAAATTCATACCCAGTTATACAAAACCAACCCCAGGGGGGTTCTGAATATGGTACAGGAAAATCTAAATTCACCTCTGCTTTGTATATTTTACAATAATACCAACCTGCATCAAAAACATTATAGTATGGCAATAACGCGACTTGAGAAAAAAATACCCAGCCTTCATCTGCCAATGTTAATGGTACATAGCCTCGTACAAATTCGTAAGGCAAAACGACATGTTTTACAGCTTTATAAGCTTTAACTAAGCCATAACCCGTTGAATCATCAAAACCTACAGGTGCGATGTCTGTTGCAGAGTACTTAATAATCCACTCTAAATCATAATTTCTAAGCTCAGGATTGGTTCCAAGGAGTAAACCAGCAATACCTGATACGTGAGGGGCAGCAAATGATGTACCGCCATGATAATCATCATAGTAATTAGTATACCAAGGTGTCATAATACCATTATTTTGACCTTCCTCTCCACCAGGTGCGGCAACATCAACCCAATGTCTTTCCAGTGTGTAAGAAGCTGGTGGATTACCAACTGCTCGTTGAGTGCCTGCTACTGTCAGAATCCATGGTCCGTAGGCTGAAGGAAATGAGCGGCCATTATAATCAGCAGGCATTGATGCGACTACCAAGCGATCTAATGCGTAAGCCCATATAAGTGCATCGTAAACAGTTTCATTATAAGAGTAACTAAATGCCCAACTGCAATTTAATATCTTTGCACCCGCATTTACAGCATCATATACTGCTTGGGCAAGTTCGGGCACAGATGCATTACCATAGTACTGAATATTGATTTTTGCATTCCAATCAACTCCTGCAATACCCATATTATTATTTGTTATTGCCCCAATGATTCCTGCAACACGAGTACCATGTTCATTATAATGATCATCTCCGTATACTCTACCGGCAAGATCTTCGTGCCATCCTGGATCACTTACAGCAACACCATCATCAATAACACTGATGATTACTGAATTACTACCTCTTGATATATCCCATGCTCTCATTACGTCAATTCCCACATTCCCACTCGCATCATTTAGGTTCCATTGTCTATCAGAAAATAATACATCATTGGGTGTTGTAATCAATGGTATCGCTTTTTCGTTTTTTTCAGCATATATTACCCCATCCAGCAATTTTAATTTCGAACATGCTGAATTACGGTCAATATTTATTTCAATTACATAAAGATTACTCCAATCAGCTAAGCGCACTGTTTTGCCATCATCGCTAATCGTTAATGTATCAGCGCGATTAAAATTTGGCATTGCTCTAATAATTTTTTCAGCACCAATTTCACGCATACAAGTCAGAATTTCCGCTGTTGTCGTAATTTCACCTAAACCCACGGTATCATTATCTAATGGCATCTGGAGAGCATTCGATTTAAACAAAACAATTACTTCTTTATCTATTTCGCCAAAAAGCAATAATGGTTGTAAAAATACCATCACTAACATGGTTCTGCAAAATACCTTCATCATTCCTCCTTGAATTAATATTATCTTACAAATGTTAACTGCTGCTGATTTGTGCCATCACTATCCATTATCCATAATTGCCCATTCCCTTCATCGTAGTTACCCCAATAACTAAATTTCATAAACGAAATTTTTGAGCCATTAGGGCTCCAGGCCGGGCATCTGCCCGTTACTAGTTTCTTGAGTCCACTACCATCAATATTAATAACATAAATTTCATAATCCTTTTGTACATCTTGCCTTAGGTCAAAAGCAATTTTTGCCCCATTAGGCGAAAAAGTTGGTGATGAATATAATCCTTTTCCTTCTAATAGTTGTCGCTTATTCGCGCCATTCGTATCACACACCCATAACCCACCAGACAGGTCTTCATAAGCAATAGTTCCACCATCCGTAGACCAATCAAATATCCCGTATATATTGGGAAGTAACAATCGGGCATTATTACCATTAGCGTCCATTATCCAGATACCTTCTTGATTACCCTTATCTGCTCCCAAAACAATCTTTTTTCCATCGCTACTATATCGTCCGTTCCCTGCTCCATATTCAAAATATCCTACTTCGGTAATACTTGTATCATTTAAGCACACTTTAATAAGAGAAGGATAACCCCAGCCTATATAAGTGAGTACTGTATCTCCATTTGGATGCCAATCCCAATCTCCGCCACCAGGTAAATGCCCAAAATACAATAGGTTATTACCACTAGGTTCAATAAACCACCAACCACCTGAATCTGGATCTAATATATATGTAGTATCATCAACTTTTGTAAGTGGAGCATAAGCAAAGAGAATTTTTAAACCATCCGGAGACCATGCTGGTGAATGCGCAGAGATCTTTGGCCATGGTATACTTGTTGTATCCTCATCATTATTAAACCAACTACATTTAAGGCTATCTGCAGATAGAATGATCATAACTATAATTAACATTGGACAACTCCAGTACTTAAAGCGTAAATTGGTTTTTATTAATCTTCCCATTAGGTTTATAAACAACATTTTATCCTATGAGTATATAAGATCCAAATCTTGACATTCTACATGCATCGCGCACCTTCTCCTCAATCGTTCACCGGTCTTTTACCATCCCGCACCGCTCCCTTAAAAAGCATTGCAGTTTTTTTTAAAACTCTGTTCAGGTTCATTGACCTCCCTGTTTTTTAAAAAGATGTTATGAAGTTGGGAGGATAGGAAGTTATGATTTTCTCTTATTTCGGCTCTTCCCAGCCTCCCAACCTCTTAACTTCAAGCTGTTAACGCAGTAAAACAGCCTTTTCTATCTTCTCCTGCCCGTCCGATTCTAACCGGATAAAATACACACCGGCGGGAACGGAACGGCCGTTCTGGTCGTCACCCGACCAGACGACATGGTTAAATGGTTGAATGGTCAAATCATTAAACGACTTAACCATCCGACCCGCGGCGTCGAAGATCCTCAAGGACGTTTGGAATTTGGGATTTGTTTGGTTCTTGGAGTTTGGTACTTGGAATTTGATGACGAGGTTTCCACGGAACGGATTCGGCATCAATGACAGACCGAATACGAGCGCGCCGCCCGCGGTCTGCTCCGCCACAGCGATCAACCGGTGCAGATTGCCCACCTCCCAGTCCAGTAACGCCGGATTGGTCGGCGCCTTCGCCTTCCGGTAGAACGACGTCAACAGCCGCAGGTTCCGGTAGGTGTTCGTGTCCAAGGCCGACAGATCGATCGAATCGGTCGCCGCCTGCGTGTAGAACCCAACCGAATTGCCCGGCAATACCCCGTTCGGCACCAATGACCACGCACTGCCGGTATAATACTGCGCCTGCAACCCGATCGAATCACCACCCGCCGCCTTGCGCCACACCATCCATCCCCACTTGGTCCGCGCATACGTCTTCGACAGCTCCTTGTAGTCCACCCCGCTGCCCGTCAGCGTCCCGTAATCGTTGGATAACGTGTAGGTCCGACGCAGCAACGCGTTGTCCACCGCATTCGCATAGCCCCAGTGCGATGAAGCCGTGCTGTCACTAAAGAACCAGTCGAACTGGATCGAATCGCAGGGCAGCTCCGCCGCCAACGCGATCGTATCCGTGCCGCTGCCCGACGCCGTGTAGACCTTCTTGTCCGTCCACGCGGTCCAGGCACCGCTGCCCGTCTTCTTCCGGAACTTCACCCGGTATTTCTCGCCCGTCTCATATACCTGGAAACCCCAACCGTACTCCATGACCACGCTGCCGGTCAAACCACCCACATACCACTTCGGCGAAAGCAGCTCTTCATTGTTACTGATATTCCCGCTGCCCGCATCGTCATCCGAATAGTAAGCGTAGTAACTGCCATAGCCCGGCGGCGTGTAACTACCCAGGTCCGAGGTCGTACCAACAACCCACTGATAGGCGTCGCCGTTGCCGTTGACCACGGTCCAGCCCGAAGGCATGCTGGCGCTGGCAAAGGGCTGTACCTGCAGCGTCTCCACGACCACAGAACCAGCCGCTACTAAAACCACGCTGTCGCCCTGGATCACGGTACTGTTGAACGTGTTGAACCCGAACTGCGCCGCGGTGGTCTGGTACCAGGAACAGGTATTGGCAGGAAGGCTAGTATCGACCGTGAACGACCGTGATGTTGTGTAACTCGTCCAGTACCCGGAACCACCCACATCCGTGCATTTAACCTTCCACCAGTAGGTCAAACCGTTGGCCAGGTTGGACGGGAAATTGAAATCGACCACAGCCCCGCTCGCGTAATTGGCCGTGGTCGAGCTTTCCGGACTGGCAAAGGCCGGATCCGTATCCCACAGTACCCGATAGATGATATTCTGGTTCTGCGGATCGGTCGACGTGAACGTCAGCGTCGGGTTAAGATCAGGCATCCTTCCGAAATCCATGGGCTTTACAATGCTCGGTGTTGCAGGTATACCGGCGTCAAAGACCAGGGCAAAACCCTGATAAGGCTTATAATTGTACCTTGTCACGGTAACCCACATAGTATCGTTCACGTTAAGGGGATTGACGCTGATAGTCGCGTTCCCGCTCGCGTCGGTCCACCCGGTCGCGTGCATCTCCGGACTCTGGGTTGAGATATAGCAGCACACTAAAGCGTTCTGGATCGGCGTCACATTATCGTTATCCTTTACATTGACCAAAAAGCTCATGGGGACCGGGCTGACCGTCGGGTTATGGGTAACGACCAGACTATCCACGAGGTTTGACCGGCACTGGACCGAAGCATCCCCGAAAATTGTCCAGGTTTGCGCCATCTCAACGCCTTCGGCAGCACTCGCGCCATAATGTTCTATCATGTAGCTGGCGCCGTTGAAACAGAGGCCGCCGAACGTATTCTTTTGGTTATGCGTAAGCTGACCGACCGCTCCTGCCTGACCCCAGCATGGAGGTTCCCAGGATTGATTGATCGTCGAACCCCAGTGCACCAGGAAGCCGTCGGGCTGGGCTACTTCCCCGCATGTAACCGACACTTCACAGAAACAGTCACCGCCATCGAAATCGCCGACCACGCAAGCCACCGATACGACAAAAGGCAGTTTCCAGGGGTTATTCAGAGATGCCAGGTCGCTGTTGGAAAATCCGCCGCCGTTGACCCATGAGGTTTGGCTGCCGTGCCCGATATAGTTGATGTACCCGGTCCCGGTCTCGATATGGCTCTTGATCAACGCCGCAGTGCCCCAGGAATCATAACTCGTGTCAAACCGCGTGTAGTAATATTTGGGGGTTTTGAGCGAATCGCGGAGGAAGTTCATGCGCGTTGAATCCGCATAAGAAGGACTGCCACCGGATTGATTGCTGGCTATGCCGGTCGCGGTCCGGTACCACGTACCAGCCATCTGCGGCGTGGTTTCGTACAGGATGGAACGGCTGGTCTGCTTGTCGATATTGAGGGCTGTACCGCCGCGCGAGCTCATCCTGGAAATGAATGCGTCCTGATAATAATCCCCGCCCGCCAGATAAGTGTATACGGGGTCGCAATCCGCGCCAGAGGCTGCACCCATCGTACCGACCGCGGGGACAACTTCATTGCCGTCGCCGACCAGCAATACCCATGCCAGGTCGGTTGAATCATATTCTGCCTGGATGCGCGCTTTTATCGCGGCCGCGGTATTCCCGACAGTTGAAACATTAACGAGCTTCGTGAATATACCCTTTCTCTTCTTCCATTTGAGGAAATTAGCCATGTTGGCATTATAGGCGTCCGCGGTAATGATCAGCATCCTTCCCGGTCGTTCCGAGATCGAGTCATATCGTGAGTCATTGAAATTTATGAATAGATTCCTGTAAATATCCACGAATTCATCCAGCAGCGCGCCGCGCTGTTTTTTGATCACATTTTCGCCGCCCGGACCGTTCTTATAGATCTCGACCACGATCCTTTTAGCGATCTTCAATTCACCGCGTACGGGATTGTACATGAATGGATTAAAACAGACCGAAACACCCCGGTAATCCCTCATGATAAAAGGTTTGGAAATTTCAGCTGCGTTCGTCGGCCACCAAGTGTCTTCCTCATATATTTTACCGAATTCATAAGGTACGGTCGCCGGGTCCACATTACGGTACAAATTACCTTTTGACGGCACGATCGTTCCTACCACTTTTGTTTCATAATCGGCTGATATGATCCGGCATGCCATCGCACCTTCATCAGGAATTATTACATTGCGGTTTATTACCGGTAATTCGGGATAACCCTTTTGCAGGTAATTGACCAAACCGGGAACTCTGATCTGCGTGCAGGGTTTGCCGTTGATATCAATGGTCTCGGTGTCGTAACCATTCAAAACGATCTCAACGGTAACACTTGAACCCTTATCCTGCAGCACCCTCATCTCGGGTGTTGAAACCGCTGCCGCAAACAGACTGTTTATTCCCGCAAGCGCCAGGAATAGAACGACTATATGTCTCCTCATAAAACCTCCTTGCAGGTTTTTGAATATTTTCCCACCAAAACGAACTTTAAAAATGATCTTCAGTATATACTAATAATATACGCACTATCCATAGATTGTCAATACCCTTTTTCCACCCATTATCGGCATATTACCGATATTGTTGAACTTGACTATTGACATTTAGCAAGTTTTAAATATAATTGTAGTCTATTGTTGTTTTACGTAAATAAATATTTATTAAAAATTAACGATAATGCTTTAGGTATTTGGGTAGTTTATAAGCGAATATTATATACTTCCCTGGGTACCAATCCCGCACATAATGTGCCTGGATAGCTCAGTCGGTTAGAGCACCTCCTTGGTAAGGAGGAGGCCGCCGGTTCGATTCCGGCTCCAGGCTGCGCATGACGGAAATAGCAGCGCGGGAACTGTTGCGCGAGCAACGAAGGAGAATTTATGGCAAAGGCAAAGTTTGATCGTAACAAGCCGCATGTGAACATCGGGACGATTGGTCACGTGGATCATGGCAAGACGGCGTTTACCTCGGCGATCAC
>Ga0214474_1001068_pt1 | contig 12853 bp, 14 predicted proteins | sample RVTome_2_FD_187335 | JGI IMG/M metagenome (GOLD analysis project Ga0214474, IMG submission 187335) | Soil microbial communities from uranium-contaminated site in the Upper Colorado River Basin, Wyoming, United States - RVT95D214 HiSeq ...
CCAGGGTTTCAGAGATCATTTTCTTGCGGAGCGTCGAAATGCCCCCGACTCCGGTCGAAAGGAGAAGCTTGATCTCTTCTTCGTTGAGCGTTTGGGAAGGGCCGGATTTTTTGGCCTGCGGGAAGAGGAGGCCGGTTATGAACATGAAAGCCTTGGAGAAAGGGTAGAAGAGGAGGGTGAAAAGCTTGACCGGATAAGCCAGCAGGAAAGCGACCTTGAGGGGATGATAGGCGGCGTAGGTTTTAGGGTTGATCTCCCCGAAAACAAGAAGAAAGACGGTTGTGGCTAAAGTCGCCAAGAAGAGGGCTTTATTCTTGTTGTCGGGGTAAATGGAAACGAATAGGAAGGTGGCGACCGAGGCCGCCGCGACGTTGACGAGCGTGTTCCCGATCAGGATCGTGGCCAGAAAACGGTCCACTCGCGCCAGGATGTCCTTGACGACCCGGGCTCGTTTCGATCCCTTCTTGACCAGGGAATCGAGCGCATAGGGGTTCAGGGCGATGAAGGCCGTCTCGGACGAGGAAAACAGGGCGCTCAGGAGCAGGAAGAAGACAAACAAGAGCAAAGCCGGCAGGATCATGTGGTTGGTCAGAGTTCGACGCTGGGTTTGCGGCCCTTGAAGCAGTCGGCCAGGGACCGGAGAACCTTGCGCTCGACATCCGATTCCGACAAGGCCGAGACCACCGAGAGTTCCGAGACGATCATCTCCTTGGCCTTCTCCATCATCTTTTTTTCGCGGAAGGACAAGGGCTTCTGGAGGTTGAGGAAGAACAAGCACTTGAGCACGAAGGCCAGGTCGAAAATCGTCCCCGTGTTCATGAGCTGGAGGTGTTCTTTATAGCGATCCTTCCAGTCGGGGGTTATGTCGACCTGACCGCTCTTGATGAAGCGGAACAACTTGCGAACGGCCGGGACCGCGATGAGCTTGCGGATGCCCATCTCCCCGGCGGTCGCCGACGGCAGGAAAATCTTGATGTTGTTGGAGATAAGCCGCAGAAGGAAAACGCGGTTGGCGATCCCGGCCAGCCCCTGCTCCTGGATGTCCTCGACGACGGCTAGTCCTTGGTTTGGGTAAATAACCTGATCGCCAATCTTAAGGGATTCCATTGACCTACATTATAAGCGAATCGGGGGTGAGCGTCAACTTGGGGCTCGCCGCCCGGGGACCGGACAGGCCCGAACTCGCGCTTGACAGATGGGGCCCGGTCTATTAACATATCCTTTCAATTCCCGAAGGACAAGGCACGATCATGAAGAGAACGTTTCAACCCAACAACAGAAGGCGGAGGAAAACTCACGGCTTCCTGGTCCGGATGAGCACCAAAGGCGGGCAGAAGGTCGTCAAAGCCCGGCGCCAGAAAGGCAGGAAGAGAATTGCCGTCTGATGAAAGAAACCCTTGGTCCTCGCGAGAGGATCCGAAAGAAAACGGATTTTTCTTATATATATAAAAAAGGCATCCGTCTCCGAGGAACGTATTTCAGCCTGATCTATCTTCCCCGGCCTTCAGGCCTTTCCCGGCTGGGCGTCGTCGCCAGTCGGAAGGTGGGGATGGCCGTCGTCAGGAATAGGATCAAACGATGGATGCGGGACGCTTTCAGGAGGAATAAGAAGCTGTTGGGACGGCCCCTCGACGTCGTTGTCGTCGCCAAGAACGGGATCGGATCCCTGTCAAGGACGGAATTCGACAAGCTGTTCTTCGCGGCCGTAGGGGCCATCAAGGAACAAGAAACGTCTTCATGAAAAAAACGGTCCTCTTTCTGATCAAGATTTACCGCGTGACGTTATCCCCGTTTTTGGGGCGCCACTGCCGGTTCGAACCGACCTGCTCCCTTTATACCTATAGTGCGATCGAGAAGTACGGATTCTGGAAAGGCGTTTGGCTGGGAATGAGGCGGCTTCTCCGCTGTCATCCCTTCCACGCCGGCGGCTTCGATCCGGTTCCCTGAAAGGTTCAATAAATGGAAAAAAGATTGCTGGTCGCCATTATCGTGTCGTTTCTGCTCCTGGCCGTCTACCAGGTCTTCTTTATAAAGAAGACGCCTCCGGCCGAACAGGTCCAAACGACCCCGCAGGCGGCTGTCCAGGCGGCGACTCCCTCACCCGCCGGACAAGTCCAAGCTCAGACTCCGGTCCAGGAGCCTCCGCCCGCGGTTCAGATTCCGATTCAGGCCGTCTCGGCCCAAGTCGAATCGGAGATCATCGTCGATACTCCTCTTTTTCTGGCTAAGTGGAGCAATAAAGGGGCGATCCTTAAAAGTTTCAGGCTCAAGAAGCATCTCGACGAAAAAAAAGAGGCCTTGGAACTCATCCCGGCCCGTGCCTCCGAACTCGGTATCTTTCCTTTCGGTTTGCTGACCGAAGATCCCGCCTTCGACAACGAGGTCAACAACGCTCTTTTTCAGGCTTCGGTTCCCTCTCTAGTCCTGAAAGACGGCGAGGCCGGAGAGCTCGTGCTTAAATTCGCCTCGGACGCCGGAGTCATAGTCGAGAAGACCATTTTTTTCAAGGGGGGAACCTACGAGCTGGGCCTCAAGTTCGATATCCTCAAGAACGGGCAGAAAGCGGACGCAAAGCTCGTCTGGGGCCCCGGAATAGGTAATATTTACGCGGCCGACCCCAAATCCCGGACGGGCGGCGGCGGCGGAATGGCCGTCCATGTCGCCAACAAGGTTTATCGAGTCAACGAGAAGAAGTACAAACCGGAGTTGGGTTCTTATAATTTCGTCAATTGGGCCGCTTTCGAGGATAACTACTTCGCGGCCCTCTTTTTCCTGCCCGGAGAGAACGGATTGGCTTCTTTTATCCAGAAAAAGAAAGAAGCGGACCCGATCCCTTATTATCTCCTGGCTATTTCCCTCCCCGAGAAAGCCTACATCGGCCCGAAAGAATACGACGCGCTGATCGCCCAGGGGCGGGGCGCCAAGAACCTAATTTCCTTCAGCGGTTTATTCGGCTGGATGGAAGAAATCCTGCTCAGGGCCCTTAAACTCTTTCATGGGCTCATCCCCAACTGGGGCGTTGCCATCATCATCCTGACCCTTATCGCCAAAATCATCTTCTTCCCCCTGACCTACAGCAGCACGAAGTCCATGGCCAAGATGCAGGAGATCCAGCCCAAAATCAAGGCGCTTCGGGCCAAGTATAAGAAAGCCAAGCAGGACATCGCCCAGCGCCGCCAGCTCAACGAGGAAATGATGAAGCTCTACAAGGAGCACGGCATCAATCCGGCCGGCGGCTGTCTTCCTATCCTTATCCAGCTTCCCGTTTTCTGGGGCTTTTTCAGGGTTCTCTCGATCGGCATCGAGTTCCGTCACAGTCCGTTTGTGCTTTGGATCAAGGACTTGTCGATCCGGGATCCTTATTACGTAACGCCCATCCTGATGGGCGCGAGCCAGTTCATCCAGCAGAAGATGACCCCCACCGGAGCGGATCCGGCCCAGGCCCGGATGATGCTCATCATGCCCGTCGTCATGACCATCTTCTTCATGAGCTTCCAGAGCGGGCTCGTCTTATACTGGCTGACCAACAACGTCCTTCAGATCGGCCAACAGGCCATTATGAACAATATGATGAAGAAAAAGAGAGAGAGAGATGGACAGAGACCAACAGCCCGATAAACCCGAACTGAGCGAAGAAGGCCAGGAGTTCAAAGGCAAGAGCCTCGAGGACGCCGTTTCCTACGCCGAGCATATTCTCAAGACGCCCCGCGAGGAGTTCAATTACGAGATCGTCGCCGAGAAAACGAAACTGTTCGGCATTAAGTGCAAGGAAATCGTCATCAGGGTCTGGCCCAAAAAGGCGCCCGAGCAGGACAAGGTCGGCCAATTCCTGGAAGGACTCATGAAGGTCTTTCCCCTCGAATTGACCTACCATCTCGGGAAGAAGAACGATATTCTCTTCGTCATCTTCAGCGGCGAAGACAGGCACATGCTGCTCAGGAAGGAGGGTTCCCTACTGTTGGCCATCCAGCACGTCCTCAATAAGCTCTCCGATCAAAAAGTCCAGGTCGATTGCGATTTCTTCCGGAAAAAGAAGGAAAAAAAGCTCTGGGAGTATGCCCAACAAGTGGCCCGCCAGGTTCAGAACACGGGGCGCAATGAGATCCTCGACCTGATGAATCCCTATGAGCGCCGCATCATCCACCTGGCCGCCAACCAGGTCAACGGGATCACGACCGAGAGCCTCGGAGACGGATTCCTGAAGCGGGTCAAGATCTATCCCGCCGAAAAACCATCCCGTTAGACGGATGGCTGATGACACCATTATCGCCGTATCCACTCCTCCGGGGTACGGAGGTTTGGGCATTATCCGGCTGAGCGGACCAGCGGCGCGCCGCGTCGCCTTGCGTTTTTTTAAGCCCCAATCAAAAAAGACCGGGACGTTGCCGGCCCGGGCCCCCGTCTTGGGGGACATCGTCGACGCGAGAACCGGCGAACGCCTGGACGAGGCCGTTCTGATCTATTTTCCCGGCCCGTTCTCCACCACGCGCGAGGACCTGATCGAAATCACCTGCCACGGGAGCCCTGTTATACTCGAACAGGCGGTCCGGCTCGGCGTCAGGTCCGGGGCCAGGCATGCCGGCCCCGGGGAATTTACCAGAAGGGCTTATCTCAGCGGACGAATCGACATCATTCAAGCCCAGGCCGTCAACGACCTGATCATGGCCCGGACCCTCGAGCAGGCGAGAATCTCCATCCGTCAACTCGGAGGGAGCCTGTCCCGGATGATCGAGTCAGTACGCGTCCGCGTCCTGGAGGTTTTAACCTTGATCGAAACCGCGATCGAATTTCCGGATGAAGGCCCCGACATCCCGCCCGCCCGGATTGGAAAATCCCTGGGAAACGTCCTCGCGGGCCTGGATGCCATGATTGGGAGCTATGATCTCGGCAAAACGCTTCTCGAAGGCTTGACCATCGTGATTACCGGCAGGCCCAACGTCGGGAAGTCCACGCTTTTCAACGCCCTCCTCGAGGAGGATCGGGCGATCGTGACGCCCTATCCCGGCACTACCCGGGATTTTCTGAGGGAGCCGCTTCGAATCGAAAATTCCCTTTTCACCCTGATCGACACGGCGGGAATGTCGACAGCCTCCCATCCCATCGAGAAGGAAGGCAGGGAAAGAGGCCGGAAGCTGGCGGCAGAGGCCGACGGAGTCTTGATCCTGATCGACGCTTCGCGGAAGGAGACGGCCGAGGACCTTGCGATCATCCGGGGCTTGTCCGGAAAAAAAGGGATCGTGGTTCTGAACAAATCGGACCTTCGCGTCCGGGTCGATAAGGACAAGCTCAAGAGAGCGGCCGGGGCAGTCCCGTGCCTCGAAGTTTCCGCTTTAAAGGGGACGAATATCGGGCGCCTGAAGCGTTTGATCAGGAAGAAATTCGTCCCTTCCCTCGAGAGAGGAGGCGAGGTCGTTCTTCATCTCAATCAAAAACTGCTCCTGGAGGAGATCAGGCGCGGGCTGACCGAGGCGCAGAGACTCCTCGACGCCGGGTTCAGCGAAGAAGTCTACGCGGAAGAGGTGCGCGGCGTCCTTCCCTCCCTGGGCCGTCTTACGGGCGAAATCAAGAGCCGCGAGGTCATCGACAGGATCTTCAGCCGGTTCTGCATCGGCAAGTGAAGAGATCGTGGGCGCAGCCGAAGTCTTCGATTTGATCGTCGTAGGGGCCGGCCATGCTGGCTGCGAGGCCGCCCACGCGGCCGCCCTGATGGGGCTCGATACGTGCCTGATCACGATCCACCTCGAGACGATCGCCCAGATGTCCTGCAACCCGGCCATCGGAGGGCTGGCCAAGGGACACCTGGTGAGGGAGATCGACGCTCTCGGCGGCCTCATGGGAGTCCTGGCCGATGAGACGGGAATCCATTTCCGCCTTCTGAACCGGAGCCGCGGGGGTGCCGTCCAGGCGCCGAGGGCGCAATGCGACAAGGCGGCCTATCGGCACGCCATGAAGAAACGTCTCGAGGAGACCCCGAAGCTTAGGCTTTTTCAGGGAATCGTCAGCGCGATTCCGGAAAAAGACGGCCGCGTCCAGGGGGTTGTGACCTTGGACGGAACGCGCCTCGGGGCCAAGGCGGTTATTCTATCTCCGGGGACGTTCCTTAACGGCCTTATTCATATCGGACTCTCCAGCTATCCGGCGGGCCGGGCCAACGAGCCGCCTTCCCAGGAGCTGGGCCTGTGCTTGAGGGAATTGGGCCTCAAGCTTTTTCGCCTGAAGACGGGAACACCGATGAGGCTCGACGCCAGGACGATCGCTTGGGACCAATTCACTCCCCAGCCCGGCGACGAGAATCCGGTTCCATTTTCGACATGGACGAAGACGAAGCTCGAGAATAAAATTGTCTGTCACGCGGGACGCACGAACGAACGGACGAATCAGGTCATAAGAAAAAACCTGGACCAATCGCCGCTCTACAGCGGGAGCATCAAGGGAACCGGCCCGAGGTATTGCCCTTCGATTGAGGATAAAGTCGTCAAGTTTCCCCAGCATCCCAGGCACCAGTTCTTTCTCGAACCCGAGGGGCTGGATACGACGGAAGTTTACGTGAACGGGCTTTCAACGAGCCTTCCCTATGAGGTTCAGAGGGAGATCCTGAGGACCATCCCGGGCCTGGACGGGGCCGAGATTCTGAGGCCGGGCTACGGAATCGAGTATGACGCGGCGGCCCCGGGTCAGATAAAGGAGACTCTGGAAGCGAAATCGATTGCCGGGCTTTTCCTGGCGGGCCAGATCAACGGCACTTCGGGCTATGAGGAGGCGGCGGCGCAGGGCCTTCTGGCCGGGATAAACGCCGCCCTGATGATAAAGAGACAAAAGCCGTTCATTCTTCGCCGCGACGAAGCTTATGCCGGCGTCATGGTCGATGATATCGTTTCGACCGAAATCGAGGAGCCGTACAGGCTTTTCACCTCGCGAGCCGAGCACAGGTTGTACTTGAGGATCGACAACGCCGATCATAGATTAACCCCGTACGGGCGCAGATTCGGCCTGATCGGAGACTCCGCATGGGAGGAATTCCAGGAGAAACAGGCTCGGCTCAAGAGAGTTATGGACAAGCTCCAGAAAATCAGGATCAAAACCGAAAAGAATGAAACGGTCAGCCTGAAAAGCCACCTAAAAAAACCGGGAATCGGGTTTGGAAGTGTGGTAGAATGTTTAAAATTTAACGAGATGCTTTCCGACGAGGACATGAGGCATATCGAAGCGGAGATCAAATACGAAGGATACCTCAAAAAACAGGAAAAAGAGGTTTCCCGCCTCCTCAAGGCCGATCGGGTCAAAGTTCCGGCCGGCCTTGATTTTGAAAAGGTCCCCGGGCTGACTCGAGAGGCCGTCGAAAAACTGAAGAAATTCGGGCCTAAAACCCTTGGCGAAGCGAAAAAACTTCCCGGCCTGACGCCGGCCGCCGTCGCCAACCTCCATCTTTTCCTGGAGGCGGGGCGAGGGAAAAGGCGCCGGGCCCGAATGTTCCACGTGGAACAGTAAACGATCATGGGCAGGACCATAGCCGTAGCGAACCAAAAAGGCGGAGTGGGAAAGACCACGACCGCCATCAACCTCGGCGCCGCCCTGGCCGCGAAGAACGAGAGGGTCCTCTTGATTGATTTCGATCCCCAGGGGATGGCGACGGCCGGGCTGGGGAAGGTCAAGGAGCCGGGGAAAGGCATTTACCCGGCCTTAATGAACAGCCGATACCTGATGGATCTGATCACTCCGGCCGGCCTTGATAATTTTTATCTCTGCCCCTGCTCTCCCGAACTCTCCGGGTTCGAGGCCGAGGTCTTCAACCAGGAAAACAACAAGATTCGGCTCAGGGAGGCCTTGGCCAGGGTCAAGAAATATTTTAATTTCATCCTGATCGACTGCCCGCCTTCACTGAGCTTCCTGACCATCAACGCCCTGGCCGCGGCCGATTCAATCCTCATTCCCGTCCAGTGCGAGTTCTTCTGCATGGAGGGGCTTCCCGACCTCCTTCACACCCTGGACGAGGTCCGGACCCATCTGAATCCCTCCATGCGGATCGAAGGCGTCCTCTTGACCATGTTCGACGAAAGAACCAATTTATCCAAGCAGGTCTCGGAGGAGATTAGAAAAACCCTCAAGAGCGTTGTCTATGAGGTTGTGATTCCCAGAAGCGTTAAATTGGCCGAGGCGCCGAGTTTCGGTTTACCGATCGTGCTTTATGATATAAAATCCAGAGGGGCCGAGGCTTATATCAACCTCGCCCAGGAGATTCTGCGAAGATGACCAAGAAGGCTTTAGGAAAAGGCTTGGGCGCATTCATCCCCGAGAGCTACGGTGTTATCAAGGATGATCGCTATGCCGAGATCGATATCGACAAGCTCAAACCCAATCCCCACCAGCCCCGTTCCCGGTTCGACGAAAGGGCCATCGCGGAGCTGGCGGGATCCATGAAAGAAAACGGCATCCTCCAGCCGATCATCGTCGTTCCCGAGGACGATTCCTACATGATTATCGTGGGAGAGAGACGATGGCGAGCCGCCCGGAAGGCCGGGCTCAAGCGGGTTCCGGTCCTGGTCAGGCACATCGCCAAAGAACAGCAGCTTGAAATATCGCTGTTGGAGAATCTCCACCGGGAAGACCTCGGGCCTCTCGATGTCGCCGTCGCTTACCAAAGAATGATCCAGGAGCTCGGCTACACCCAGGACCAGGTCGCCGAGAAGGTCGGGAAGGACAGAACCTCGATCACAAATTATCTTCGGCTCCTGAAGCTCCCCAAGGAGATCCAGGAGCACCTCGGCGAAGGCCGGCTTTCGATGGGCCATGCGAGGGCCTTGATCGGGCTCGAGAAAGCCGAAGAGCAGGTCGCGCTCGCCCGAAGGATCATCAAAAACAGCCTGTCCGTCCGGGATGTCGAGGACATCATCGGCGTTCGGCGGATGAAACACAAGGACAAGGAAAAAAAGAGGCGTCCGGCCGACGCCGACTTGATGGCCGTCCAGGAAGACCTCATCCGGGCCCTGGACACGAAGGTCGTCATCTCGGGCCGGCCGAACGCCGGAGTCATTAAAATCCACTATTTTTCCCTGGATGAACTCAACAGGCTCTATGACCTCATCAAGAGGCTGAAAGGATGAAAAAATGAAGGAACTCGACGAGAACAAAATCACGGGTTTTTTCGATAAGGATACCGAGATCAAGGGCGAGCTGAATTTCAAGGGCTCATTCCGGATCGACGGCCACTTCAACGGCAAGATCAATTCCGACTCCGTCCTTATCGTCGGCGACAAGGGCAAAGTCGAGGCCGAGGTCCATGTGGCCCACGTCATCGTCAACGGCGAAGTCAGGGGGACGATTCAGGCCAAGGACAAGGTCGAGATCCACGGCCAGGGGCGGGTCATCGGCGCCATCGTCACGCCCAAGCTCGTCGTCGAGGAAGGCGCCTATCTCGAGGCCAACTGCCAGACGACCGAGCATCCCGCCCAGGCCGCTCAGGTTAAGCCGCACGGAAAGGATAAGAGTTGAAGCGGACCTTGAGGCAGGCGGTCGGGATCATCCCGGCCCGCTTCGAATCAACCCGGTTCCCGGGGAAGCCTCTCTCTCCCATCCTGGGGAAGCCCATGATCCAGCGCGTCTATGAGGGCGCGCGCCGGGCCAAGCTTCTGAGCCGGGTTGTTGTCGCAACGGACGACGAGCGGATATTCACGGCCGTGAGGCAATTCGGGGGCGAGGCCGTCATGACGTCCTCCCGCCATCCTTCGGGGACGGAGCGGGTGGCCGAGGCCGTCCGCGATATCGCCGAGTCCATCGTCATCAACATCCAGGGCGACGAGCCCCTTATCGAAGGCGGCTTGATCGACGATCTCGTCCTGGCCCTCCAGGACGAACGGATTCCGATGGCCTCGCTCATGGTCAAGACGACCGACCTCAACTTAATTCATGACCGCAACGTCGTCAAGGTCGTCGTCGACAAGGACGGCTTCGCGCTCTACTTTTCCCGGGCGCCCATCCCTTACGACCCCTCCGACTATTTCCTGAAGCACATCGGGATTTACGGCTACCAACGCGATTTTCTGCTCGGGTTCGGCCGGCTGGCGCCGACCCGGCTCGAGCAGGACGAGAAACTCGAACAGCTCAGGGTCCTCGAAAACGGGTTCCGGATCAAGATGGTCGAGGCGTCTTTCACGACCTTGAGTGTCGACGTGCCGGGCGATATAATCAAAGTCGAGGAGGTCTTGGAGAAGAGGACCCATGGCTAAATTCATCTTCGTGAGCGGCGGCGTCCTGTCCGCGCTGGGCAAGGGGATCGCCGCGGCCTCTATCGGAAATCTTCTCGAAAGTCATGGCTATAAAATCAGCCTCGTGAAGTTCGATCCCTACTTGAACGTGGACCCGGGGACGATGAATCCCTTCCAGCACGGCGAGGTTTACGTGACCGACGATGGGGCCGAGACCGACCTCGACCTCGGCCACTACGAGCGATTCACGACGACGACAACCGGAAAGCCCAACAACTGGACGGCCGGGAAAATTTACGAAACGATCATCAAGAAAGAACGGAGGGGCGAATTTTTAGGCAAAACCGTTCAGGTCATTCCCCACGTCACCGACGAGATCAAGCGGGCCCTCGAGGCGGCCGCCCCCGGCGCCGACATCGTCATCGTCGAGATCGGCGGGACCGTGGGCGACATCGAGAGCCTGCCCTTCCTCGAAGCGACGCGGCAGATGCGCCTGACCCTGGGCGGGGAGAACGCCCTTTTCGTCCATCTCACGCTCGTTCCCTACATCAAGACCTCGGGGGAGCTCAAGACCAAGCCGACCCAGCACAGCGTCAAGGAGCTCCGGGCGATCGGGATCCAACCCGACATCCTGCTCTGCCGGACGGACCGCTTCCTGACCCAGGACATCAAGTCCAAGATCGCGCTGTTCACCAACGTCCCCCTCGAGGCCGTTATCACCGCCAAGGACGTCGACAACATCTACGAGATCCCGCTCGTCTTCGCCCAGGAAGGGCTGGATGCCATCGTCCTCAAGCTCCTCAAGCTTCCGGTCAAGAAGAGGAATGTCGAACGCTGGCGGACGCTCGTCCGGAAGATGAACGAGCCGGCCGGCGAGGTCGATATCGCCGTCGTGGGCAAATACGCGGGCTTCCAGGATTCCTACCTGAGCCTCAAGGAAGCCCTCAAACACGGCGGCGTCGCTCACCGGCTTGCTGTCAACATCCACTGGATCGAGGCCGAGGAGTTCGAGCAGGGGCGGCCGCCCAAGGCCCTGCGCGGCATGGACGGGATTCTCATCCCGGGCGGATTCGGCAACCGGGGCATCGAGGGCAAGGTGCGGGCCGCCGTCTACGCGAGGGAGCGCAAGGTTCCCTTCTTCGGCATCTGTCTCGGCATGCAGTGCGCCGTCATCGAGTTCAGCCGGAACGTGGCCGGGCTCAAGGCCGCCCACAGCACGGAGTTCGATCCCGAGACGCCCCACAAGGTCTTCTTCCTGTGGCGAGAGCTCAAGCGGGACCACGATCTGGGCGGGACGATGCGGCTCGGCCAGTATGCTTGCGCCTTGGAGAAAAATACCGTTGCCTATTTAGCCTATCGGAAATGTAGTATATTGGAGCGCCATCGCCACCGCTACGAGTTCAACCCCGAGTATGAAGCGCGGCTGGCCCTGGCCGGGATGGTTTTTTCGGGGCGCAACCTCGAGCACAAGCTGATCGAGATCGTCGAGCTCAAGGACCATCCCTGGTTTCTGGGCTGTCAGTTCCACCCGGAGTTCAAGTCCCGGCCCCTGACGCCCCATCCTCTGTTCAAAGCTTTCATCGGAGCGAGCCATGCCCACCGTCTCGAAAAGCATAAGTCTTGACGGCGGCGTCGTCCTGGGCGGCGGGCCGCTTTTCCTCATCGGCGGTCCCTGCGTCATCGAGAGCCGCGCCCACGCCCTAGTCCTGGCCCGCGAGATTAAAACCCTATGCGCCGCGCTCGGCATCCCGTACGTATTCAAGGCTTCCTTCGACAAAGCCAACCGCTCCTCGGTCGAATCCTACCGGGGCCCCGGGCTGGAGGAAGGTCTCGACATCCTGCGCGAGGTCAAGGCTTCGGCCGGCGTCCCCGTCCTGTCCGACGTCCACGAAACGGCCCAGGTCGCCAAGGCGGCCGAGGTCTTGGACGTCATCCAGATCCCGGCCTTCCTCTGCCGTCAGACGGATCTCATCCTCGAGGCGGCCGGAACCGGGCGCGCGGTCAACATCAAGAAGGGCCAGTTCATGTCCCCCTCCGAGATGAAGAACGCGGTGGACAAAGCCGCGAGCGTCGGGAACGAGAAGGTCCTCCTGACCGAGAGGGGCACCTTCTTCGGCTATAACAACCTCGTCTTCGACATTCGCTCCATCCCGGCCATGAAGGCCTGGGGTTGCCCGGTCGTCATCGACGCCTCCCACATCGTCCAGAAACCGGGCGGCTTGGGAACCCTATCGGGCGGCGAGGCGGATTTCATTCCGCTCATGGCCAAGGCCGGAGTCGCGGCCGGAGCCGACGGCGTCTTCCTCGAGATCCACGAGGAGCCTGAGCGGGCCCTGTCGGACAAGTCTAATTCATTGAAATTAAACAAATTAGAAGGATTGCTCCAAACCCTGCTTCGCCTCAAGTCGGCCCTGGAAACGGAACGGAACGGATAAAACCATGACCAAGAAGGACATCATTAAAACGGGCCGGGACGTCCTGGCCGTCGAGGCCCGGGCCGTAGAAGGGCTCATAGGCAAGCTGGGAGAGGAATTCGGACGGGCGGTCGAGATGCTTTCGAAGACGCGGTCCCGGGTCATCGTGACCGGGATGGGGAAATCGGGGCTCATCGGCCGCAAGATGGCGGCCACCCTGGCCAGCTGCGGCACTCC